>JACCDR010974147.1_pt1 | contig 23347 bp, 35 predicted proteins | sample 7446431 | NCBI WGS metagenome assembly JACCDR01 (sample SAMN15323443, study PRJNA562643) | freshwater metagenome | isolation source: river surface water | place: USA:Blue River Watershed | collected 2017-08-17 | reverse complement strand
CTCGCGCGCATCCGCTTGCGATACCGATAACTGTCTAACTTTTAGACACTCTAGGCGAAAACAAAGAGAAACCATGGGACGCCCCCGAAAACCAACGAAGCTCCACGTCCTCCAAGGGACAAAGAACGCCACTCGGCACAAAGACCGCGCCGCGGAACCGATAATCACCACCGGCATCGGCGGTGCCCCGGACTGGCTGGGGGCCGAAAGCCGGGCCAAGTGGGCCGAGCTCGCCGGCGATCCCGAGTATGGGCAGGTGCTCAACGCCAGCCACCGGGAGACGCTTTTGCACTACTGCATTTTGTATGGCCGCCTGGTCGACGACGGTAAGGGCATCGAGGCCATGAAGGCCAGCGACCGCCAGACGTTCCACAGCCTGGCGATGCAGCTCGGGAGGACGCCGGCGGCGCAAAGTAAAGTCGGCGTCCCACAGAAAGCACCTGAACAATCTCCGTGGGACAAAGTAGCGAATCGCTGACGTACACCGCCCGCGCGAATCAGTACGCTCACGCAGTTCTCGACGGCACTATCCCGGCCTGCAAGTACGTCAAAGCCGCCGCCCGCCGCCACCTTGATGACCTCGCCAACGGCCGCTTCGCGTTCGACACTGAAGAAGCCGAGCGCGTTTGCGGATTCGCCGAACTCATGCCCCATACGAAGGGCAAATGGGCGCGGCGCAAAGAAAAGATCAAACTCGAACTCTGGCAGATATTTGTTCTTTGCTGTATCTTCGGCTGGAAGCGGAAAGACGGCCTCCGCCGATTTCGAACCGTCTACCTGGAAATCGCCCGCAAAAACGCGAAGTCAACCTTGCTCGCCGTCATCGCCTTGTATTTGTTGGCGTGCGATGGAGAAGAGGGCGCCGAAGTCTACAGCGCCGCCACGACCCGCGATCAGGCGCGAATCGTATTCGCCGCCGCTCGCCGCATGGCTACGCTGGAGCCGGAATTTCGCAAGCGGTTCGGCATCACAGTTTGGAAAGACTCGGTAGCCGTCGAAAGCACCGATAGCAGCCTGAAGGCGCTCTCCGCCGAAGCCAACACCCTGGATGGCCTGAACCCCCACGGCGGCATCGTGGACGAGTTCCACGCTCACCGCACACGGGAAGTATGGGACGTCCTGGAAACTGCCACTGGTGCCCGTTCTCAGCCACTCATTACGGCAATCACGACCGCGGGCACAAACCGCGCGGGCATCTGCTACGAAATACGCGGCTACATGGTCCGCATCCTCAACGGCACGCTTCAGCGGCACGAGGGACTGGGCTACAAGGTAACCGGCGATACGGTCGAAGATGACACCTACTTCGGGATGGTTTTCACGCTCGATGAGGGCGATGACTTCCAGGACGAATCAGTATGGATCAAGGCGAACCCCAATTTAGGAGTCTCGGTCTACGTTGACGACCTTCGCGCCGCCGTCCGCAAAGCGGCGCACCTGGCAAGCGCGCAACCGAACGTCCTCACGAAGCGTTTTAACGTCTGGGTAGCCGCCGGCTCCGCGTGGATGGACATGCTGGCATGGGACCGAGCCGGGCGCAATATCGAGATCGAGGATTACAAGGGCTGGCCCTGTACGTTCGGTCTGGACATAGCGTCCAAAACCGATTTCACCTCGCTGTCCATGCTGTTCTCGCGCGACGGACAGCACCGACTGTTCACCCGTCACTGGATACCGGAAGAAACAGTCTCCGAGTCCGATAATTCGCAGTATGCAGGCTGGGCCGCTGACGAGCACATCATCACGACCGATGGCAGCGTGTTAGACCACGAACGCGTACAGTTTGAAATCGAAGAACTGGTGGCCGAGTACAAGCCATCGGCCATCGGATATGACCCTGGTTTCGACCGGGTTATCCCGCAAAGCATGTTCAATAAAGGACTTCCGATGCGGGAGATTCGCAGCACGTCCGCTATGCTGTCCGAGCCGATGAAGCACGCCGAAGCGGCGGTCCTGGGCGGCAAGTTCCAACACGACAAAAACCCGGCAATGACCTGGATGGTGTCGAACGTCGTTTGCAGGATCAACGACGGCGATATGTGGTACCCGAAAAAAGAACGGCATGACGCCAAGATTGATGGCGCTGTTTCGTGGTTCATCGCGCTGGCGGCGTTCCTTGCCGATCCGGTAGCACCGAGCGCCTACGGCGGCGCCACTGAAATCGTAATTTGATCACCAAGTCACTAATTTACGCGCTCGAACACGCCACTAGCCCGAGGTCCGTCTCGGCTGCGGTGTGGGCCTTGGAGCGCGCGACGGGTATCAAATCGGCGGACCTGCTGGCGTCCGATGGCTCGGACTGGTACGCCCGCAACGGCTTCCGCAAACTCTCCGCGCTCAACGGCGGAACGGGCAGCTATTCAGGCAAGCAGGTCACAACCGAAACCGCACTTGAAAGCGCCGCAATTTACGCTTGCGTCAAGATCATCTCCGAAGACATCGGCGGGCTGCCGTTCATTCCATACGAGCGATCCGCTGACGGCGAAACCCTCGAAAAAGCCTACAATCACCCGCTGTATGAGTGCCTGCACGACCAGCCGAATCCGCACATGTCGGCTGGCGAGTTCCGCGAAGCGCTGACCGCCCGCGCGCTCCTCGGCATGGACGGCTTCGCCAAGATCGAGCGCATCGACCGCAAAATTTACCTTTGGCCGATCACCGGCACCGTCGAAGCCAGCTATACTGCTGCGAACCGTCTGCAATGGATCGTCGATAAAGGCACCGCGCAAGAAAAAACCTACGACCGCGACGAGATATTTCACCTCAAAGGCTTCACACTCGACGGCGCGCGCGGCGACAATATTCTCAGCCGCGCCCGGCACGCCATCGGACTCGGCCTTGCCGCTGACGAGTACGCTGGGCGATTTTTTGCCAACGACGCCTCGCCCGGAATTATTCTCTCTCTCCCTGCTAATCCCGGAGTTACGCCGCTGACGCCGGATGGTGTCAAGCTCATCAAGCAGGCGTGGTCCGCATGGCATCGCGGCAGCGCCCGCGCGCATGAGCCGGCCGTACTCCAAGACGGCATGACGGCCACGCGGATCGACCCGGACCACCAGAAGCTTCAGCTCATCGAGTCGCGGAAATATCAGATCACTGAAGCGGCGCGGATCTACCGGATGCCACTGCACAAGCTGGCCGAACTGGACCGCAGCACGAACAACAACATCGAGCATCAGGGCATCGAGTACGTCTCTCACGGCCTCGGCCCGTGGCGGCGTCGGTGGGAGGAAGCGGTTCACCGCTGCCTGCTGACGCCGGACGAGCGGTACCACTCCAACGGACGCCCGCGCATGTACGCAGAGTTCAATGTTGAAGCGATGCTTCGCGGGGATCTATCGGCACAAACGGCATCATGGACCGCGCTCCTCGAAAAAGGCCCGCTATCGATTAACGAAGTGCGCGGGTTCCTGAACCTCAACCCGATTCCGGGCGGCGATAAACACTACGTGCAGCTCAACATGCAGGACGTGGCGACCGCGGCGAGCGATGCGACGGCGGCAGAAAAAGCCAGCGCACGCAGCGATTCAGAGCGGAAGGAAATGTTCGCCGGATTCACGGCGGCCGTCACCGCGATGGCGTCAAAAGAGCATCCCGCGCCGCGTATCGAAGTCCACAACGCGCCAGCGCCGGTAACAGTCAACCTTCCGGCCGCTGTTCACAACGCAGGGCCAGTCACAGTCACCGCCGTGATGCCGAACGGAAAGAAAACGGCGAAACCGATACGCGACTCGAACGGCGACATCATCCGCATGGAAATCGAAACCGAATACGTAAGCAAGGGATAAGACGACCGAATGTCTCTCAGTTTTCCTGACCAAGGCGAGAATATCGCGCTAGAAGCAATTGTCAACAAGACCGCACCTCAAAACCTCGTGCTGCGGCTGTACTCATCCAACACAACCCCCGGAGAATCGGACACGGAAGCGACCTACACGGAGTGCGCCATGTCTGGCTATTCGGCCATCACGCTTACCGGCGCCTCGTGGGGATCGGCGTCTGGCGGGTCCATTGCGTTTGCACAGCAGACGTTCACTTTCTCCGGCGCTGGCACCGTCTACGGCTACTACATGACGCAGGTCACCAGCGGGCTGCTAGTCTACTCCGAGCGGTTTTCGGACGGGCCGTACACCTACCCGAGCGGCGGCGGCACGCTGAAAATCACCCCTACGATCACGGCGGCTTAATCACATGGCAATCTACTCCTCTTCATCCCTCACGACCGTAACGACCAGCACCGCCCCGAGCTGGGACGTGAAGGCCGCCGCCACCAATGAACCCGCCATCATGGAAATCGGCGCGGTAAACGGCGCGGCTACCGCCTGCACGTACCTGTACGGGCGCTCCGGTAACACGCCAACGCAGACCGCCCCAGTGTTACTCCAAGCCGAAGACGAAGGCCGCCCCGCCGCGGTGACCGGCACGGCGGTGGCGTGGTCCGTTGCGCCTACCGTGCCGACCGTCGCTTTCCGCCGCTCGTACCTTCCCGCCACCATCGGCGCGGGCCTGATTTGGACCTTCCCGCGCGGCATCGTTTTAGCCGCGGCTGGTGCTTCGCTCGTCCAGTGGAACGTGGCCGCATCCTCCGCCCTTGTAGCGGTGCATGTGGTGGCCGATGAGTAATTTCGACATGGACGACCGCCACGGCGACACCGTGGTAGCGTTCCTGGAAATCAAGATCCGGCGTAACGGCGCGATGTCCGTGGGCGGCTCGATCACGGACGAAATGGCGGCGGTAGCGATGCTACAGACAGCCATAGAAACCGTCAAGGGATACCACGCACGGCAGCGAATCGCTGGCGGCGACCGGATCATCGTCCCATGCAATGAAACCGCCCTAGTAGGCACGCAACGCGAAAAGGATTTATTGGCAGCTCGGCATGAGCTGGCGAATGTGATGTAGCTATGGGAATGAGAATGCAAAGCGTTCCGGCGGCGACAAACTTCTGGAGTTACGTCCAGATGCAACAGGTCCGAGAAACCGCGCTGGAGACGGTTCGATACCCGATCACGCGGCGGCAAGTCACTACGTGCGAAACCGAGCATTGGACCAATCAAGGCGGCTTCTGGCCGCGCCGGTCCGGCTTCACCAGCGACCCGGCAGCGCAAGCGTCGTTAGTTCAGTCTCAAGACATGGGCTACTCTAACGGCGAGTTTGAAGCATGGCGCTTCGGGCGCGGCGGATCGCAGAATTTGAAGTTCGTGATGGGCCGTTGCGTGGACTCAACGGAGACGCCCGTCGCCAACGCCGAAGTGCAGATTTTCCTCACCTCAACCGATGAGTTCCAGCGGCAAACGACGGCGGACGAGAGCGGCTATTACGAGGCCGGGACCGATAAAGTCGGTCAGGGCCATTACGTTGTCGCCTACAAGGCCGGATCGCCAGATGTGGCCGGAACGACGGTCAACACATTGACGCCGACGAATCGTGATGGAACCTAGGATTTAACGGGCCATGGCTGACCAAAAACAGATCAAGCTATGGCAAAGCGCGGTTGACCCAAATCAGATCGTTCTGCGGGCGCTACCAGTCGCCGATGCGCAGCCGACGACGATTTATCTGTATGCGGGCAATGCCTCAACTACAGACATCACCCTCCGTAATCCGCGCGTAGTTGAAGCGTCAGGCGGAACCTCAGATTTCGCCGCCACGGTATCCGGCGGCATTGTTTTCGCCGGGGCCGCGAACAGCACTGTAGGATTGACCGGCCCGGTATCCGGTGGGCTGGTATTCGCCGGTGGCAGCGCCGGAACCTACGGCCTCATTGGCTCAGCATCGGGCGGCGTAACGCTTTCGGGTGGCTCCGCTGGCACCGTTGGCCTAATCGGCCCGGTGAGCGGCGGGCTAACACTCGCTGGCGCTGGCGGCGAAGTCATCGGCATTAACGCCGGAGTCTCGGGCGGAATCACGTTCGCCGGAACGGCCGCCGCTGTCGTTGGTGTTACCTACGCCGCGTCTGGCGGGCTTACCCTATCCGGCACGTCATCCGCTCAGTTCGGCGTCTCCTACGCGGCCACGGGTGGAATTACCTTCGCCGGGGCCGGAACTTATCAGGTAGGCGAAACCGGACCAGTATCAGGCGGGGCGATGTTCGCCGGCTCGGCTGGCGTCGCGTTCGGTCTCGAACAGTCCGCAAGCGGCGGCATATCGCTAACCGGCGAAGGTGCCGCAGTCGTCGGGCTGACCGCTGGAGTATCGGGCGGCATTGAGTTCGGCGGTACGGCGGCATCCGAAGCAACATTCGGTGAGATAGCCCCGCCAGCCGTCATCCGCGGCGGCGCCGGTGGAACCACAACATTCGTAACGCAGCAGCGGCACTACACCGCGTTTTCATCGGTAGCCGTTGGATTCACCGGATCTGCCGAGGCCAGCCACGCTGTAGCGTTCACGGCGTTCTCATCAGTTCGGTTCACGCCGCAATCGAGCGCGGAAGTATCACAGACGGTAGCCAATGAGGCGACCGGACAAGTTCAGATCGGCCTAGTCGGCAGCGCTCTAATCGAGTTCAAGCCGTCCAAGCGCCGCCAACAGGACGCAGAAATATTCCTGATGGCAATGGCCGCTTAATCCCAACCAACGACCGTCGTGAGACGGGCGAGGCACTATGCACACAAAAGACTTTAAGTTCGAGCTGAAAGCCATGTCCGACGACGGCACATTCGAAGGCTACCTGTCGGTTTTCGACGTGGTGGACCTGGGCGGCGATCTGGTCGAAAAGGGCGCGTTTACGAAAACCATCAAGGAAGCGTCCGGCGGCTTCGTCCCGATGCTCTGGCAGCATGACGAAAAGAAGCCCATCGGCAAGCTGTATGTGGCCGAGGATGACTACGGACTCAAGGTTCGCGGCGAACTAGCGCTCGGCGTAGCACAAGCCGACGAAGCCTACATGCTCCTGAAAAGCGGCGTGGTTCGCGGGCTGTCCATCGGCTACAAAGCCATCCGCAAGCAGGTCGAAAAAGGCGTCCGCCACCTGAAAGAAGTAGCACTCTTCGAGGGCTCCGTCGTCACGTTCCCGATGCTCCCGCTGGCGCAAGTCACGGCGGTGAAGGACATCGGGCGCAAGTCCGACTTCCTTACCGAACTCCAGGAAGCGCAGATGTACGCCATGCGCGGCATGATTATGCAGTCGCTCTACTCCTCGCTGGACGACATCGCCTATGAGTACAGCGAAGACATGGACGCCGCCGCGCGGCTCGCCGCTTCGTCCGATTCTATCGACCAATTCAAGACGGCTTACATGGACCACCTCCCCAACATGTTTGAAATGTGGGGTATGAAGGGACAGCCTGCCGCCGAAAAGGCTGGCCGTCGTATCTCCGCATCCTCTCGCACTGCGATCGAGGAAGCTATCACGAAATTACAGGCACTCCTGTTGGATGAGCAAGCCACCTCCGCTGATGAAGCGGACGCCGGCAAATCCATCGAACAGGCGCCGCCCTCAGAACAGATCACGCCGGACCCGCAGGGGCTCCACTTGATGCTGAAGCAGTTCCAATTCACCACCACAGGAGCCAACTAATATGGCACTCGAAACTGAAATCCAAGAGTCCTTGCAGGCTTTGCAGGGCAAGCTGACCGACGCGACTAACGAAATCAAGAGCCGCGTCGAAGAGCAGCTTCACGAGATCCGCACCAAAGGCGTCGCCGATCCCGAAACCACGAAGAGCATCAACACGCTGCGCCAGCAGATGTCGGACATTCAGGCCGAAATGCGGCGCCCGAATCCGCATATCCCCACGCAGGAATCGAAGTCGTTGGGGCAGCAGTTTATCGAGTCTGACGAGCTGAAGGACATGATCGCCAAGCGTGGCGGGCGTGGCCGTGCGGCGATGAATGTGCCGTACCTCTGGGAACAGAAAACCCTGATCGACTCGGCCGCCGTCGGCAGCTCGACGCCCGGCATCCTGAACGCCCAGCGCGTCCCCGGCATCGTGCCGTTGGCTGAACGCCAGCTCCGCATCCGTGACCTTTTGGCGCAGAATCGGACCACCAACAACGCCGTCGATTTCGTCAAGGAAAACGCCTTCACCAACGCAGCCTCGCCGCAGGGCGTGGACGGCACGGCGAAGGGCGAATCCGCGGATACGTTTGTGATCGACTCCGAGCGCGTCACGACCATTGCCCATTGGATTCCGGCGTCCCGCCAGGTGCTTGACGACCTCCCGCAGCTTCGCTCGTTCATCGACCGCAAACTGATGTACGGGCTGAAGCTCAAAGAAGAGACGGAAATCCTGTCCGGCGACGACCTCGGCACCCACTTGAACGGCCTTTACACGCAGGCCACCGCCTACGCGGGCACCTACGCCGTTGCGGGAGACACCCGCATCGACAAGCTGAACTGGGCCATTTTGGAGCTCGAAGACGGCGACGATCAGCCCACCGGCATCGTCCTTAACCCGGTGGACTATCGCCGGATTATGGCAATCAAGACCGAAGAGGGCGGCGCGAACAAGGGTTCCTACGTGACATCCGACCCGATGGGCGGATATCTCCAGGTGCCGACTTTGTGGGGCATCCCGGTTGTCCGGTCTAACTCCATCGCCAGCGGCTCGTTCCTGGTCGGCAATTTCGGCATGGCCGAGATTTACGACCGCCAGGATGCGGTGATCGACCTGAGCACGGACTACGACGATTATTTTGTGAAGAACAAGGTCGCGATCCGTGCTGAAGAGCGCCTTACCGTTGTCTGCTACCGCCCGACGGCGTTCCTCAAGGGCTCGTTCTAGTCCACTCCCATCGACACAGGGGCGGCTCTTCCGCCCCTTATTTTTCCCATGCCCCGACTCAAAGCCAACACCCAACTCTACGGAGACTACCAAGGCCGCACCGGCGGCGTTCGCTCAGGCCTGATTCTCTCCGGCGAAATATTCGACGCCACCGACGAGCAAGCCGAGGCCCTCGAAGCCCGCGGCCTAGCCTGCCGCTACATGCCGCCGCGACCGCCCGCACCTGAAGTCGCCAGATTCGTCCCGACCTACGAAACGAAAGTTATCACCAAGCGCAAGTGACCATCGAACCCAACATCATCGTGGACGCCATCAAGGAGCCGGTAACGGTGGCCGAGGCGAAGCTCCAGACGCGCGCTGACTACTCCGACGACGACGCGCTTTACTCTATCTGGATTGCCGCCGCCCGCGATTACGTAGAGGCTCACGCGGGAATCACCATCCACGAAAAAACGCTGGAGATCACGCTGGACAACTGGCCGATGTGCGACCACATCACGCTTCCGCGCGCAACACCGCTGATTTCCGTCACGTCCGTGATCTACTACGAGACCGATGGCACACCGGTGACGATGACACCAACGACCGAGTACCTAGTGGACACCGACAGCAAGCCCGGCCGAATCGTTCTTCCCTACAGCACCTCATGGCCGTCCGCGACGCTTCGCCCAGCCAACGGTATCCGCATCCGCTACAAGGCTGGCATCGCCACGGCATCGCCGGAAACCGAGTGCAGCGCGGCCGTCAAGCACCCAGTGTTGATGCTCGTAAACGCATACGACCGCAATCGCAGCGCCGAAACAGTGCCGGACCGCGCCACTATGTCGATGATCGCCTTGCGCTACGGCGCCGATGCTTTTATCCAGCGTTTGCGCGTTGAATCGAATACGTACTAGCCACATCCGAAGGAACTACCACACATGCCACATTATTTCGGCGAAGTCCAAGGCGCAACGTCCGCAACGCAACTCCCAGACGTGCCATGCTCGCGTGCGCGAATCAAGGCGCGGGACGACAACAGCGGCAATGTGTACATCGGCAATTCAGGCGTGACAAAGCCGAACGGCACAACGGACGCCACGACCGGATTCCCGCTTGACGCCGGTGACGAGACGGGCTGGTTTTACCTGTCGAACTTGAACGAACTGTATTGCATCTGCGACAACGCGGGCGACGATTTCATTTATTGGGCACAGGTGTAGCGCATGGCTTTCGCAGCGACAACTGAATGGGACGTGAGGACAACCGGAAATGCCGCGAACGGAGGCGGGTTCAACACCGCTTCGGCTGGCACTGACTATTCCCAGCAGGACTCTCCGCAGGTAACATATACCGATCTGGTGATCGATGGCGTTACCAATACCAAGCTGACCAGCGCGGCAAATCCATTTACTTCGGCACACGTTGGGAACATTATCAATATCACTAGCGGTACCGGGTTTACAGTTCAGCGCGTCCAGATCGTTAGTGTCACATCGGGCGCGGCAACATGCGACAAATCCTGCGGCACACTCGGTAGCACGGGGGGCAATGGACGGCTTGGGGGTTCTCTTACCACCATCGCCGCAGCGGTTGCCTTGTGCGTTTCATCCAATTCAATCCACATCAAATCCGGCACCTACACTGTCACGAGTGCCATCGACAATGGAACGGGCGGGATCTGGATTAAATTTGTCGGCTATGGAACAACTCACTTGGATCGCGGCACGCGGCCGATCATCACAACGGCTACAAACTCCGTAAACCTGTTTCAACTCGGTTCCTCAAAGAACCGCATGGAGCGCCTGAAATTTACCAGTACGGCAGGTGTTCGCTTCGCAGCCGTTTCTCTGCAAAACAGCGATTCCGCCGTGGAGATTGTGGACTGCATCAACGATGGGTGCAACCAGTTGCTCTACTCGACTTCATCCGACCGCCCGAGCTTCGTTGTTAACTGCGAATCCACGAACGGCGCAAACGCGGTCAACCTGAAAAACAACATTCACGTCATCGGCTGCTACTTCCACGACAACTCCGGCAACGCCATCGAAGCAACAACCAACAACAACCAAATCATCTCCGCGTTTGTGTCGCAATCCATCATTGCCGACAATGGCGCAGGCGTGGTTGCACCGACCAACGCCAATGTCGTAATCGAGCAATGCACAATTACAGGCCAAACCGGTAACGGCGTTACATTGACGGCACCGATCAGCTTAACGCTGGTGAACAACATCATCTACGACAACGGCGGATATGGTGTATCTTGTTCCGTTGAGCCGCCAGTATACGCCCAATACAGCAACGCTTTCGGGTCGAATACCAGTGGGAACCGCAACAACTTCACATCAGATTCAACAGACGTAACCCTCACCGCCGATCCATTCACCAATGCGGCAGGCGGCGACTACTCATTGAACGCCACGGCTGGCGGTGGCGCAGCGTGCCGCGACGCCGGAACTCAGTGGTCCTAACATGTCCCTCGACCTAGGCGCATTACAGTACGGCGGGCGCGACATCGGTGCGCTCGAATACACCGCACCAACGCCAATCACCGCGCTCCTCAAGGGCAAAGGAAAGGGCGCGCCGCCGCTTCGCGTTCCGTCCTCGGGCGCAGAATCGTTCGCGGCTGGCTCCATGGCAATCCTTACCGTCGCCGCCGATTTCGACGGCACCGCGATCCTCTACAACGGCGCGGGCGTCTCGCAAGGCGCCATGACCCAAGACGCGCGGGCGAATAACAGCGGGAAAATCCAATCGCTCGTGTTCAGCCTGCCAGTTCCATCGGCGGGCACTTACTACGCTATCTTCACGATGTCCTCGGCTGGCAATGCCGCCGGGGCCTTGCTCGAACTCGGCAACGTCGCCACGTCGTCACAACTCGACCAAACAGCCGTAGCGACAGGCTCCAGCACGTCGCCTTCGTCCGGCGCAACTTCGGCCACCACGCAAGCCTACGAGATCGCCATTGGCGCAATCGGCACAGAGGGCCCCGGCACGGACACTCCAGGCACTTGGTCGAACGGCTTCCAGGGCATCGCCTACACCGGCACAGCGGGCGGCGCCGCTGCCAGTAACGTCACGCTGTCAGTGGGCTACAAAGTGCTCACGGCTACAGGAGCGCAGACCGCCGCAAAGACGGGCATCACGTCCCGCCAGTGGGGCGCAGCGGTGGCGACATACAAAGGCCTCGTCTCAACCGGCCCGACTCCTACCACGCTGGCCTATGCGAGCGTTTCTCCGCTTGCTAGTGGAGTGGTAGGCGAGCTCTACAGCGAGTACCTCGAAGCCGATTCATCCACGGGCACGGCACCGTACACCTTCGCCGTTACCGCCGGTTCTCTACCAGACGGACTCGCGCTTGCGAGCGATGGCAACATCAGCGGAACGCCAACGCTGGCAGGCGTATCATCTTTCACCGCCCGCGCCACTGATGCCGCTGCGGCTACCGTAGACGGCGTGTTTCAAATCACGATTTCCAATCCCGCCAGCGGGCGCAGGTTTCGCCCGTATGCGGTCTACGGTCCAGGGAGGCTCTGGTAATGGCATCCTGGACAACGCGCGTAGGTTTGGCGCTGGAGTACCTGTTTTGCCCGACATCCGGGCAGGTCGTGCCGGACACGTCCGTCAACGGATTTCACGGCGTGCTCGGGCTCACGTCCGCTATCGAGCCGCGCATTGCGAGCTATGAGGGATGTGACCCGGAATGGGTATCAAACGGCATCGAACTCCGCGCGGATAGGTTTTGGGGTACAGGGCAGCTTGACGTAGTGACTGCCCCCAGCGGGCAAATCATTGCTCACGATACCGACTCGGAAATCACCATCGAAGCGTGGGTATATAACGAGCCCGGGCTGCCAGCCGGAACCATCTTCGCAGCAGGTAATGAAGTCGTCTGGATTTATGCGGCTGATGCCACTCTCGACTTCTACACGTACTCGGTGTACGACGCTTTTGGGCGAACGCAACTGGAGCAAGTCACGGGCGTTACTTCGGTGTCTGACGGCGTGTGGTATCACATGGTGGGAGTCCGCACGGCAACCCACGCCGAAGTCTACCTGAATGGCGCGTTAGATGGCTCGGTGGCATTGACCTACCCGGGTACGAATTACGCGCTCCAGCGCTTCCTGAACGCAACGGACGCGGCAAAGATCGACGACCGCCACATCGGCGCTGGCACGGACGGCACGAACGGCTTGCACAACGGGCACAACGGCCGCATCGGCGAACTCCGCATCTACCGTCGCGCGCTTTCGGCCGCCGAAGTGTTGGCGAATTACAACGCATCGAATTACTACCCCGACGGCAAGGATTCCTGCGGCATCGGTCCGGCGTGCCGTTATTACGCGATGTAAAAAAGTTTCTGGCGGCGGCGAAGTCTAGGAGTGATTCGCAGGTGAACAGTTCCCGTTGACGAACGGCGGAAACCCAGAGAGCCGGTTCGATTCCGGCCCGCCAGATTAAATACCAACATGCTCATCTCCTGCCTCATGCCCACACGAGGGCGCCCGGCCTTCGCCGCCGAAGCGCTCGCGTGCTACCTGGCGCAAACTTACACGGATCGCGAACTCATCATCGTAGACGACGCGGACGCGCCGAGCTTCCCCACTCCGCCGAATTACCAGGGCGTTCGATACCACCGGCTCGGCAAGCGGCTGCAAATCGGCGCGAAACGAAACATATGCGTCAGCCGGGCAAGCGGCGGGATTCTCTGCCACTGGGACGACGACGACTATAGCGCGCCAGATCGAATAAAAGATCAGATCGCGCGACTCAAGGGCCTCCTCGTCACCGGCTACCACTCGATGCGGTTTACCGATGGCGCGCGGTGGTGGCAATACACAGGGGCGGACGATTACGCGCTCGGCACGTCGCTGATGTATCGGCGTGAGTACTGGGAGCGGAATCCGTTCAAAACCGACTGCACAGTAGGCGAGGACACGCATTTTATCGCTCCCGCGCGGCGGGATGGTAGAATTACAAGCGCGGACGCTGGCGGCATGATGTGGGCCCGGAATCACGCGGGGAATACGGACGAACGGGCGGGGATGGCGACGAATACGGCGCAATGGAGAGAGATATTTTGACCGATAACCTGATTGAAGGCAAGGCACTGAAATTGGAGCCGGGTGGAATTTACGTGATCGAGGCGGACTCATATGGTCGTAATCCGCTTAGTCAAGTGCAAGCGACAAACTTGCGGACTGCTTTGAACCGCGAAGAAGATCGCCTTGGCGTCAAATTTATGGTTCTGTTTGGCGGCTGTACCATCGCACGGGAGAAGTCCGATGCGGCTTAATTTAGGCTGTTCCGACCGTTCCTTCGCCGGGTTTATCGGCGTTGATTGCGCGCCAGGCCCGGCGGTCGATCAGATCGCTGATCTGACAAAGCCATGGCCGTGGCTCGATTCCTGCGTTGATGAAGTGCGGGCGCATGATGTGTTCGAACATCTTCCAAATCGCATCCATACGATGAACGAGCTGCACCGCGTCCTGAAACCGGGCGGCACGGCGACCATCGAAGTCCCAAGCGCGGCCAAAGGTGCTGGATTCGCTCAAGATCCAACTCATTGCTCGGCATGGTGCATGAACAGCTTTCAATATTTCCGCGCTGGCTCGTTTGCACAGCAGCGCTTCCGGGAATCTTACGGGATCACCGCATCGTTCCGTATTGTCCATCTGAGTGAACGCGAATACCAGGACGAGTTTGAGACGGTCTGGAAGATCACCGCGATTCTGGAGGCAGTGAAATGAGCATCGTGTTTTCGCCTGAGATGCTCCGCGCTTTCGTGCAAATGCAAGCTGATATCAGTGACCTACAGCATGCGGTAGCGGAACTAAAAGCCGAGCTCGACAAGCCGCAGGCTAACGAAACGACAACCGAGAAAAACGCATGAGTCTCGCAGTCATCATCCCATCGAAGACCTCGGCCAACCTCTTCGCCTGCGTCTCTGCCGTCCGTGAACACGAACCCAACGCCCGCATCATCGTAGTTGACGACGGGCTGGACCGCGCGCCCGTTGGCGTGGAGTGCGTGCAGGGCGAAAAGCCGTTCTGCTACGCGCGGAACATCAACATCGGCATCCGCAAAGCGCTCGAAGGTGCCCGCGTCGATGTCACCGTGCTTGATGGCGATAACGTTGTAGGTGCGCCGGAAGGCGTAGTTCTCCTCAACGACGATGCCATTCTGATGTCCGCCGGCGGATTCTCCGCAATGGCGCAATCGTGCAAAGAAAATCCGGAATACGGGCTGATTGGCGGCACGTCAAACGTCGTCGGCAACCCCAACCAATTCCCGCGCAACATCGGACTTCGGACCGAGCCGCGCATGGTGTGCTTTCTTTGCGTTTACATCCCGCGTACCACGCTCGACCGCATTGGCGGGCTAGATGAGCGGTATTCAGAATACGGGCTCGACGACGACGATTACAGTTTTTCCGTCCGCGCCGCTGGCCTGAAAATTGGCGTCCACGACGGCTGCTATGTGGACCATGGATCGCTCGTTTCCTCATTCCGTGGCAACCCGAAGGCACCCGCCGACTATCGCCCAAATCTCCGCCGCTTCATCGAAAAATGGGGCTGTGATAACTGGAACCAACCGCGCGAGAAATCGCAGTTCCCGGAGCTGTTCGCATGAAAGCCCTAGTTCTAGGCGCGGGCGGCGTGATCGGCCAGCACATGCGCCTGTCAGTACCGTCCGACGTATCCGCCACCTTCCACCGCCGCACGCCATCGCCCGGATACATCCACGCAGATCTGAGCGAAGAATGCACCGTTCGCACTATGGTCCAGTACCACCGCCCCGACGTGATCGTAAACCTCGCTGGTGAATCGAACACCGATGCCGTCGAGCGTGACCCGGACGCCGCCTATGCCATCAACGTGGGCCTCCCGGCGCTCCTGGCGCGTCTAAACGTGCGGCTGGTACAGATCAGCACCCAAGCGGTTTTCAGCGGCTGTAAGCCCGGCTATGGGCCTTCGTCGCCAACGGACCCGATCAACGCTTACGGACGGCAGAAAGCACTGGCTGAAGATAGCGTCTTGAGCGCGGGTGCCACGGTTATACGGCCCACGTTCGTGCTCGGCATTCGACCCGACCCTTCCATCGGGCGCCAGAATCCCATTGAGGCGATGCTAGCCGGCCAACGGAAGCAAGTAGCAGACCGCTGGTTTTCCGTCAGCTTCGCGCCGGACGTTGCGGAGTGCATCTGGACCGCTGCCACGTCAAAGGCTCGCCGCCGCATCATCCACGCTGGCATTCCGCGCCGGGTGAGCCGCTACGACATCGCCCGCGATCTCGGCTTGGCGGTGGATGCGGTTTCCCACGAGGACTTCCCTGGCCTTGCACCGCGCCCGATGGACACGACGTACAGCGTCGGCGAATACACTATGAGCTATGAAAGCGGTCTGAAATATTGCCTTGAAGTTATGGCGGTGGTAGCATGAGCAAGCAGGAACTCGAAGACATCCGCCTCGCGAAACAGTGGATGGAGACGCAAATCAGAGACGCTGTGATATTGGCCTCCACTGAGTTTTACCAGAAAACAGGCTTTCAGGTTACCGGGTTTACGGTTGACGTCATCGACATAAGAACCCAGTCCGACCAAAGCACGCGATCTGCTATCGGCCGTGTGACGGCAAGGGTGGAACTTTAATGAGCCGCGCCGCCGAAATCGCCGCCTTCCTCGGCATCCCCGAGGCCGAGGCCGCCGAACGACTCGCCAAGGGCTTTGGCTACCAGCACCAGCGCGTGAACGACGACTTCCGACGCTGCAACCCGCGCACGGACGAGGAGTTGCTGGGCTGGTACCGGAGCACGACCGAGTACATCTGGGAGCTTTCCGCGTATCACGACGATCCCGGCTTCAACTATTCGGGCATGTGTGGCGGGATCATTACTCGCCTGAAAAACGAAGGCGCGCAGCACGTACTATGCCTTGGTGATGGCATCGGCGACCTGACGCTGGAATGCCGGCGAGCCGGACTAAATGCGGTATACCACGATCTATCCGACAGCCGTACTGCGGCATTCGCGGAATATTGCAATAGGGTAGTATTCAAGCCGGATTTCATGGTGCTTGAGTCGAGAGGATGGGTGCCAGAATTAAAGCCAGGACTATGTTACGACTGCGCCAGCCGGTCTACCTCTGAATCTGAATCTTGCGATCACATTGCGCTAGATGCGGCTATTTCCCTCGACTTCCTGGAACACGTCACTGACGTGCCCGCATGGTGCCGTGCCATCCACGCCGCGCTGAAACCAGGCGGGCTGTTTTGTGCGCAGAACGCTTTTGACTGTGGCAGCGGAAACGATGGCGCAATTCCGTGCCATCTGGCCGTCAACGACAAGTATGCCCACGCCGCGCCGCATACGAACGGCCGCGCGCTCTGGGATCACCTGCTAATCGAAGAACTTGGCTTCGAGCAATTGGGGCCGAACTGGTACCGAAAGCCAAAATGACAGTCGAACTGAGCGAAAAGGAAATCGAAATAATTGAAGGCTGGTATATGTCGGCCGCCGGTGAGTCGTGCGGCATTGACGAGTCCGACCCGTACACCGGCCTCCGCCTCCTTAAAAAGCTCGGCTTTGAAAAACACTCAATGGATTACGCTTGCCAATCAGCGCCACTGGGCGAACCTGTTTGTTTTGAAAACGAAGCAGACAAAGGAAAAGAGTGGGTAGAAACCACGAAAGATGGCGACGAGTTCCGCTCATTTAGCATGCGCTACACCCCAGCCGAGCACCGACTGCCATGACCGCCCACCTAAAAACCATCCCGACGAAGGACGCCGAAGGCAACGACACCGGCATCCTGGTACCGATTTGGAACAGCGCCTTCGACTACCGCCGGGTCTCACAGGTCTACATCACGACCATACTCCCCGGCAAGCACAAGGGGCCGCACCTCCATATGCTTCGCGCGGGGGCCTTTACCGTCCTAGTCGGCAAGGTTCTCATTGTGACGCGCGAAAGCGGCCGTTACGAAGAGCACGTATGCGCCGAAGGATTTAAGACCATCCATGTCCCCGAGGGCGTCCCGGCTTGCCTGTACAACATCGGCAGCGAGCCCGCCATGGTCCTCAACTGCCCATCGAAGCCGTGGCGCGACAACTCAGACGAGCATGTACCGATGGACTGGGATTACGAGGTGGTGAGATGAGTTGTTGCAAGAATTGCAAGCACTGGCAAGAGCAAGAGGGCGTCGATGGAGCCTATGGTAATTGCGAGGAAGTGGCGAAAATGGCAGGCGCTCAACTGGCAGAGATTAGCGCTTCCGGAGCCGTGTTTGATAGGGACAACCTGCAAACAGTAGCATATTTTGGGTGCGTCAAATTCAAGGCGAAAACATGCGCCGCCTAGACATCGGAATCTGCGCCTACAAAGACGCCGATAAGCTCGCCCGTGCCGTAGCCGCGATCAAACAGCACAGCGTAACGGATTGGCGGCTACTGATCGTGGACAATTCGCCGGACGACTCGCCGACGCGGCCTCTGATTGCCAAGCTATGCGCGGAAGATCCCCGCATCACGGCGCGTCTGATGGATGACAACGTGGGCTACGCTGGCGCGGTCAACATTATCACCGAGTGGTCTGAGACCGAATATACTGCATACCTTGACCACGACGCCTACGTCCAAACCCCCGGCTGGGATGAAACGCTCGCCGGCTACCTCGACAAATTCCACGAGATCGGCCTAATCTTCCCCGGTTCCGGTGCCTACCCGATCCCGCGCGGGGCCTACACGGAGTGCATGTGGACGCCCGGCTTCTGCTGGATGGTATCGCGCCTCTGCTGGGCCGACATGAAGGCCGACGGGCGCACGGCAAAAGGCGAGTTTTTCGATACAACCTTGGGTCACCAAGAAGAGGCCGACGCGGCTCTACGCGTGCGCCTCGCAGGCTATAAATGCGCGGGTGCCCCCGAGGTTCGCGTGCTGCACGATGCCACCGCCACAAGCAACCCGGCGAGCCAAGAACGTATCTCGCGCGGCGTTGTGAACTGGGTCAATAAGTGGTGCCAGTATTTCGGCGGCAAGCACCTGAACTACCACTCAACCAATGTCCTCCGATGGGAGGACTGGAACGCCCTGTATTTCGAGGAGTTCTGGAAACAATTCCCGGCGCTACAGGGGCTCAACGATAACCCTGAAGTAGTCATGCTGAACGGATCTGAGTACGACCTCATCCGCGTGCCGAGGCTCAAAGGCTTCTATCGCGGGCGGATCGTGTAGGATTTCAAAGTCGCCACGACACCCGCAAGCGCATCCTGTGATCTTTTTTTGGCGAACCATCTTGGACAGCTTTGCCAGAATTAGCCGTTCCGGGAATTGCGGGAAATCAGAGAAGATATCCCAAGTACACGCCCAGCCGGAGGAGTGAATCTTGCTTGCGCTTCTGATGCTGGCAAGTATCTCGGACTCGGGAAGATCACTGCATTTTAGCGCTACCATACGTGCAGATTAGCACAACCATCTGGCGGCGGCGTGGAAGGACACGCAGCAAATTGAAGCGGGTGGATAGATCCCCAAGTGGAGAAAATCTTCCAATGCCACCCAGCCGGCATCAAGCCCGGCCCGCCAGAATTCACCGACGTTCCGAACTGTGCCGTCTAGCGGCTGCGTGGCGAAAGCCTAGGCGTCGGCCATATTCCCGGCTGCCACTCTCCCGGCCGGGCGATTCTCGGGGTGTGCGAAAACACCCTGCTTATAAAACACGAAAGCAAGACTGGCGGAGGTTGTTTTCGTCGTCATATAGGTCTGTGCGCCCAACCAACCTCCGGTCGAACGCTTTCAGGACTCGAAACGAGATCAACGGATCGTGCTCCCGATGCTTTGCTTTAATTCCGGTTACTTCAAATTCGGCCCAAATATTGAAAACTCCTTTTGGTTGCCATAGCAGCTTGTCTCCTACGTTGATCGGGCCGGATACGTTTTTCATATAACGCCATTTTGCCACATCCTCCCATGACTACCCCACTCATCATCGCCGCCTTACGCATCCGCAACGAGTCCCGCTGGGTTCGGCGTGTGATTCGCGCCATCAAGCCGATTTGCTTGTCCATCCACGTACTCGACGACCAGTCCGACGACGACACCGCCGACATCTGCGAGGAAGAGGGCTGTATCGTCTACCGCTCCGCAGTGCCGTGGGTGCAAAGCGGCGACAAGCTGGTTTCCGACGAGAGCGCGGGCAAGCAATTCTTGCTCGAAAAGGTTTACGATTCCATCCCCGCCGAAGACCAGCACTTCACCAAGGGGAACCCCGAAAGTCCCTACTTTTGCCTCGCTATCGACGGCGACGAGGAGCTGCACCCGAACGACCTGGACATCCTTGCGCAAGCCGCGAAGGGGCGGGCTCATTCCTACGCGCTCAAAATCATCTATCTGTGGGACAGCGAAAAACAATGGCGGGTCGATGGCGTCTATGGTCGCTTCGCGCGTCCGTCGCTGTTCCGCCTGATGAATCGCCAGTTCTCGTACCAGAAGACGCCCTTCGGCAACGGTGCCAATTTCCACTGCTCGTCCATCCCGCAAGAAATGATCGGCCACTCGCAACCATGCGAAGCGCGGCTCCTGCACTACGGGTACATTGACCGCGATCTGCGTATGCGGAAGTGGGCGTGGTACAACCGCGTGGACCCCGAGAACAACGCGGAAGACCGCTATCTCCACTGCATCCAAGGTGACGTGCCCGAGGTGCCGGCTGCCGCGCGCCTGAAGTGGGCGGGGCCATTGGAGTTGCGGCCGATATGAAATGGTGGTATCGGTTCCGGCGCAGCTTCCGCTGCTTCCACTGTGGTGAGATGGTTGTCCCATGGGTGACCGGATCACGCGCCGAGCGTGAATTATACGGAGCGACGCGCGACATGGCCGTTGCCTTTGGTATGAGTACGAGATTTAAAGCGTTTTCGCACAATCTTTGCGAACAGAAGATGGCTGAATTATCGACTGAATTGCAGTCAAAGACCACATGACCCAAACCGGCCAACTCGACCAGCGCATTGTAATTCTCCGCAAGAACGTCACCGGCGTGGATTCCACCGGCGCCGATACCTTCGGCACGCCGACGACCGTAGCGACGCTCTGGGCGCGCGTGGAAGACCTCGACGGGCGTGAACTTCAGGCCGCGCAGCAACGCTGGGCCACGGCGCGATTCAAGATCACCATTCGCCGCCAGCCATCCGTGACCCTCACCACCTCCGATTACATCACCTGGCAGGGCAACACCATGGACATCCTCGACATCGGCGGACCCGGCACCCGCGACCCGTTCTGGAAGATCATCGCCAAGGTGACCGAGTAATGGCTGGCCGCGCGCTCATCACCAAGGGCGGACTCCTCAAGCTCGAAGGGCTCGGGGAAATCGTCTCGAAGATGGAAAAAATCATCGAGAATACTAGCGGCGGCGCGGCGGGTAAAAAACTGAAAAAGGTTTACGTAGCCGGGGCCTCGGTAATATCCGCACAAGTCCGACGCAATATCAGCGCTCTTGATGCCACGCTTGAACTGAAGGCCGCGTTGGCCGCGTCCGTCGTCACCAACGAAGGACCGGAAAGCAAGCCGAACGCCATCAGCAAGGTAAGCCAGCCTGCCGCCATCCGCAAGCTAGGCGACGCGCCAAACCCCTACTGGTGGGAGTACGGCACCGTACCCCGCGCCACCGGCAAAGGGGCTAACCGTGGGCAAATCAAGCCGCAGCCGTTTTTCCGCCCGGCGGTGAATCAAGCGAAGTCAAAAGCTACCGAAGTGCTCGTTAGCGGCCTCAAGAAACTAATCGAACCATGAGCATTGAAACCACAACCTACGGCATCCTCGCCGCCGCCGCAGCGGTGACCGCGCTGACCACTACCGCCCGCATCAAGCCGCCCGGTGACTGGCAGGACTTGGCGCGCCCGTACATTATTTACAAGCCGGTGACATTCGACCCGACGTACTGTCACAACGCAGAGGCGACGGCGATACTGGACCACTGGCCGAACCTGCAAATCAACATCGTTGCCGATACCTACGCCAGCGCCCGCGCGGTGTCTGATGCGGTGAAAACGGCGATTCGCTCAACAACGAACGGCAACCACTCAGGCACTCAGTATTTCCTCCGCAACGAGATCGTTTTGGACTTCGACGCGGAACGGAAGATTCAGGAAATTGCTTTGGATTTTGAGGTATTTGGACGATGACCGAGTGCCCGTGGTGCGGTTCCGCAGCGCTGGACGTATCCACGCACGATGCCGACTTTGATACCCGCGCAAAGTTTTTGTGTGCTGGTCCGGACGGCCATCGATGGCGCGAGGGCGAAGGCCCTATACCGCTGCCGCCGCCTGAAGAGCGGCTGATCGTCCTGGCCCGCTAACAAGTTTCCGCCTCACCGATAGGCGGCGCATACCCCAGGCGTAGAGCGTCGAGATGACGCGCAGGGGCCTAATTTTTCATGGGGCCGCCCAAGCCCTCACCAACAACAACCAACTAGCGGCGCGAGCCGCAAGGAGCAAAACATATGGCACAAGGCGGCCTAATTGGCAATGGCTGTAAAGTCGGGGTATCGACCGGATCGCCCGCTACGTGGACCCGTGTCCCGCAGGTGACCAACGTCACCCCCCCGCAGTTTACCGCGGATAAGATCAACATCGACGTCCACTCCACGACCAACAATCTGCACCGCTACCGGAGCGGCCTGAACGAAGTTTCGGACCCGAGCTTCACCGTCCTTTCGGACTTGGACCCGGCGACGGCGCCGATTCTCCAGACGTTGCTCTCCGCAAACCTTCAGGGAACCACCCTCTGGTTTCGGTTTGAGATCCCGACGAATGACGCGAAGACCCTTTTCCGGTCCTGTGAGTTTTCCGCCACGGTGGGCTCGTTCGTTCCGGAAACCCCTATCGACGGTCCGCAGACGACCACCTACAACCTGCAATTCAACGGCGACTCCGTCGGCTGGTCCGCCAGCACCGGCGTAACTCAGATCACCTAATCAACCCGAGGGGCGGCGCAATCCGCCCCTCGCAATCTCATGCCGGGAGGCACAGGAAAAACAATGAACGCGGTTGTCCCTATCGAGTTCACCACGCCGGACGGCGTGACCCGTACACTACGTGCGACCAACGGCGCCCGCCGCCGCATTGCTGAGCATTTTGGCGAGCTGGACGTACAGCAAATTCTTGCCAAGAATGGTGATGGCGCACTCTCTGAAATCGCCTACCTTATGATGTTTGACGAGGACGGGAAACCGCCCAATATCAGCCTGGCTAAGTTCTCGGAACTTATTCCGTGGGGCGACGGCACCGCGCTGCTTGCGCTGGTCTTGAGCGCGTTTTCGCAGGGGCGAACAAGCCCAAACGAAATGGAGGCTCAGCTAAAAGCGGTGCAAGAACTGAGCCTGAAAATTCCGATGAGTACTGGCTCGGACTCTGGGCCTTCTGTCGCCACTGCCTCGGACTCACCGACCGAGACATCTGGGACGGACTCCTCGCCTGCGAAATTGACGCTCTTGGAAAAGCCTACCGAGACCAAGAGCGAAGACGCGCAGAGTTAGCCGCCCGCGCGTACCACGCGCCGGAAACATTGGCCGAAAGCAAGGGCATCGCGACAAAAGAGCAAGAGCGGGCGTATTACGACGACCTCATTGCGCAAATGGACCGCGACAT
>JACCDR010149508.1_pt1 | contig 23357 bp, 17 predicted proteins | sample 7446431 | NCBI WGS metagenome assembly JACCDR01 (sample SAMN15323443, study PRJNA562643) | freshwater metagenome | isolation source: river surface water | place: USA:Blue River Watershed | collected 2017-08-17 | reverse complement strand
AGTTGCCTGTCCATAAATCTACTAATGCGTTGTACAATCGTTACATTTACCTCTATTTCACGCAGGGACGCAGCCAATTCCAAGCCTAACAAACCACCGCCCACAATCAGGGCATGAGGATTTTGTTTGTTTAAAAATGGCTTCAAGGTATCGGCATCAAGGCGTGAACGCATGTTGAAAATACCTTTCATTTGTGGGATACTTGGAGGCATAAATGCCCGTGACCCCATTCCCAAAATAAGTTTATCGTATGGATGCTCTTCTCCTTGCGAGTCGGTAACAACCCGATTGTTGCGGTCGATGTGCACAATTTCGACACCTTTATGCACTGTAATGTTAGCTTCTTCAAATTGTTCCTCTCTTAATTTCACGAGTTGTTCCCAGTCCTGAGCGCCAGAAATGTAATCGGGGAGCATCACTCGGTTATAGAAAGGATGTATTTCTTTAGAAAAAACGTGAATTTCGTCGGTTTGATTAAGTTCACGATACGACTTAATAAAGCCTAAGCCTGCCGAACCAGCCCCAATGATGATAATTTTCTCCTGTGGTTTTTGGTAGGGAGTCACTTGTACGGCTGAAAATTTAAAATCTGGTTCTTTAGAACGAGCATCAACAAGCGTATTGGTAAGATTATTGGTACGACCAAAAGCCTGTGCTAAAATCTTCCCAAAGTGCATAGGCATAAAACAAACACCCTGCTTGATGTCGGTTGTCAGTTTTACCTTGATTTGAGCCTTTCCTCTACGACTTTCTACCACCACCAATTGATTATCATTGATGCCTCTTGCTTGGGCATCGTTGGGGTGCATTTCGATAAAAGGTTGCGAAATATGTTGGTTGAGTTTGTTTACCTTGCCAGTTTTGGTCATGGTATGCCATTGGTCACGAATCCGCCCTGTTGTGAGTACCAAAGGAAAATCGGAGGTAAGTGCCTCAGACCTATTGGCATCGGGTACGGCATGGATTTTGGCTCGACGGTTGGGTGTAAAAAACTGATGGTCGGTAAACAAACGCTTTGTTCCCTGATACTGAGTATCTTGCTGAAAAGCATCTGCCGTAAAAGGCCATTGAACCGAGCGTTTTTGTTGTAAAACTTCGTAGCTCAAGCCTGAGATGTCGATATTTGTACCAGCCGTTGAGCGACAATGTTCTGCATAAATTTCGCTATTATCTTTATATGCAAAAGCATGACCAAAGCCCATTTTATGCGCAAATCTATTGATAATGTCGGTGTCGTCTAAGGCTTCGCCGGGTGCATCGAGCATTTTAGGCAAGAGCGTAATTCTTCTTTCTGAATTAGTAAAAACAGCATTCTTTTCCGCCCAAGCGGCGGCTGGCAACACCACATCGGCATATTTTACGGTATCAGAAAGATTAGAAATATCCTGAACAACCACAAACTTCGCTTTTTGTAAGCCCTTTTCTACGGCATTGCTATCGGGCAAGCTTACCATCGGATTGGTACATACAATCCAAATGGCTTTCATGCGTCCGTCGGCTAATGCCTCAAACATTTCGGTTGCCGTAAAGCCCGGTTTATCCGAAATTTTTGTTCCTCCCCAAAAGGCTTGCACTTCTTCACGGTGAGCAGGATTGGCTAAGTCACGGTGGGCAGGCAACAAATTTGCCAAGCCACCAACTTCTCGTCCTCCCATCGCATTGGGTTGTCCTGTAAGCGAAAAAGGGCCATTGCCTTCTTTGCCTATTTTTCCCGTAATTAAGTGTAAATCAATCAATGAAAGGTTTTTATTCACCCCAATAACCGACTGATTCAGCCCCATTGTCCACATTGATAAAAACCCTTTAGCCTCATAAATATAAGACGCAGCCAAATGAATTTGAGCTTCGGGAATACCACAAATTAGGGCAGCGTCTTCTATTGTACGAGCAAAAACCTGTGTGCGATACGCCTCAAAACCATCGGTATGATGCTGGATAAAATGCTCGTCTATCCAGTGGTTTTCAATCAAAACCCGACCAATGGCATTGGTGAGCGTCACGTCTGTTCCAGGATTAATTTGCAAATGCAAGTCTGCCTGAGCGGCCGTTTGGGTTTTTCGAGGGTCCACTACAATGATTTTTGTAGCAGGATTCGCCTGTTTGTGGGCTTCTACTCGTCGCCAGATAATTGGATGTGCCCATGCTGGATTCGCCCCTGTAACCAAGAAAGTATCGGCAAGCTCAATATCGTCATAACAAACGGGTACACTATCTTCGCCAAGGGTTAGTTTATAGCCTACTACCGCCGACGACATACACAAACGAGAATTGGTATCTATATTATTTGAGCCAATAAAGCCTTTGATAAGTTTATTAATGACGTAATATTCTTCGGTAGAACATTGTCCCGACACATAAAAACCAACGGCATCGGGACCATATTTTTGGATAATTGCCTTAAAAATAGCGGCGGTTCGGTCAAGTGCGGTATCCCAACTGACCCGTTGGAGAGGCATATCACGGTTGAATCGCATGGATGGGTACAACAGCCTGTCAGAGGTATCCATAACGGTATAATGCAAGTTCATGCCCTTTGAACACAACATCCCTTTGCTAGAAGGATGTGTTTTGTCGCCTTCGAGGTGAAGTTTGCCCTGTCCTACATCCGTCATCACTACGCCACAACCTACCCCGCAATAGGAGCAGGTTGACTTCACTTGTTTTTGCTTCATTAATGTGTGCATCGTACTTATTTTAATGACAATTCCTTTATTAAAACCTTTATAACAAACTGAGGCTTTGTGCCAAACAAATACCTGATTATTAGTCTTCTATTGAAAATTTATCAAATAGCAAGCTCAATAATTCATCATGAATACGGATGTATTCGGGGTCGTGTGCAATATCTTTTTTGTTGCGAGGTCTATCCAATTTTACGTCCACGATTTTCTTGATGGTAGCGGCTGGGCCGTTGTTCATAACTACCACTTTATCCGATAAGAAAATGGCTTCTTCGATGTCGTGCGTAACCATCACAATTGTTTTGTTGCGGTTGTCTAAATTCCACAATTTCAATAATTCAATGTGCATCGAGCCTTTGGTAAGGGCATCCAAAGCGCCGAAAGGTTCGTCTAGCAACAAAATACTCGGATTGATGGCAAATGCACGAGCAATTGCTACCCGTTGTTTCATCCCACCCGATAGTTGGCTCGGCAATTTATCTTTATGTGGCGTAAGGTTTACCATTTGGATGTAATGGTCAACGATGGCGTGTTTTTCGGAAGAAGATTTATCTTTAAAAACCGAATCAACCGCCTCGTAGATATTTTTATAAACCGACATCCAAGGCAATAAAGAATAGTTTTGGAAAACAATTCCTCGGTCGGGGCCGGGGCCTTTTACCACCTTGCCATTGGCAATCACCTCGCCCGAAGAAGGCGTAACCATGCCCGAAATGGTATTCATTAAAGTTGATTTTCCACAACCTGAGTGACCAATCAAGGCAACAATTTCACCTTTTTTTATTTCTAAAGAAATGTCCTTAACCGCCGTAAATTTTCCTTTGGGCGTTTTGAAAGAAACCTCTACATTGTTGATTTCGATAGCTGTTTCTCGGTTGATTTTGTGAAAATCGTTGGATGAATCAACCAACGAAGCAGGTTTATTTATATTCGACATAAGATAAAATGGCTAAAGAATGAAAGAATAGAGCAAAAGAAAACCTAGCGTTGGTCGTAAGAAAACATCTGTTGTAATGCGTTGAAACATTTGTCTAGCAACAAACCTACCGTACCAATAATCAAGATAGCAACCATGATTTTTTCTAAAGAAAGAGCATTCCAACTATCCCACACAAAGAAGCCAATACCAACCCCTCCAGAAAGCATTTCGCCCGCTACAATCACCATCCATGCAACCCCAATCGATAAACGCAATCCTGTGATAATGTGTGGAATAGCAAAAGGAAGCATAATTTTAGTGATGTATTTCCAACGAGAAAAACCGAAAGCTTTACCCACATTTTTATGGTCGTTTGGAATACTCGCAACCCCAAAAGCTGTGTTAATCAAGGTTGGCCAAAGTGACGTAATCATGATGATAAACACCGTAGCACCTTCGGCTGCTTTGAACGCCAACAAGCCCAACGGAAACCAAGCCAAAGGAGAAACAGGGCGTAAAATTTGTACGATAGGATTCAGTAATTTCATCCCTGTTTTCGACGAACCCATCAATAATCCTGCTGGAATAGCCACCAAACTACCAGCACCAAATCCTGTAAATACCCTTACAATCGAACTGACCAACTGATTACCAATCCCTTTATCGTTGGGTCCACGGTCATAAAAAGGCTCTGCCAACAATTCGGTAAAAACCGACCACGTGGCAACCGGGCCAGGAATTTCACCTGCCGTAACGAAGGTAACTAATTGCCAAACGCCTGCAAGAATCCCCATGCTTCCTATAAAGTAAAGGGCATCGGACAATGTATTTTTGATAGAAAAATTTTTCATAACAAGTATCTTTTGGCGGTATCCATGCCACAAAGCATGGATACCAGTGAAAATGCTATTTTTTGGTTGCTTTCAAATAAGCGTCGATATTACTAGGGTCGAATTGAACGTCATACGTAGTTTTGAACGGCTTCATATCTGGCTGTGCAGGAATGCTCATTTCTTTGGCTACTTCTGCATACAAATCATCTAAAATCAATTTTTCGGCGATAGCCTTGTAGTTAGGTTCTGATTTTAAATATCCGAAACGAACGTACTGTGCCAAAAACCACATAGCGTGCGATTTGCGAGGCATATTTACCACGCCATTGTTGTAGAACGTCATGTAATCGTCTTTGTATTTTTGAACGCCTAAGTCGCAACCTAAATCGTTTGAACCCAGGAGTCTGGCTTCGATTACTGGCAAAGCCGCATTTACATAATAAGGTTTGGTCAACCAAGCAGCAGCCTTTTTTCTATTACCCATGTTGTCTAACCAACGACAAGCCTCTACAATGGCCTTCATTACTTTTTTCAAATCTTCTCTTTCTTCGGCAGCAAATTTGCTATTGACAACCAAGGCTTTTTCGGGGTGATGTTTCCAAATATCTTGACTTGCAATGTGCGTAAAACCTACGTTTTGCGTAGCTGCTACGCCATTCCAAGGCTCTCCAACGCAATAGCCTTCCATGTTATCAACACGCATATTGGCAACCATTTGTGGCGGTGGAATCGTGATGATACCAACTGATTTTTGGTTAACACCCGCCGCTGCCAACCAGTTACGCAACCAAATATCGTGCGTTCCACCAGGAAAAGTCATAGCAAACGTTACTTCTTTACGTGCTTGTACATTTTTAACTGCACCTGCTACTTTATTCACTTCTTTGAAGCCGACCATGCCGCAAAAATCTTTAGAAAGCGTAATTCCTTGACCATTGTTGTTGATAACCATGGCGATTTTCATTTCGGAACCAGCTTTACCTCCTACGCCTGTATAAACAGAAAGCGGCATCGAGAACAAACAGTGCGCACCATCAAGCTCTCCGTTCAAGACTTTGTCACGAACATTTGCCCAAGAAGCTTCTTTCGACAATTCAACATCAACGCCATATTTGGCAAACAAGCCCAATTCTTTGGCTGCCACCAAAGGAGCACAGTCGGTCAAAGGAATAAAGCCTAATTTAATTTTTTTACCTGTGGGCTTCGGATTATCAGCCGATACAGTGAATGTTGCTGCTACTACGCAAGCCAACATGAGTAAGGTTTTTAACAGAGTTTTTTTCATTGTTTTAAATAATTATTGTGATTGTTTGAACACCACAGCCCGACCCCCATCGAACGTGTAGCGGAGATTAGAATAAAATTTAGTCGAGAAAATATGTGAAAGTTTAACTGTTGGCTAACCAGTAGCCAACAGTTTTAGAAACGATTGCTACTTGATAGCTACTGGCTTAGTGTAGAAGAAATCTGGTCTGATATTAACCATGAAATATAACCATGTACCTGTTTTGTTGTATGTGTTGGCAACGGCATCGGTTGTGGCTTGTCCTTTGGCAAATGGCATTGAGTTTGTGGCACTCATAACCGAATAACCTAATTCTAAGTTTGTAAATTTATTCATTTGATAATTCAACAAAAAGTCAAATTCTGTACCCAATTGCTTGTCTATCAATGAACCATCTGCTTTTTTCATGTCTTGATTCAAGGCAAACGAATGTACATCTAAGCCTACCGACAGCACATTGGTTGCATATTTAGCTTTTACATAAAAGTTGTTCAAACCTCCTACTGGCGAGCCTGTTCCTACGTAGAAATAATCCATGTAGCCCCAATGTTTGTGCGGTGTACCATACAGTGGGTCGAAGCGATTATTTTGGGTAGGCGTAGAAGGGTCATTACCCGACAATACATCATACCCTGGTGTAATACTCCAATTGCCCTTTTGGTAAGTTGCCGCTACTGTATAGTGGTAGGCATTCATCTCTTTGCCATCACGGTCTTTGCCTGTTTGAGCATAATACGCTCCTTGTAAGGCAATTTTACCAAAACCAGAAGCATTGCCTAACGTGTGGTTGACCATCAAACCGTAAGTATAACGGCTGTTTGTTTCGGTTTGTCCTCTGAAATCTTTACCGTACAAATAACCTGTAGCAAGTGTTCCGGCCAAGGTATCTAATTTATATTTTCCGAAAGTATCGTTGAAAAATAAACCAGAAAACTTCGTTTGCTTAAATTTGCGAGATACATACACACTTGTAAAGTTTTTGTAGTTCTGCGTAGCTGCGTTTGTGCCAGGGTTGCTTGTAAATACCGCATTATTTGGAATTGTTCCAGCAGGCACAGCCACCAATACGCCTTTTGAATTTGCCATGTATTGTGGCGTATTTGCTGGTGTATAAATCGTTCCTGTGGTATTGAACGCATCCGTCGATTGATTGAACGCATAGCCAATATCAAACTGCCAACCGTGGTGCATTCCTTTGAGTAACACCATGTCGTGACGGCGGCCTTGTTGTAACCAATCTAAGTTCCCAATCAAACGTACATCATCGTAAATCAATTCTTGGCGACCAATTTTGATTGAAAGTAAATCAACCAATTTAAACTTAATTGTGGTGTCGGCTTTGTTCGCTAATGTCACATCAGCCCATCCTTCGTGCAGCATTAGGCGGTTGCCATCGGCTGGCGAAATCGTCGAAGCGTCTTGCCCCCATACACGCACATCTTGAAGCGTCGCTCCAAAAGTAACTCTATCCCATTTGTACCCAAAAATCAAACGGGTTCTTTGCGAGGTAAATGCCGCCTCTTTGGCACCTGTCGGCACTAAATTGCCGAGTCCATTCCGAACCTCTGTACGGGTTCTCACCTGACCTTGTAAAGTGAATTGCGCTTTAGCGACAAACTGAGTAGAAAGTCCTAGCATTAAGGCGAATAACGCCTTGATTTTGTAAGTTTTTTTCATACTTTTGTAGTTGATTGTAAGATTTTAACAGAGTTTTGCGATTTTCCCCGAATCGAGACCCCCATCTCGTTCGGGTTTTTTTATTTATGGTTATTACTACAGGGAATACAACATTCAATAAATCAATCATTTATGCACTATACCAGAACTGCGTCTTCTACAGTTTGAGCAATTTTTGAGCGTTTTTTATCGAAGCTCACAAGGCTCGTCAACAGTCCTATACCAGCCACAGCAACGCCTATGTAGAAGAACGCTTCTGTATAAGTAATTTCCTCAGATTTGAATAAGAAACCAGCCAAAACACCGCCCAAATTTCCGCCAGCCCCTACAATACCTGCCACCGAGCCAATGTTGCGTGCATCGACAAACGGTACTATCGCATACGTTGCTCCATTCGCCATTTTTAGGAAGAAAGCAAATCCTAGCATCGCTACTACGGCAAAAACCAATGAACCCGTCTGAGCAAAAAGGATGATGCCAATGCCTTCGAGCGAAAGTAAGGCTGCCAACAACCAGCCTTTGCCTTTCAGACCAAAGGTTTTTCCAACTTTGTCGGCTACAATACCTCCGATTGCTCTTGCAAACAAATTCATGAATCCAAAAACACCTGCGAGTAAACCTGCCGTTGCTAAGTCGCATTTGAAGTTTTCAGAAAAATAAAGAGCGGCTACATTATCGAAAGTTATTTCTATACCAAAACAAGCTCCATAAGCCAAAAACAACATCCATGTACGATAATCAGAAGCCGCCGACCAGAAAGACCCTTGGGGCTGACTTTGAGCTAACCGTTTGGTTTCTTTGTAGTTACCGCTGGGCGTGTCTTGTGTATAGCGGTAGTAAATAAACGCCATGAGTAATAATACGGTGCCTGGTACAACCATTGCCAAACGCCATGCCGTAGGGTTGGTATAGCCTGCTCCTACAAAGGCGGCAAAAATTAAGGGCATGACCATATTGGTTATGCCTCCGCCCAAATTACCCCAGCCACCTGCTACGGCATTGGCTGTGCCTTTGAGATGCGGTGCAAACATCACCGAAGTGTGGTATTGTGTAATCACAAACGATGCTCCAATTACGCCAATCGCTAAACGAAACAATAAAAAGCTTTCATAGCTATTGGCCAAACCGATACCCATCACAGGAAGCGAACCTAGCACCAACAAGGCTGTGTAAGTAAGGCGAGGGCCTAACGTGTCGCATAAACGTCCGATAATAAGGCGAGCAAAAATGGTAGCTGAAACAGAAGCAATAATAATATTTCCGATTTGTCCTTTGGTCAAGCCAAGGTCGTCTTTGACAATCTTCATCAGAGGGGCAATGCCAAACCATCCGAAAAAGCAAAAGAAGAAGGTCAGCCATGTAATGTGAAAGGTCTGCATCTGAATGCCTTTCACAGAAAAGATGTTTAAAACCTCTAAAGGTTTTTTGTTAACAGAGTTTTGCGATAACATACTTTCATGAGATTAACAGTCCTATTTTATTGCCCCCACAATACAATAGTTCATTAAACAAATTCTCGCCCCCACGAGAAACTTTTCTTGGCACTAAACCAACGGGTAACATTTTTTAATAGATAATTAGCTGATAAAGTAAGGTTTGGTACTGGTAGCATAATCCCCCAATTATGCCAAAATTATAGTGTTTGATGTTATTTTATCGAATATTTATTTCTTCACGTATATAGGTTTCTATAAACTGTGGATGCAAACTCACCACTTCGCCGATAACAATTACGGCCGGATTTTGCACCTGTTGTGCGGTAGCTTTTGCCACTAACTCTTCTACCGTAGCTACCACAAAATGAGCTTCCTCCTTGGTGGCGTTTTGAATGATGGCGGCTGGTGTTTGGGCTTTGCCATGTTGAATAAACAAATCGCAAATTTGAGTTAATTTGCTCATGCCCATCAAAATCACGACTGTGGCACTTGATTGGGCTGCCAAGGCGATGTCGTTCGACAAACTACCTGAGCGAGTAGTGCCAGTAATTACCCAAAAGCTTTCGGCCAAGCCTCGCATGGTTACGGGAATGCCCACCGAAGCAGGTGCCGCAATGGCCGAGGTCACACCCGAAATTACTTCGCATTCGATGTTAAAAGCTTTGGCATATTCCAACTCTTCGTAGCCTCTTCCAAATACATACGGGTCGCCACCTTTTAATCTTACTACGTGTCCGTATTGCAAGGCCAATTCTACTAATGTATAATTGATTTGGTCTTGGGTATAAACATACTTACCAAGACGCTTGCCTACATACACTTTCAAAGCAGTTGGTTTGCTGTAAGCCAACAAAGCCTCATTGGCCAAAGCATCATACAAAATCACATCTGCCGATTCAATTACTCGAATGCCTTTCAAAGTAATTAACTCTATATCGCCTGGGCCAGCACCAATCAAACTTATTCTTGGAATATTCATATATTGAGCTTTTTTACTTTTTGAACGACTAATTGAAAATACTCAGTTGTGATTTCGATACAAAAATGCGACAAAAATGTTTAAATCCAAAATTTAAGTTAAAAAAATAAGTATTTTTTTGAAAAAATTTGCAAAATGACTAAAAATAGGTTTAAATTTGACTTAAAATTAACTAAAACTCTGTTAAAACTACCTAATTAAGTTATAAACAAAGTGCAATTATAGGTTTTGCTAACATTCTTAATACTTAGTGATAAATAACTATATTATAACAATAGCAAGAATAAATATAATTGAGCAATTATACTTAATAAAGTAGTAGGTATAAAATAAAGGAAAAGTCTTGCCTCCAATCATAAAAGGGGGAATTCGATGGGGGTAGCGACAAAACCTTTGATTCAAGCATGTATCATCTTAAATCATTATCAAAATGAAAAAGAAAATTGTCGTAGTGGGGAACGGCATGGTAGGTTATAAGTTTTGCGAAAAACTCGTAGCCAAAGATACCAATGGCTCTTTTGAGGTGGTTGTATTTGGCGAAGAGATTCGTCCAGCGTATGACCGTGTACATCTCTCTTCGTTTTTCTCAGGAAAAACCGCAGCAGACCTTAGCATGGCGCCTGCACAATGGTATGCCGATAATGGCATCGTGCTACATCTATCAGACCCCGTTGTGGATATTGATAGGGTAGCCCAAACGGTTCGCTCGCATCATGGCGTGGTAGCACAATACGACTACCTTATATTGGCTACGGGTTCGGCGGCTTTTGTGCCTCCTATTCCGGGCGTTGAAAAAGACGGCGTGTTTGTCTATCGCACAATAGAGGATTTAGAGATGATGCAAGCCCATGCCCGAAAAGCCACCAAAGGTGCTGTAATTGGGGGTGGACTCCTTGGGCTTGAGGCTGCAAAGGCACTGTTGGACTTGGGTTTACAAGAAACCCACGTGATTGAGTTTGCTCCTCGCTTGATGCCTCGCCAAATAGATGAGGCTGGCTCGCAATTGTTGCAAGCCAAATTAGAATCTTTAGGTTTGAAAATTCACCTTAACAAAAATACCCAACAAATCGAAGGCGAGGAGGCTATCTCTGCCATGAAATTTGCTGATGGCATGACACTCGATGTGGATATGCTGGTGATTTCGGCAGGGATAAAACCTCGTGATGAAATTGCCCGTGTGGCAGGCTTGGAAGTGGGCGTGCGTGGAGGTATTGTCGTAAACGAGCGTTTGCAAACCTCAGACCCCACCATTTTTGCCATCGGCGAATGTGCCTTGGCTCACCAGATGATTTATGGCTTGGTAGCACCAGGCTACGAAATGGCCGATGTTGTGGTGAATTTCTTGGTAGAAGGCGACAAAACATTCAAGCCTTATGATATGTCAACCAAACTCAAACTTATCGGTGTGGATGTAGCCAGTTTTGGCGACCCTTTTGCACAAGAACCTCATGCCAAAACAATCGTGTATGAAAACTCGTCGAAAGGTATCTACAAACGTATCAATGTTTCAAATGATGGAAAATACTTGCTTGGCGGTATCTTAATTGGCGATGCCGAGCAGTATAATATGCTTTTACAAAATGTAAAAAATAAAACCCTTTTACCACCCGACCCCGAAGATTTGGTTTTGGGGGCAAGAGGTGGAAAAGAAGAAGCTGGCTCAGGCGTACTTTCGCTACCCGACGATGCCCTGATTTGCTCGTGCGAGGCAATTACCAAAGGTACAATTGTAGAGGAGGTGAAAGCAGGCAATAATACGCTCGATGCCATCAAGAAGTGTTGCAAGGCAGGAACGGGCTGTGGCGGTTGTGTACCGATGGTCAAAGATTTGATTAACGAAACCATGAAAGCCCAAGGGGTGTATGTCCGAAATGTGATTTGCGAACATTTCGACTACACACGCCAAGAACTGTTTGACTTAGTCAAAATTAAAGGGTACAAAACCTACAACGAAGCCCTCGCCGAACTTGGCAAAGGCGATGGCTGTGAGGTATGTAAACCGGCTGTTGCGTCTATTTTGGCGAGCTTATGGAATGAACTGATTTTGGCAAAAGGCAACGATACCGTACAAGATTCAAACGACCGTTTCTTGGCAAATATCCAAAAAAATGGTACGTATTCGGTTGTGCCTCGGATTCCTGGCGGCGAAATCACGCCTGATAAATTGATTGCCATAGGACAAGTGGCAAAAAAATATGGTCTTTATACCAAAATTACAGGAGGACAACGCATCGACTTATTTGGGGCACACGTGTCTGACTTACCAAATATTTGGGAAGAATTGATTGAGGCAGGATTTGAGTCGGGTCATGCCTATGGCAAAGCACTTCGCACCGTTAAATCTTGTGTTGGCTCTACTTGGTGTCGATTTGGCGTACAAGACGCTGTATCGTTTTCGATAGAAGTTGAAGAAAGATACCGTGGCTTGCGTGCACCGCATAAACTCAAATCGGCGGTGTCGGGCTGTACTCGTGAATGTGCCGAAGCTCAATCGAAAGACTTTGGTATTATCGCTACCGAAAAAGGTTGGAATCTTTATGTATGTGGCAATGGTGGCGTAAAACCACAGCACGCTTTGTTGTTGGCTAGTGATGTTGATTCGGCAACTTGTATCAAATACATCGACCGCTTCTTGATGTTTTATATCAAAACTGCCGAGCCACTTACCCGTACAGCTACTTGGCTTAATAAATTAGAAGGAGGTATCAATTACCTCAAAGCCGTGGTGATTGACGATGTTTTGGGCTTGGGCGAGCAGTTTGAGCAAGAAATGAATTTGTTGGTTGAAGCATATAAGTGCGAATGGAAAGAGGTAGTAAACAACCCTGCCCTACGCAAACGCTTTACGCATTTTGTCAATGCCCCTGCCGTCAAAGACCCTTATGCCAAATTTGAACCCATGCGTGACCAAATCAAGGCGGCCGAATGGACAAAATAACACAGTTTTAAAACGTCATTATACCCATGAATTATACATCAGAAGAAACACTCGTATGGCACAAAGCCTGTGCCGTAGAAGATATTCCAGCCAATGGCGGTGCTTGTGCCTTGATAGAAGGCGAACAAGTGGCTATTTACAATTTTGAACGCCGAGGAGAATGGTACGCCACACAAAATTTATGCCCACACCGACAACAAATGGCTTTGTCGAGAGGAATGATTGGCTCAACAGGCCCATCGCAAGAACCTAAAGTGGCTTGCCCTTTTCATAAAAAAACGTTTTCCTTACAAACAGGAGCTTGTCTTTCGGGCGATGATTACCAAATCAAAACCTATCCGATTAAGGTAGAAGATGGCTTTGTTTTTGTGAGTTTATAGGTTTTTTGAGAAAAATAAGAGAGAAATATAGCATCCAGTAAAGATTTTTTTTAAACAATTTGATAACCAATAAATTACTTGAAAAGGCTTAGTGATTTTTTCCGAAAATTTGGTATATTTCAGGTTATGAGACCTTTAGATACCCAAGTTTTTCAACGCCTGACCCGCCTGTACGTGATAGCCCTTACCACGGTGGCTGTGCTGTCTATGGCGGGGCAGTTGGTTATTCAATTGTTTTTAAATCAACTCCTCGACGACTCGCACGTGATCAACTTTGCGGGTCGCCAGCGGATGCTTAGTCAGCGGCTCTCAAAAACGGCTGTATTGCTTTGTAGGCCAGATATTTACCAAGCCGATGCCGAATATTACGGCCAAGACATCAAAGATATTTTGGCTTTGTGGCAAAAATGTCATTATGGATTGAAAAGAGGAAAGTTGTCGATTGACAACAACACTTATGCTGCTCGAAACAGCGAATCAATAGATAGCCTATTTGAGAAGCTCGAACCTACGTTTCAGGTGATGTACCTCAATGCTCAACAAATTAGCCAGAGCATAGAAAACCCTGCACGTAACCAAGAAGAAAAGCGTGATTTAGCCCTCAAACAGATTTTGAGCCACGAGCGTTCTTTCTTGAAAATGATGGATAAGATTGTTTTTCAATACGACAAAGAAGCCAGTAATCGGGTTGATACCATCAAAAAAATTGAATTGATTTTATTTGTTTTGTTATTTATTGTACTTATTCTGGAAGGTTTGCTCATTTTTAGGCCAATTGCTAATTATATTCGGGTCGTGATTAGAAAACTTACCAATTCTGAGCAAGAGCTAAGGTCAACCAACCAAGCCCTACTCGAAACCCAAGAAGCCCTAGTTTTGGCTACCGAAGAAAAATTTAAGCTTCAATTAGCGGAAGAAAAGGTGCGGTCGGCATCACTCATGGAAGGACAAGAAGTAGAACGCAAACGCTTGGCAAGAGAATTACACGATGGCATCGGGCAAATGCTCACAGGGCTTAGGCTACTGGGCGAAAAGGTGAGAAGTACACCGTTTGTCAACGAAAAACAAGAAAGGTCGTTTTTAGAACTACAAAAGCTTATTCAAGAAACCATCGAAGCCACTCGAACGGTTTCGTTTAACCTTGCTCCTTCTGTGTTGAGCGACTATGGCGTTGGGCCAGCTATCAGAATTTTATCTGAACAAATAGCCAAAGCCTCGGGCGTAGCTATTGAATTTGACGAAAAAAAATTGCAACAGCGATTGCCAGAAAGCTTAGAAACAACGCTCTATCGGATTTCGCAAGAAGCCTTGCACAATGCCATCAAATATGCCGAAGCTAGTTTTATTAGCATACATTTAGAAAAACAAGCCCACGAAGTTGTGTTGATTATTGCCGATAATGGCAAAGGATTTGATACAAAAGAAGTAAAAAAAGGACTTGGAGGCAATGGGCTGAAAAATATGCAAACACGCTCTAACTTATTGAATGGGCATTTCAAAATTCAATCTAAGGTCGGAAAAGGTACAAAAATTACAGTGAAAATTCCGATTGGACAAGAACGTAAATCCACAATTTCAAAGAAAAAACAATTAATTCAGCAGACAGTATGAATCCTATAAAAGTATTACTTGCCGACGACCACGATGTGGTTCGCAAAGGAATGAAAATGCTTCTGGAAGACGAAGAAGGGGTGACGGTTATTGGAGAGGCATCAGACGGCGCTGATGCTGTTGAGAAGGTAAGAGTACTCTTGCCCGATGTGGTGATTCTCGACCTTACCATGCCCAAAATGACAGGCATAGAAGCCGCAGCGATTATTTCGCAGGAATTTCCTAGCGTAAAAATCCTCATATTTTCAATGCACAACAACCGTGAATACATCATCAATTCGGTTGAAAATGGAGCTAATGGCTATTTGTTGAAAGATACAAGTAAAGAAGAATTGTTACGGGCTTTGACCGTCGTTTCGGAGGGAAGAAAATACTTTCCACCTGAAATCTCAGAAGTAATTATCGACGAACTTTTGGCAAAAAGTGGCAATGGCAACACCAATGTGCCTGTCGATGCCAAGGCTATTTTTCAGAAAATTACGCCCAAAGAACGCCAAATTCTCGACCTTATTATTCAAGGATACAACAGCCGTGAAATTGCTGACAAGCTGTTTTTGAGTATTCGTACCGTGGACAACCACCGTGCCAATATGATGAAAAAAACCAAGGCAAAAAATACCGCCGATTTGGTTAAAATGGCGATTCAATAAGGCATTTGTTGTGATTGATGGTTGGATAAAGTATTTTTACAACGAATTTGTTGTTTCGTACTATTCCAACTCATCACAATGCCCAACGCTCCGATTGTTCTTTTTGCATATAATCGCCCAGTTCATTTACAAAAAACGCTTGAAAGTTTGAAGCAAAATGCCTTAGCTCAAGCGTCTGTTTTGTACATTTTTTTAGATGGGGCTAAATCGCAACGTGACGAAGCGGCAGTGCAGGCGGTGTATGATGTGGCTTCACAAACAACAGGTTTTCAGCAGGTAATTGTAGAAGCACAAACCCAAAACCTAGGCTTGGCTCGCTCGGTTATTAGAGGGGTAAGCTCGGTATTGACACAGCACAAAAAAGCCGTCATCCTAGAAGATGACATGATTTGTGCAAGCGATTTCTTGACCTTCATGAATGAAGCCCTGGTAAAGTATGAAGCCTTAGCACAAGTTTTTTCTATATCAGGTTATAGCTATCCTATTGATATTCCTTCTACTTATCCGCACGAAGTTTGGGTGAGTGCAAGAGCTTCGTCGTGGGGCTGGGCTACTTGGCTCGACCGTTGGGAACAGGTTGACTGGGAGGTAAAAGATTTTGACACTTTTATCAAAAATCCAGTACAAAGAAAGGCGTTTAACCAACACGGCATGGATTTGTCGTGGATGCTCGTGCGACAACAAAAAGGGCAAATTGACTCTTGGGCTATTCGTTGGACTTATGCCCATTTTAAGCACCAAGCGTATTGCGTATTTCCTTGCTTGTCGAAAATTCGTAACATCGGCAACGACGACTCTGGTACACATTCGCCTACGACCCAAAAATACGATACAGGACTACACGCAGGTATGCCACAATTGCTTCCACTTCCATCGCCAGATACGGCTATTTTACAGAATTTAGCTCAATTTTTTCGCTCTCGTTGGTTCAGGCATTACTGGCGTGAAATACGCATGAGTTTAGGACTTATTTAGGCTTTCGTCGATGAAGTGCTGTATTGATTTTTGCAAAAATTTTCGAGAGAAATACGCCTCCTCATGACCAAGCCTTTTAATTTTTATTTCTCTAAAAAATACAACTTCATAAAAAAACACTTACCTTTGTACTGCAATCACAAAAAGGGGTGCCTCATAACAACGGGCTGAGATTATACCCATTGAACCTGATGCGGGTAATGCCGACGAAGGGATTTTGTTACTGTCGAAACGCCGCTTTGCGGAGCTAGATGGGGCTAAATTTAATCAACATTTTACGGGTTTTAGAATTGTTAAATCGGACAGGATTTGACTCCTTTGCCTGTCGTTATATTTTCAACATACATGAAAAAACTAACGACAACTACTATCGTAACGAGTGCTTATACTCGATTTTCGACCAATCTTTTTTCTTTTTTTAGTCTATTCTTCTGCTTGTTTGTAGCCCATGCAAGCATCGCCCAATTGAAAATTACGGGTAAGGTACTTGATGCCGACACCCAAACGCCTTTGGCTGGTGCAAGCGTAGTGTTGGGCAATTCGGTACGGGGGACTGTCACCGATGCCCAAGGAAACTTTACCTTGGGAAACCTCAAAAAAGGTACTTATCAAGTACTCGTAAGCTTTGTTGGCTTCGAGAAAAGCAAGCAAAGCATTGATTTACAAAAGAATACAAACCTAAACATCTCTCTTCGGAAAAGTACCTACCTCGCCGACGAGGTATTGGTCAATGCGACCCGAGCCAATACCAAATCGGGCATGGCTTATACCGACGTGAGTAAAGAAGAGCTCCAAAAGCAAAACTTAGGACAAGACATTCCGCAGTTGCTCAACTTTACGCCATCGCTAGTGACAACCTCCGACGCTGGTGCAGGCATCGGCTACACGGGTATCCGCATCAGAGGAACAGATGCCACCCGCATCAATGTGACCATCAATGGCATTCCGCTCAATGATGCCGAATCGCAAGGGGTGTATTGGGTAAATATGCCCGACTTTGCAAGCTCGGTCAATTCTATTCAGATACAACGAGGCGTAGGTACATCGACCAATGGTGCTGGGGCTTTTGGCGGAACGGTAAACGTTTCGACCAATACTTTCAGGAAAGAAGCTTATGGTGAAGTCAATTCGTCTGTGGGGTCTTTTAACACTTGGAAAAATACTATTTTGGCAGGAACTGGGCTAATCGACAACAAGTTTACCTTAGACCTTCGTTTATCAAAAATCACATCTGATGGCTACATAGATAGAGCATCGTCTGACTTGAAATCATTTTATGTATCGGGAGCTTATTTTGGTAAGAAATCGTTTTATCGCCTCAATGTTTTTTCTGGAAAAGAGAAAACCTACCAATCTTGGTATGGCGTACCAGAAAGCTTATTGCAAACCAACCGCACCTACAATTACTATACTTACGCCAACCAAACCGATAATTACCAACAAGACCATTACCAATTGCTCAGTTCGCATACCCTTAGTTCGGCATTGACCTTCAACTTTAACCTACATTATACGTATGGTAGAGGCTATTACGAAGAATACAAAGAAGACGCAGCCTTTAGTTCGTATGGTTTGCCTAACGTAACGATTGGTAGCACGAGTATCGAAACTACCAATTTGGTACGCCAGAAATGGTTAGATAACGATTTTTATGGTACAACTTTCTCTTTAGATTACCAGAAAAACAACATCAGTGCCAATCTTGGCGGTGGCTGGAACCAATACGCTGGCCGCAACTTTGGCAAGGTGATTTGGGCACAATACGCCTCTAGCAGTACCCTTGGCGACAAGTACTATGATGGCAATTCGTTGAAAACAGATTTTAATATTTATGGTAAATTCTTTTATCAATTGACCAAACAATGGAATGTTTTTGCCGATTTGCAACTTCGTACCATTGGCTACAATATTTACGGCATCGACGATAACTTATTGAGTATCACTCAAGGTACACATTACAGCTTTTTTAATCCTAAAGTCGGAACGACTTACCAGCTATCGCCAACGTCGTCGGCATCGCTTTCTTATAGCGTAGGACACAGAGAACCGAGCCGTTCCGATTTTGTGGATAATTTGGGCAAAGTACCACAGCCAGAGGCATTACAAGATTGGGAAATAGGCTACAAAACCCAACGAGGCAATGTGGCTTTTGCATTGAATGGCTACTATATGAACTATACCAATCAATTAGTTTTGACAGGCAAAGTGAATGACGTTGGAACGCCAATCAGGGTAAATGTGCCAGAAAGTTATCGAATGGGCTTAGAGCTACAAGCAGGCATTCAAGCCAGTAAAGCATTAAAAATCAATGCTAATGCTACTTTTTCGAGTAATAAAATCAAACAGTTCGTTGAAACCGTTCCCAACGCCGACCCACCTTATATAGCCACTGAAAACAATTTTAGTAAAACAGATATTGCTTTTTCTCCTAGTATCGTTGCGGGGTCTCAGGTTTTATACACGCCAATCAAAGGGCTAGAAGTAGGATTATTGTCGAAATACGTAGGCAAACAATACTTGGATAATACCAGTAATGAAGCCCGTCGCCTGAATGCTTATTTTACCAACGACGTGCGTATCATTCATACCTTTAAAACGAAACTTTTCAAAGAAATTGGGGTAAGCGTTTTAGTAAACAATATCTTCAATACCTTGTACGAATCGAATGGCTATACCTACAGCTATATTTATGGCGGTAGCACTTATACAGAAAACTATTTTTATCCTCAAGCAGGGACTAATTTCTTAGCAGGCATCAACCTGAAGTTTTAATGATAGCGTGGATTTTTACCCAATTTTTACACCTAAAAACCTAGCATAGTCATTAGAATCCTCTCTTTAAGAGAAATTTGTGGATGAATGTCTGTAATTTTGTAGCCTATTTTCGAGGCTGGTGGTCATACCAACCCATGACCGCCAGCCTTTTATTGATGCAACAAACTCATGGCAGAAAACCTTATCCTTCCCAACACCCACAACCGCAAGGAGTTGTACCAAGCCCTCCTTCCGCAAGTAGAGGCATTGCTCATGCCCGAAGACGACCTTGTTGCCAACTTGGCAAATATCGCCGCTGCACTCAAACAAACTTTTGGTTTCTTTTGGGTGGGTTTTTACCTAAAAAAAGAACAAAATCTTGTACTAGGGCCATTTCAAGGGCCAATAGCCTGTACACGTATTGCCTTTCATAGAGGCGTTTGTGGGCATTGTTATACCACCCAACAAACCGTACTTGTACCAGACGTAGAAGCTTTTCCAGGGCATATAGCCTGTTCGTCGGATAGTAAATCTGAAATTGTCGTGCCTGTCTTCAATCGGGAGGGAGAAGTATGTATGGTTTTAGACGTAGATTCCGACAAGTTGAACGACTTTTCAGCAGATGATGTTGTAGGCTTAGAAGCGTTGATGCGTTGTTTGGAGCAGAAATTGTAGCAAGGCAAAACACTTCTTCGTCATAGACGTAACGCTCAATACTCAACCTTATGCTCAGTAAAATACTCATCGGGATGGTTCGCTTGTATCAGGGTTTGGTTTCGCCGTATTTGCCAGACGCTTGCCGGTACTCGCCTACTTGTTCGCAGTACATGATAGAGGCCATCCAAGAATGGGGTTTTTGGAAAGGTGCAAAACTAGGACTCAAACGGCTTTCTACTTGTCACCCTTGGGGAGGAAGTGGACACGACCCCGTACCCAAACGATGCCAATGTGGGCAAGAGCAATAGGGCTTTTTACTTTTCAATTATGCAAGTGTTAGAAAAAATTCCAACCAATATTATTACGGGTTTCTTAGGAGTAGGCAAAACAACAGCATTGCTTCATTTGCTCAAACATAAGCCTGCTCAACAACGCTGGCTTGTAGTAGTAAATGAGTTTGGCGAAGTGGCCATCGATCACATTGCTTTGGGCGAAAACCAAGCCAACGACTCGTCTTTGGCGGTAAAATACATTGCTGGAGGTTGCATTTGTTGCACGGCAAATGTGCCACTACAGATGACGCTTACACAGGCTATCAGGCAAATAAAACCGCACCGTATTTTGATAGAACCCACAGGTATTGCTCACCCCGAAGCCTTGATTGATATGCTTCAAAGTGAGTTTTTGTCAAAAGTAATCGACCTGCGTGCCACCATCGCCTTGGTTAATCCGCTACAATTGATAGATGACAAGTATTTCGACAATGATTTGTACCAAGACCAAATCACCCTTGCCGATGTACTCATAGCCAACAAAATCGACTTGGCGGATGATGTCCTGATGCAAAAGTTTGTGCAATGGGCAAAGGCCTTATTTCCTCCGAAAGTCATGATTGGAGGCGTAAGCCAAGGGGCATTAGACTCCCAATGGCTTGATATAGAACCTTATCCACACCGAAAAATATTAAAAACGGCTAGTCCTCATATCATGACACCTGCTGAAATTACGACCGAAGACGACTACACAATACCCTTGCGAGATAAACCATTACGGAAAGAAAATCATAGCTTGGGCACGTATGGCTGTGGATGGGTATTTTCGCCAGAAGAGATTTTTCATAAACACCGACTGCTAGGACTTATCAATCATCAAAAAGGATTTGAACGCATCAAAGGCGTGTTTAGAATTGGGGAAAAACAATGGGTTTTTCTTAATAAAACAGGCAACGAGCCTCTCAGCGAATGTCCTATTGCCTATCGCAAAGACAGCCGCTTAGAATGTATTGCTTCGCAGGCGAAAGTTTGGGCTATTTTTGAAAAGCAATTATTGGCTTGTAGGATATAAAGTGTTATTTACTACCGAAATTCATCCAAAAGTTGAAATGTTTTTACAAAAAATCGCTATAAGTATTAATGCAAAATTGTGAATTAGTGTTTTCATTCTCAATAATTTACGATTCATTTTTAACAAAATTGCACTGTAAGTTCCTGAAAACCAAAACACTAATTAATAATTCACAATTTTACATTGATACTTACAAGGATTTTATCTTTCAAACAAAAGTCTTTGTCCTGTCTGACTTTCATCGAATACGCCGTTTTGGTAAGCCAAATGTCCCGACACAAGGGTATGTGTAATTTTCGAGCCAAAAGTATAGCCTTCCAGTGGCGACCAACCACATTGATACAGAATATTTTCTTTGGCAACAGTACTTTGCTGGCCTAAATCTACCAATACGAGGTCGGCCCAATAGCCTTCACGGATATAGCCTCTCTTAGAAATTTGGAAGCAATCGGCTACGGCGTGTGCCATTTTTTCGACAATTTTTTCTAAAGAAATTTTCCCTTGATGATAAAACTCTAGCATCAACTGCAATGGGTGTTGCACCAAGGGCAAGCCCGAAGGCGCCGACCAATACGGATGTTGCTTTTCAGCCCAAGTATGAGGGGCGTGGTCGGTGGCAATAACGTCAATTTTATCGTCGAGTAAAGCTTGCAACAGGCGTTGTTTGTGGCCATCAGCTTTTACCGCAGGGTTACATTTGATTTGGTTGCCAAGCGTTTCGTAGTCACGGGCATCAAACCACAAGTGATGCACACAGACTTCGGAAGTAATATTTTTTTCTTTTAAAGGAATATCGTTGCGGAAAAGTTCGGTTTCTTCGCCTGTAGTGATATGCAAGATATGTAAACGGGCTTGGTGCTTTTGGGCAAGGGCTACGGCCATCGACGAAGACTTGTAACAAGCTTCTATATTTCTGATTTCAGGGTGTACACGAGCAGGAGGGTTATCGCCGTATTGTTCTTTGTACAAAGCTGTGTTGGTTCTTACAGTTGCTTCGTCTTCGCAGTGTGTAGCAATCAAAGTTGGGCTATTAGAAAAAATATTTTCTAGTGTTTTCTCATTGTCAACCAGCATATTACCCGTAGAAGAACCCATAAAAACCTTGATACCGCAAACATTTTTGATATTGGTTTTTAGCACTTCTTCGATATTGTCGTTCGACGCTCCCATATAAAACGAATAGTTTGCCAAAGAGGTACGTGCCGCAATTTGGTATTTATCTTCGAGTAATGTTTGGGTCAGTGCATTGGGTACAGTATTGGGCATTTCCATGAATGTCGTAACGCCCCCCGCAACGCCCGCTCTAGCCTCCGAATGGATACAAGCCTTGTGGGTAAGACCAGGCTCACGGAAGTGTACTTGGTCGTCGATAACACCTGGCAAAAGGTATTGTCCAGTAGCATCTATTACTTTTTGCGCAGAAAGATGTGCTAAATTCGGAGCAATTTTTTCGATAAAACCGTCTTTGATAAACACATCAACGGTCTGAATAGTGCCTTCGTTTACCACGTTGGCATTTGTAATTAGGATGGTACTCATCAGAAAAATATTAGAGATGGTCAATGGTGCAAAATTACCGAATAGAAATACTTTATGGCAGAATCATACCTTTTTTTTCTATTAAATCCTTTTATATCGTTTATAAAAACAAAGCCATCAGGGCATCTGATGGCTTTGAAAAAAGCAACTAAAACAATTTCAACTTACTTATTTACAAATAGTTAACCTTAGTCTATTTAATATCAATCACCTTAAATTCGGTACGGCGGTTCATTTGGTGTTCTTCTTCCGAACAATTCACCCCGTCGGCACAAGAGTTGATAAGTTGCGTTTCGCCATAGCCTTTGGCCGTAATTCTACTGGCGGCGATACCCTTCGACAAGATGTATTTTACTGCCGAATCGGCACGACGTTGCGACAGTTTGATGTTATATTCGGCTGTAGCACGGGAGTCGGTATGTGAGCCCAATTCGAGTTTGATGCCGGGGTTATCTTGTAAAATTTGCACAATTTTTTCCAGTTCAATAGCGGCATCTAGCCTGATGTCTGATTTATCTAAATCATAATAAATCGGAGCGATGCGAAATTGCTTAGAGATTTCTTTCCCGATAGTAGGTTTATCCAACGCAATAGGCACAAAGAAAGTCGTATCTGTTTCAGCTTTTGTGAGCTTTTCTACAGGTATTTCTTTGCCTTCCATAGTAAAAAATTCTCGTTGAGTGAAAAAGCCTTTTTTCT
>JACCDR010327029.1_pt1 | contig 23358 bp, 22 predicted proteins | sample 7446431 | NCBI WGS metagenome assembly JACCDR01 (sample SAMN15323443, study PRJNA562643) | freshwater metagenome | isolation source: river surface water | place: USA:Blue River Watershed | collected 2017-08-17 | reverse complement strand
CGTCGCGGAAATACCGCGTCGGGAAGCGGTGATCGCGATCGAGCCCCAGCCGAAGCATGAAGCCGTCCATCTGCTTCGTCGGGAGCAGGCCTTTCGAGTCGCCGAGGACCTTGCAGACGTCGCAGAGAGTGTCGAAGAGCGCGACGAAGCCGGTCTTTCGCTCGATGCGCGCCATGAGGACGGTGTCCCGCATGTTGTAGCGACCGAGCAGGTCACGGAATTCGCCTCCCGCCGACCATAGCTCGTAGCTCAAAGCTCCGAGCGATCGCCCCGGCCATCGCTCCGCGACCTCGGGCGGGACTACCTCTTTTCCCTCCCCGAGCTGCGCTTGCGCGATGGCGTTCAGCGCCATCGACTGCTTCTCCTCGCCCGAATCGGACGAGTTCAGGTTCATCCGCTTGAACAGTACGAGGTGGTCGAGCCAGAGCAGGTACCTGACGTCGATCGCGATCCCGAGGCGATCGATCCGCCCTCGCAAGGCTCCCAGGTCGAAGCGATCGAGGTTCCAGGCGAGCAGCTGTTCATAGCCAGCCGCGGCGACCTGCCGAAAGAACTCCTCGATCAGCCGCTTCTCGGCGGCGTCGGTCCACTCTTCCAGGACGCCGAGCCACTGGTTCGATTCGTCCTCGTTCGTCAACGCGATCGACAGGATCCGGGCCTTGCCCTCGGCGGCCTCGCGAATCGACACGCGCGAATCCGTCTCGAGATCGAAATACCCGCGATTCGGCTTGGCGATCTCGGCTTCGGGGTTGTCGGTGAACCACCGACGAACGGGATCGACGTCGCCTTCGAAAACGTCGATCCCCCTGCTCTGAAACGGGGACGGCTGCTTCGAGCCGTCCTCCCGCTTCTTCCCATACAACATCCAGCGGCGGAGCCACTCGTCCGCCCAGCAGAGGCGCAGCCAAGAGCCCTCGCGCCGCATGGACACGAGGGCTCTGGAGGAGCGAAGCTCTCGCTCCATGTCCGCGTCGATCGCGGACGCCTTGACGAAGAACGAGTACTCGGGACGGACGCGGCGCGTCTTCAGCTCCCCGTCGACGCGTTCGAGGAGGACGAGATCGCGTCCGTCCACGAACGCGTTAGCGATCTTCATTCTTCGTCGCGCTTCTTGACCGTGTATTTGATCTCGAGTTCGCCCGTCGGGCGCTGCTTCACGACGAGGTAGAGGTTGTAACCGTTCTGGCACTCGATGATCCCGTACGGGCTTTCCTCGAGAGACCGCGCGACCGCCTCTTGTTGGCCGCGCTTTCCGCGTGCCATCAGCTTGATCGTCCCCTGTTCCGCCTTGAGACCGAGAGTCACCGCGGGGGTCGGACGACGACGCGCGGAAGCCGCGGCGGTCGTGGCGGCAAGCGAAGGCACCGGGCGACCCGCGGCGACCGCAGCGTCGGTAGCTGCGCGATCGACCTGGAGGACGCCCTTCTGCTCTCGAATCTTCGCGACCTCCTGCTCGAGATCGCGCTTCGACGCGCCGGCTTCCGCCATCGCGAGCAGCATCGGACGGTCTTCCTTCGGAGCGGCGCCGATCCACTTGAGGGCCGAGACCCCGAGCTTCTCGAACTGCTCCGCGCTGAAGTTCGTCACGACGTTCTGCAAGACGTCCGCGTACGACTTCGAGATCTGCAGTTCGGACGTCACGAACTGGGCGAACGACTTGTATTTCGGCTTCCCGCCCTCGAGGCGTTGCTGCCAGAGTCCCTCGCGCATCCGGACGAGCGAGACGCCCATCTGATACGAGTTCTGCGTCGCGCTCTTGCCCGCGGCGCGGAACTTCGTGATCTCCTCGTCCAGCTCCTGCTCGCTCGCGAGTGCCCTGCCGCCCGCGAGAATCGAGATGACCGGGGCCGAGGGCTTGGGGGGAGGCGGAGGAGACTTGACGGCCTTCTTCGCGGCGATCTCGTCCTTGTCCATTTTCTTCCGCCGGCCTTTCTTCTCTGCCGGCGCTTCGAGGTTCACCCCGAGATCCTCGATCGCCTTCCCGTCGATCGTCGTCTCGTCGGCGGTCGAGATCGTGACGTTCTCGGCGATCGTCACCTCGAGATTGATCGGGTCGATCTTCGCGCCCCCGGTCTTCGTGCTCGTGCCCGCGGGGGCGTCGTCTTCCCCGAGCCCGCAATACGGGCACTCCGGCGTGATGTCGGCGGGGCTCCACCCGAAACACCCGTCGCACTGGCTCAGCTCGCTCTGCTTGTATTTCGAAACGTAGTATTCCTCGAGACCTCGAACGACCGTTTCGAGCTTCGGAGGTGCGATCGCGTTGAGGTTCGCCGCGTAAGCTTCGCGGCACCTCGACTCCCACACCTTCTCGAGATTCGCGTCTCCGACCTTCGCGCTCAGAGTCGTAGTCGCTTGATTCATGCCGTCGCCACCTTTCACCGAGTCGCGCGAGCCGGGGAACCCAGCTCTTTTGACCAACTCGATACGAACGCTCGAAATGCTGCGCGGGCCGTGACGGGACTATCCACGCCATACGCCGCCGCGAACGGATCCGAGGCGAGACACTCTACGATCGAGTCCTCGTCCGCGCCCTTTGCCTCGATGGCCCGCAAGATCGTCAGCTCCTTCGGCGTCTCGCAGATCCGTTCGAGGTGACGAAAGCGCAACGCGCGCTCGGCCGCCTGCTCGGCGACGGACTCGACGACGACGTCCGGCACCCCGCCGATCCCGCCATGCTCGCCCGTGCGAGAGAGGTACTCGGGCACTCGCGGGGGACCGCGCCTCGTACCTTGATGCTCGCCGCGGGCTTTCGAGATCTCTTTCGCGATTTTCTGGCGGAGCTTCCGCCGAAGATAGCTACCCGCACCGCTCCGCCACTTCGAGGCGTCGTACCCGACGTGACCGTCTTTCGCGACGCGCTCTAAGGCATAATGCCAGGCAAAACGCGTGAGCGAGATCGCGACGTCCTCGAGGGTCATCCACGACGGGGGGCGCTTCCGGCGCGTGGCAATTCGCGCCAGTCGCAGAAAGTCACTCGTCGTATGAGCGACGAACTCGGCGAACGTGCACGTCCGGAGCGCTGCCATTTTCTCGGCCCAGATATCGAAGTTTTCCCATTGTGGTGTAGCCAAAATGAACAACCTCCTATCCGGTCACACTGACCGGACGATACGTGCGCAGATGCCGCTAGTCCACGATCCGCGGTCGCGCTGTAGCATTTTGGTACTATCTCTACCGCGCTTGTGTGTGCTTGCGGTTACGATTGCGGACTGGTGGATTCTTGGGCCCATTCGTAAGCCCACCCCGCACGTTTAGCTACTTTGAGGGTTCGTCTCATCCAATCGTTCAAGTCGAGTTCTTCGCACCATCGCCAGAACGTTTTTCTCGAACAGTCGAACATCCGCGAGCACGCCAGCTTGTGAGCGCGCGAATCGACGAACGCTTGCTTGATGATCGCGCGCGCTCGGGCCGGCTTTCGCCTCACGAGCCTGAACATGGGGACGTGTCGGTTCGCCATGACGTCTCTCGTAAAAAGGCTCGAACGAGACTCCCGAGCAACCCGGGGGAGGCCTCGCGCAGCTTCGAAGGATCGGTTCCCCCCGGAAGTCGGAGGCGTCTCGTCGTGCAATGGCGAGCCATCGCGATCTCGATCGTCTTCGCGATCGTGTCTCCGGCGACGTCGGGATCAGTGAGGATCGCGAGCCGCGACCACGTCGAGAGCTTGATCGCTCGACCGCCGGCCAGGTCGGATCCCGAGATCGCGCCGAAGTAAACGCCGGGTAGCTCGGCTTCGAGCGCGAGCCCGTTGATCTCCCCCTCGAGAACGAAAAGCAGGTCGCGATCCTCGTCGCCGTTCAGCAGCGGCCAGTGTTGCTCTCCGAACACCGCGTTCGCCGCGGCGTGTTCCTCCGGATTGGGCTGCAGGTACCGCTGCGGATCATCGGCGAACGTCCGTGCCGTGTACCTGCGAGGCTTCCCGGCGGGGTCGCGCGAAGGAACGACGATGCGGCCTCCCAGGCGCCCGCTAACGGCGTAGCCGATTCCCCATCTCTCGACCTGCCAGTCCTCGATCCCTCGACGACGGAGGTAGTCGCGCGCCGGCGACGGCCAGTCTTCGAGAGGAGCCTCGACGAACTCCGGAGGCATGCGAAACGAGGACGTCGCGGCGACGCGCAATTCCACGCGCTCGACCGGCTTCTGGTCGACCGGCGCTTCCTGCTCCAGCCACGCGCGAGCGTCTCGCTTGTCCTCGATCCCGAGAACCTTCGCGACGAGATCGACGGGCGTGCCGCCGAAGCCGCACGGCCAACAGTGCATGAAGCCGTGACGAGAAGATCCCGGCTCGTCTCGAATTCGCCACGAAGGCGAATGGTCCTCGTGATCGGGGTTCGGGCACTTCGCGACCCACTCGCGACCCTGGCGCTTCGCCTCGATCCCGAGACGAGCGAGAAGGCGAGGGACGTCGATCATCGCTTGCCCATGACGTCGAGCAGGCCGCGATCCAGTTCGCTACCCTCTCCCGGGCGCGCGTACTCGAAGTGCCGTCCCCCCGAGAACAGGCCGCGATCGGAATCCCAGTCGAACTCGATCGCGAGCGGCCACTTCCCGTACCTCTGCTTCAGGACGAGCCCTTGCGCTTGAGTGTCGTCGACGCGCTTCCAGATCGCGTCTCGGTGAACCCCGATGATGGTGTCGGGGATCTCGACCCACGCGCCGGAGCCCTTGATTCCTTCGCGCGTCGGGCGCTTGTCCTGGCGCATCTCGATGTCCTTGAGGCGTTGCTGCTGAAGGAGGATCCCGTGCTGCCGAAGCTCCTCGCACATCATCTGTTGACGGATGAGCGCCTCTTCCTCGTCGTCCGGCTCGGAGCGAGCGAGAACGCGCTTCCACAAGTCGGCGACGAACACCTCCCCGCCGGCGTCCGCTAGGTAGCCCTGAAGCAGGTCGAGATTTCGCTCGTTCGAGCGCTTCTCCCCGACGCGTCGACGAAACGGGTTCGCGAGGAAGCGAACGCGCTGCGCGATGATCTCCATGCGCGCGTTGATCGTCGATCGTCCTTCGTTCGTCGCGACGATCCCGACCCCCGACATCAAGTCGCCCCGAAGCCATCGAAGAGAGATGCAGGCGAGAACCTCGAGGGTCATCCCGCCCTGCATCTCGAACGCGCCGTAAGTCACCTTGCGACCGGGCGTCTCGAAATCGCCGTCGCGCCATCCGGGGAACGCGATTCCCAGGACGATGTTCGCGGTCATCGTCGTCTTTCCCGAACCCGACACGCCCGTGATGACCGTGACCTGCCCCGGCGCGGTGCCCGGGATCATCCGGCGCTTGAGGCGGGTGTCGGGGTCGTACCAGTCGAGGCCCGGGATCCCGTACGAGAAGCACGCCTCGCCCGCGACGCGGCGATCGATCTCCTTCATCTGGTCGCGCGCGACCTCTCCCGGATCGAGCAGGTATTGCCGGTCTTCGTAGCCGTCGAACGAAGCGGCGACCGAGCGCGCGAGGCCTCTCACCTTCTCCGGCTCGGATCGGGGATCGCGAAGCGCCTCGATGAACGCGGGAATGGGGCCGCGCGCGGCCGTCGCTCGCGCGTGATCCCAGAGGACGCACTGCAGGTGATACGGGAGGTTCGCGGGCTCCGCGGCGCGAATCTCGATCAGCTCGGCGAGGTACCGCGCGAGATCGGACGACGTCAGGCGCTCGACCAGCGCGAGATCGAGCACGAGCTTTCGACGTTCGGCTTCCTGGAAGGCCTGCCAGAGTTCGCGATGCTCGCGCTGGAGAAAATGATCCGGAACCAGGCGCGTGATCAGCATCGTCCTGCACCGCTCGAACAGGAACGCCGCGGCGACGATGATCGCCTCGTTCGTCGCGTCGTGAGGGATGACGACCGGTTTCTGCTCGGGCTTCGGCGGTGCCGGATTGGTCGGAACGAACTCGTCTTCTCGCCCGCTGACCTTCCGCCTCATCGCTTAGGTCGCTCCTCGTACACCCGAAACCACTTCTTCTCGATCTTCACGTGATCGAATTCGTCGAAGCAGAGGCAGGTGATCATCGCCCTTCCGGTCAGGCGCTTGACGAGACCGATCCGAATCGCCGCCCAGAAAAGCCAGCGATCGATCCGCCACCAGGACGCGGTCATCGCGACGAAGTATCGATCGTCGAGATACACGCGCGTCCGGTCGGGAACGTGCGTGTTCATGACCTCGCCGCCGCTCGCTTCTCGTCCAACCTCCAGTCCACGAGAAGACGCGGGCCGAACTGAAGACGCCAATCGATTCGATTTCCCGCCCTGCCGTTCTCTCGACGCCATCGCTCGCGCTCCTTCTCTCTCGTCCACGTCCAGGCAACGAATCGAGACATCGCCGCGGCGTCGCCGCCGAACTCCTTCCGAAGAAGATCGCCGGCCATTTTCGCCGCGTACAGGCGCTGTTTCGCTCCGAGATCGACCGCTTGTACCCCGTAAATTCGATAGTGCAGATCGGCGTAGAGGGCGACGAAGTGCCGTCCCGTCGCATCCCCGAACGAGCCCGACGCGAGCATGTTCTCGACCTCGCGAAGGAGCTTCACGAAGGCCGCCTCGCCGATGCCCGACGACGTTCGCTTCTTCGGCGCCTTCCCCGCCCACTGGGCGATCGCGAAGCCGGGAGCGCCGCCCGCGTGCCGCGCCACGGGCTACCCCTTCGCCGGTTCGAACGCGACGGCGAAGTGCTTGCAGAACTCCGTCCGCGCCTTGTCTCGAGCGAGCGCCATCACCGTCTCGAGATCGCCGGAAAGTCGCTTCATGGCCTCGACGCGCGTCTCTCCCGGCCGGACTTTACCCTGGGCTCGAAACGGCCCGACGCGATAGCTGGAGAACGATCCCGGTTTCCCGTACATCTCTTCGCCGAGCGTCACCTCGACTAGGTCGTCCCGATCGTCGGCCTGGATTCCCGGGAATCCAAGCGCGTCGACATTCACAACCCGCGAACCGCGATCGGAAGGGGCGTTGACGACGGCTTCGACCTCTCGAAACGTCGTACTCGACTCGGGAGCCGCGGACTTTGCCGACATCTCCGCCGCGAAGGCCGTCGCGCGTTCGGCGTTCTCTCGCAACCCCGCCTCGTAAGCATTCGCCGGCTCCGGTCTCTCGACCGGCTTTAGCTCGGGCTGCGTCCCGAACATCGGAATCTGCCGAGGATCTACCGCGGGAGCCGCCGGAACATTTCCCACCGCGTCGATCACGCTCTTAGCTGCCTCGGACGTTGCTTCGACCCTACGCCTCGCCATCTTTTCGCTCCTCGGCGCGCGCGCGCCGCAAGTAGTCTCGTCCGGACACCCACGCGTCCGCGTCTCGATCCCACACCATGGTTTCGTCGTTCCAGGCGCAAGCATTCGCGAGATGCCGAAGCCCGTAGACTCGGCGATCCCACGTCACGTACATGCGTGCCACCGTCTTTCCCTCGGGACGTCGCATCGCACGGCCTCTACCCTGGCGGAACCTCGTTCGATTCGCGAGAATCGGAGTCGCCGCGATCACGACCTCCACGCCGGGGATATCAACGCCCGTTCCGGTCGCCTGGAACGTCCCGACACCGACGCGAATCTTACCCTTTCGCATTCCCGAAACGGTTCGACGAAACTCTTCCCGGAAGTCGGACCCTCCGAGCAGGAAGCCCGCCGGCGCGTGCCTCGACGCGAACGAAGCCATCTCGCGACAGTGATCCCGAGTGTCGCTCATCACGAGGATCTGATGACCCTCCGCGATCTCGCGCTGAATGATCTGCTCCACGAGAGCGCGCCGGTTCGGGTCGTCCGCGATCGCCTGCAGTAGGCGATCTCGCTCGGGACGCTTGGTGTCGTCCTCCGCCGTCGGGATCCCGTACCAGGGCGCCTCGAAGTCGGTCGGAATCACGAGCACCTGAACGGGCATCACGAAGCCGCCCTCGATCAGTTCGACGTCGCCGACTTCTTCTTCGACACCGCCGAACAGCGCCTCGATCAAGAAATCCTTCCGATCCTTCCGCCGGTGATCGTCCGACGCCCCGATGCGGTACCGAGCCGGAAACGGGTCGACTGCGTCGAAAAACGACTTCGCCGCGAACAGGTGAACCTCGTCGGCGATCAGCGCGCCCCATCGATTCACGAACCCCGGGTTCGCCTTGACCATGTTCGCGACGCTCTTCGTCGTCCCGATGGTCAGGTCTCGAATGGTCTTCTTTCCGTCGCCGAGGATCCCGATCTCGTCGGGTCGCAGGCCTAGTTCTCTCTTCGCTCGGCCGACCCACTGATCGAGAAGCGCGTTCGAGTGCACGAGAACCAACGTCGTCACCTTCGCGCGACCGATGAAGCCGAGCAGCGACGACGTCTTTCCCGACGCCGTCGTCGACTTGATCAAGCAATTCTCGCGACGCAAGCACGCGTCGACGATCCGCTTCTGGTAGTCCCGCAGCTCGGTCGTCGTCTCCGGGAACTCGGTCGGCTCTCCGGATCGTCGACAATCGCGAACGCCGAAACGAATTTTGCAGTCGTTCAGGATCTCGCGGAGCTTCGACAGCGAACCACGCGGGATCGAAAGGACGCCATCCTTCTCGGACCACGTCTCGATCAAGCGCGGTTCGAGCCAGAACCCGCGGATCTTGGCCGCCTCCATCGCGAGGCGCTTCGGGTTCCGGTAGGTGAACGCCTGCCGGATGTCCTTGACCACGCCTTCCGGCAGGTGCGCGACGTTGAAGCGCGCGCGATCCGAGACCTCGATGATCACTCTCGCGAGATGCCGGCCATTCAGAGTTGAAATTCGGCGAACGCGAGCGTCGCGGTCCCGAAGGTGTTCACCACCGAACCGCCCGATTCGTAATTGTTGAACGACAGATCCCACACGATCGCGCGCGGGTAGGTGGTGCTCGCGCCCGGATATTCGACGGGGAGGGGCAGGTCTCGCGCGATGACACGAATCTCCTGCGTTTGAGCGTTGATCGTGGACCAATTCGAGAGGTGATGCGTGCTCTGTACCTGCCGCGCGACGAATCCCGAAGCGGTCGCGGTCGGGTAGACCTGCACCCGGTTCTCGACATCGCTGATCGACTCCGCATCGATCACGACCTCGCATTGAAATCGCCCCGTCACGTGCTTCGCATTCGGCGGCCAGTGCTGGCTCGTGACGGAAAACGCGACGTCGTCGGAACCCGGATACGTTCCGGTGATGCTGCTGGGTTCCGACTGTAGAACGATGCGTTTCCCAGCCGCGAAGAACGACAACACGGTGCTACCCGACGGATTTGGTCGAGTAAGGGCGAAACAGAGCGCTTCCGAAATCTGAGTATTCCCCCCGAGACCGTAGGCAGCGGGGACCGCGACGACGGCCGAAGGACGCCCGAACACGTCGGGCTCGACGTAGCTCGCGACGAGAATACCCATCGGGCCGCGCGGCGTCCTCGTTCCCGGGGCGGGATTGTAGGCAGCCCATCGCGGCAGACCAAACGGGAAACACGCGTACACGTAGACGTTGCCCGAAAGAGGTTCGGTAATGGCGGTCGCTTGATTCGCGGCCACCAGGAGATCGAGCGTATCCCCCGTCGCTCCCGGCGCTCCGCTCCGAATGATGCCTCCGATAACGCGTCCTCGAACCGTGCCCCGAAAATACCCGGTAAGGAGCGCGCTCGACGAGCTGATCCTCTCGAGCTGCCCGTCGAGATCTTCGAGATGCGGTCGCGTGACGGAAGCCGAATTCGCTCCCTGTCTCGCGAATTGCGCGCGATCGGCGGCGAGCGGGCGAACATCCCAGAACGCGACGTCGTCGTTGCTGACGACGCCGCTCGGGACCGAGGCGATGCAGAGGGGAAGCCAGCCGGACTGGTGGGCCGGAATTCCCGATCCCGCGGTCCCTTGACGAATGCGGAATTCGAGGCGCGCGGTCGATTCCTTCGTCACCGACTGGGCGGTGAAGAGTCCCGTCGTCTCGTCAAAGATGTCCCGGTTGTCCGTGACGAGATCGGGGGTCGGGTTGACCCTGCACTCGATCACGTCGATTCGGATCGAGCCGGAAACGTTGCTGCCGATCGCGAGCACGCCGCCGCCGACGCCCGCGCTGCGAACGAGCTTCAAATTCGATTCGTCGGCGACCGAGTCCGGCGAGACGCACGCGAGCACGCCCGGATCGATCTGGATGTCCAGCGACCCGCTCTGCGGCTTCACCAGGAGCCCGCCGAGAACCTCGCCGCGCATCGGGGATTCGGCCGCGTTGACGTAGCTCTCCTGACCGAGCCCGGTCTCGTCGCCGAGAGTGCTCGCGAGGAGATGGCGCAAAATCTCGTCGCGATCGGCGTTCGCGAAGAGCTGCAAACGATTCACGTCGTTCGAGAGTGCTCGCTCTTGCGTGTTGATCACCATCTTGCGTCCGGACATCACACCCTCCTAATCAGCTCGAACCCGACACCGCCGGCGCGAGCGCGCTCGACCGCTTGCCAGAGTGTCCTGTAATAATCCGCCGCGCTCGCGGGGAAGCCGTCGTACGCACCCCCGACGTCGTAAGCGTTGTTCATGAAACCGACGATGTCATAGGCGAATCCGAACTCGCCCAGGTCGAGCCCGCCGACCTCGATCCAGAAGAAGCCGCGAAACTGCTCGTAGTCGAGCCACGTCCGGCGCTTTCGTTCTTCGACGGTCGCGGGAATCGTTTCGTCGGTGATCGGGAAGGTCGCGCCGCTCGTGATTCCCCGCACGCGAAACGTCCCGGGAGGGTTTGAAAGCCCTCCGTTCGTCCGCACGAGCAAAAATTCCGACGCGCTCACTCTTCCCGCGTACCCGGATGCCGCCATCCGAAAAAGCTCGTCTTCGACGACGACGGGCTCTCCGATGACGAACGTTCCGACCGCCGGCCCTCCGCCGTAGACGATCACGTCCGTGTCGTACGCGTCGCATTCGGCACGTCCCGGCGTCGCGGACGCCGGCTCGTTCGTCCCATCGAAGAAGAACCCCGGCCAGGTCAATCCTGCCTCGTACAGGGCCCACGAGAACGGGTATGCGCGAGCGACGGTCCGCTTGATGGCGTTCGGCGCGACCACGTCCGCGATCTCTCGAACGCGCTCGCGATAGGCGACGTCCGGCTCGTTCGGACCTCGACCGACGCCGCGCTCGTACCCCAGCTCGTCGAGCATGGGAGACCGACCACCCGAAGGACTCTCTTCGTTGGTGCACGAGAGTCCCCAATCATCTTCCCAGTCGAGAATGCGCCACGAAGCCCCGCCCACCCCGCCGACCGGCGCTTCGTCTACGAGGATCGTCGCGTGAGAGATGGACAGGATCGTCATCGTCGCGCCGGAGACCGTTCCGAGGAGCGTGTACCCCGCGAGGATGGCGGCGTCTTGCTGCCGTAGAACGAAAGCGACGCGTTTCAGCGTTCCGGGTCGCTCGAGAAGCAAGCGAGCATTAGCGACGGGCGTTCCGCCGTTCTTCACGAGGATGATCTCCCCGGGTTCGAACGTGCCCGAAAACGTCGTGCCCGAAACCGTCCAGAGCAGCTCGAGATCTTCGCCGCTCCCGATCCCCGCGCTCGGATCCGGCGACGCGAAGAACGTCATGCGCGCGATCATTCCCGAGTTCAGGCCCGCGGTCATGACCACCTGTTGACCCGAATGCTGCGGCACGAACATGTCCGCCTGGTTGTCGGCGGCGATGTGCGCGCTCGCGAAATTCCCCGCGCCGATGATCGGGATCGTGCTGTCGATGGTCGCTAGGTCGTTTTCGAAACCGGCGCCCTTCTGCTCGATCGCGACGATCGTTTCCGGCAGCGGGTTGTCGTACCCGTACCCGGGGCGTGTGGCTTCCGCCTCGACTTCGAACGGCCCCTGCTCTCCCGGAAAGAAGAACGCGTCCTCCGTCAGGACGTACAGGCGCCCGGTCTCGACTTCGACGGGCCCTTCGTCCCCCCAGTCGGTCGTTCGCTCGCCGACGACGAACGTTCCCGCCTGCAGGAAGAGCGGGAACTCGAGAAGCTTCGTCCTCGTGATCTTCAAAGTGACGACCGACTTCGCCGCGCCGGACGCGGGCGGGTTCGTCTGCCCGGACCATGGCGCGATGAACATTGCCTGAGTCGTGACGTCGATGGCCTTCGAAACGCGTTCGAGTTGCGCGAAGAACTGCGACCAGATCTCCAGTCCGTTCCCGTCGCCCGCGTCTAGGAGCGGATCGCGATATCCGGGATCCGAGGCGCTTGCCCAGATCTCGGATAGTTCGTCGGCAGTGAGTGGTCCGGTCTTCAGCGGCATTGCGTCTCCGCGAACGCGGTCGCTCCGCATCGCGGACAGGACGCGCAGCTGCCGAGAATTCTCGAGATGCCGTTCGCTTCGAGGACGACGCGCCCTCGAACGATCTTGACTCGCATGGCGAAGATCATTCGATCACCACGCGATCGAGCGTCGTGCGAATCGTCTGTCCAATATCCGGCACGAGATCCCCGACCGGTAGCACGATCGACGCCTGGTTCGGGATCAGGCCGTCTTGAACGAACCGCTGGAGAATCGAATACAGCTCCCCGACGTAAAGCGGCCCGTTGACCGGGAGCGAGTTCACGAACTCGAACACCGCGGCTTGAATAAGCCCCGACAGGAGAAGCGTGTCCACGCCCGCGAGGAACGAGAGTTTGAGCTGAATGTCCACGAGAGTCGGCAACGACGTGAACACGAGCACGGCGATTCCCGCGGCGCGGTACTCGAGCAAAGCCGTTCGAACTTCGTCGGCGAGCGCGTCCGAAGCGACGCCGGACGAGTCCGAGATGAACAGGTTCACGATGCGCGCCGGATACCCGCCCGACGTCAGCGCCTCGACCGCGTGCGCGGAAACGACGCCCGGAACCGTGAGCGCTCCGAACTCGATCGCCCCGATGACGCCTCGACGCGCCGTTCGCCAGAAGTCCCGGATGCGTGATCGAAACAAGTCGTCCGACTCGACGTCTTCGCCGCCCGCGGCGGCCTGGGCATTCGTCGGAACGAGCGTCGCGTCGAAAAGGAGGTTCGGCTTGGAGAATCGCTTGATCGCGTTCGCGCCGACCTGCGTCGCCTTGCCCGACTGCGTCGCTCGAACGTTCGCGGGCGAGCCCACGAGACCCGACGCCGAAAACGTCGAGATCGACGTCGTGACGTACTCGATCCCGGTATCCGTCTGAACGAGCGTGCCGATCGGGATGCTGCCGGCTCCCGCCGTCGCCGTCGGGCGCGTGACCTGGATCGTCGTGCGCGCCGGGCTCGCTCCCTTCCGCGTGATGCTGTAGCGATCGTACGCGTACCGATCGAGATCCTCGTCGTCCGACCCGTCCAGGAACAGGGCTCCCGTCCGGTACCCGAGCTGCCGAACGAGCGAGTCCGCGACGACGGACCCGATCCCGACGAACAGGTTCGCGTCCGAGCCCGCCGTGTCTACCTGGGCGGGATCGAGCTTCTTTGCCCTCTGGATCGCGAACGCTCGTCCGATCGCGTAGAGGTCGAGCCGAGTAGGCAGATCCACGCTTCGAAGCTACGCGAGGCCTCCGGGCGCGGCAACGGCCTAGGACCGCGTTCGAATCGGGACGTCGAAGGCGAAGGGCTTGCCCACCTTCGGCCTCAAGGCGACGCGAAACCGCACGAGATCGGGCTGATCCAGGGATTGGACGATCACGACGCGCGCCTTCGCCACGTCCGGATCCTTCGAAAGCTGCTCTTCGGCGTCTGCTCGCAAGCTCGTGATCGTTACCGGAGTCCCGAGCTTCATCGCCGCTTCCGGAATTCCCACGCCGTATCCCGGCAGGTGAGCGAAGCCGTTCTTTCGCGTCATCAACACGCGAAAGGCGCGCTTCTTCAGCGCGACGTTCCCCGCGTCGAGAGCATAGTCGCCGTCGTCGCCGACGCCGTACGTGCCGAGGACGAAATCCCCGAGAGGGTTCGCGAACGACTCGCGAGCTGCCGAGACGGTCTGGGGGTTCGCGAAATCCCCCGACTTTCGAGGCGCTTCGGTCGTCGGCGGCTCGATTCGCCGGTACGTCGAAAAGAGCGTCGCGCCCCCCGACAACGTTTCCGTCAGATCGCGGGAGAAGATGTCCGACCAGCTCACGCCGTAAACGGCAGGAAACGGGGTCATCGGCCGGTCGAGGATTAGGTTCACGAACCGCCCGCTATCCGAGAGCACGACCCCGTCGTCGGATCCCGTCAGCTCGACTCGAACGATCCGCACCTGTCGAGCCGTCGAGTCATCGAGCCCGGTCGTGGACTCATCCGCCGAGATCGACCACTTCTCGACCCGCGCGGCGTCCTGCGGTTCGAGAAGACCCGAGAGGAAGATCGGCGATTCGAACTCGACCCGGATCACGTTCTCCCGAATGGCGACCACGGCGAATCCTTCGTCTCCGAGACCTCCGCCCCAGGACCCCGACCCCCACGACCCGCTGCCCCAAGCTCCGCTCACCGCCTAGAAACTATCATCATCGTCGGGCGACGGCAGGCCGTTGGACGCGCGACCGCCTCCGAACTCGATCCCCGCGCTCACGTCGATCGGCTTCGAAAGATCGCAAGACAGCGCGAGTCGAAATCGCGGGATCGGGATCGGCGGAGGAAACGGGATCGGCGGGAGATTGAACCCGAACGAGAAATTCGGAAGCTTGAACGTAAACGCGCACGGGGACGCGTTCAGCTCCGGCTTGTCGAAATTCGTAGTGACCAGCTCGTCGGCCATGGCTACAGCTTGAACCCCGCGCGACCGTAGCCGGGAACGGTGCCCGTAACATCGACGGCGGCGAGCGGGTTCGCTCCGATAGCGTTGAGAAGCCCGGTCGGGCCGAAGATCGTCGGGTACGTCGCGAACACTCCTCCGGGAACTGAGTCGGTCGGTACCGGCGTCTGAAGAGCGGCGAGCGCCGACGCCACGATCGGCTGAATGACGGCAGCGCTCGGGACGATCGCCAGCCATCCCGCGGCCGCGCACGCGGTGACTACGTCGATCACGAACGCGACGACCTGCTCCGCCGTGACGCCGTGCCCGGACGCCATGCCCCCAGCCGTCGCGAACGAGATCGACGACTGCGAGATGAACTGCGACTCGTTCGGCGAGATCAGGAACGTCGTCGTATCGGCCCCGATATACGTCTCCTTCGTCGGCGGGAGGACGTGCACGAACGCGGTCCCGTCGCCCGACGCGATCCCGACCGCCTCGGGCCCGATCACGAGCGTCCCCTGATCGCCGTCGCTCAGGATCAATTTTCCTTCCGGATCGATCCCGATCTGCGCGCCGGTCACCGCGCTCCGAATCAAGTAGGACGCGGCCGTCTCGACGACGAAGGGCGTCCGCATTCGCCGGAAGCCGAACGTGTTCTTCGTCGCGTCCTGGCCCGCGACGACCGACGGCCACGCGTCGAGCGACTGGTTGAGCCGGGAGACGACGACCGCGCCCCCGCGCTCGTGCCCCTCCGGGAGAAGGACGACGACTTCGTCGCCCGCGACGAACGGGTAGTATTCCGCCTCGCCGGCACCCGCGACCATCGACCCCACGCGAGCGGAGACGACGCGCCCGGACGGTTGAAGCGTGACCGACAACATCGGCCCGTAGGCCAGCGTGCCCCCGTCCTGCCCCGTCAGTTGGACGGACGGCTCTTCGGGGGTTTCCGCGTTGACGATCCCGTACGACACCCACGTCGACTTCGGGCCGCCGAAAGCGTTCGCGAACGAAGCGTGATCGAAAGACCTCACTTCGTTCCCTTCGGCGGTCCGGACGCTGCCGGAGACTTCGCCGCTTTCTTGGCCGGCTGGTTCGAGTTCGCCGGCTTCGCGGCGTCCCGGGGCTCGCCTCGCACTTGAACGAAGTTGGCCCCGCGAATCTCGAACGAGACCCCTTCGTCGACGTCCCCCGAGACGCTCATCTCTCGAACGCGAAAGAGCGTCTGGAAATGAGCATTCGAGTAGGCGCGCGCGTAGGCCTGAGCGAAGTCCGCCCGGTACCCGAGGGCGACGAGGCGTCGAACGTTGGCTTCGCTCGCATTCGACGCCGTCGACCACGACGCGTCCGAGCCTCGATCGATCAGGAACTGGATCGCGTCGGTCGCCTTGAGATCGAACAGGTCGGGGTCCGCGTTGTCGCCGCCGAAACTCGCGAACGCCTTCGTCTTCAGCACGATCTCGAGTTCCGTGCGCGAGCGAGAATTGTAGTAATCCTCGGCGATCTCGTTCAGGAGCTTCTGATCTTCGATCCCGCGAAGGTGGACGACGTTCCACTTATTGTCCGACGCGCCGCTTCCGGGCGTCGACGTCGGGATTCTCGACTCCTTCGTCGGGAACCTCGCGACGAGCACCTTCTTCAGCTTCGGGCTGTACGATCGAACCTCGATGTTCTTCGCCTCGCGGTTCGCGAAGTCGCGCGAGATCTCGGCCGACGAGAGGTTTCGACCGTAGATCATGGCACGCACCGGGAACTTTCCCGATTCGAGTTGCCTCGGGCGATACGTGTCGTCGCTGCGAGTCGTCGCCTGGCCGGCGAGGATGGTCGCGGGGCGCGCGATGATGATTCGCGTCCCGTCGACGAAAATCACGTGCCCGATCGACCCGCACACGTCGGTCAGGTAATCCCAGACCGTCAAGTCGTCCCCTCCGCCTCCGGCTTGCGGCCCGAGATCGGGACGGAACGCCGTCGCCGCGAGCGCCTTCTCCATGGTCGGGGCGATCGCTCCGTCGATCCCGACGTACTCGATCGAAAACCCCGCGTACTGGCGGAAGTTTGCGAGGTACGTCGCGATCGCCTGATCGAGGGGGAGCTTCGCGCCGATCACCAGGCGAGGCGGGGCGCCCTGGTTGATCAGGAGCTGAGTGTGGTCGCGACATTCGAACTCGACCCAGGGGGGAGCCCCGTCCGCGAGCGAGAGCTTGTCCTTGTCGACCCACCCGACGAAGCGGCGATTCGTTCGCCGGACTCCTCGCGCGTCGACGGACTCGTCGGGGATGACCAGCAGCGGCTGATCCTCGTTCGGCACCCCCGAGCCGTAGACGTCGCGGCGAACCGCGCCGCGCGCGCCCATGGCGAACTCGAGAGGCGTGAGCGTTCCCAGGAAAAACTCGACCTGGATCGATCGAAAGACTCGCGGGTCGAACGGGAAGTCCTCCGCTCGAATGGTGACGCGCAGCTCGTCGGCCGCCCTGATACCGTTCGCCTTCCACTCGAACGACTTCGGGATCACTCCCGAGATCACGTGGGTCAATCCGTCCGAGCTGCTCGTCGGGGCTAGGGTAGTGCGGTTTTTCGACTTGTCTCGAAAAACCCACCGCCTCGGATCGTCCGCATCCTTCACGACCTCGAGATCCGACCCGTCGTCGCGAAGTCCGTTCAAGTTCTTCACGAGCTTTCCGGGGACTCGCTTCGCGAGAATGCCCGTGTCGAATTCGTCGAGACGGAGCGTTAGACGCACCTTCCACGACGGCCGGTAGCTCTGGTCGCCTCCCTCGATTGTCACTCCCCGAAGTTAGCGCCCCGCGACCTTCGCGGCGACGCCGCTCGCGAGCGTCGGGATCACGAGGATCTGGCCCGGGCGGAACGTGGGCGTGTGCAGCGGGAGACGGTTCGTCTTGAGGATCGGCACGACCTGATCCGGATTCCCGAAGTATTTGGTCGAGACGCGCGCGGGGGTATCTCCAGCCTTGCAAACGTGGATCTCGAGCACCTGATCGGCGCGAGCGCTCGCGCCCTGCCCGACGGAGATCTCTCCCCGGTTCGGACCCGCGACGACCGCGAGCCGGACTTTCAGCGCGAGATCCGAAGAGTCGCGCGCGATGCGTTCCGAGCTGTCGAGAACCGTCCCGAAGAACCGTTGTGCCCTCGCGGCGTCGGCGACTCGCTGCTTGTTCGTAAGCAGCTCGAACGGCGTTCGCCCGAACTGGTCCACGAGCGAATTCGCGACGGCGACGGTGTTGGTCGCGAAGTCCTCGACGCTCTTCCCGAGCGCCTCCGGCGCGTCGATGATCTTCTTCGCGACCTCTCCCGCCCGGCGGAACTGGCTAACGTTGTATCGAAGCTTCGCGAGGGTCCGGTTCACGGCGGCCTGAGGAGCCGCGGCGATCGCTTCGAGCTTCCCGAGCGTGAGCTTCGACGCGCTTCGAGGGATGCGCGCGTTTCGCGCGACGAGAGCAGCCGTCTGGGCGTACGTGTCGAGCGCCTCGATCGAGTCCTGGACGCTGGAGGTGATCTTCGAGACGTCGTCGTTCCCCTCGAGGTGTGCGACGCGCTGCAGGCGACCGCCGCGCGACACCCAGTGAAACTCGATCGACCACGGAATGTCCGTGTGCAGCTCCGGATCGATGGAGACCTGCTTCACCCGGCCTTCGCGCACGATCGTGAAATCGACGCGGCGCTGCGACGAACTCGACGCGCCGCGCCGGCTCGACGAATTGATCGACTCGGTTCCCTGGATCGCCCAGGTCACGCGAAGGCGAGGCGCCGCGATCCGGAAGTCTTCGAAGATGTCGTAAAGTCGCTTGGGATCGACGACCTTCTCGATCGAACCCGTCTCGTCCACGAAGATCGACGGGGCTCGGCCCATGCGCGTTCGGTTCCACATCCCGGCCCAGGTCGACGGGAGTTCGGTCGGCCCGAGAACTTGCTGAGATCCCTCGAGGCCGTTTCCCGTGAACCAGGTCGTGACCAAGCGAGAATCTCCCGCCCATTTCGCCTGTCCCTTCCGGGGCATCGCGCCGCCGAGAAGAACGAGCTTCCGGAGCTTTCCGCCCGGAAAGGTAACGTCGAGTTCCTCGATGGTGATCGAGGAACCCACGCGAACGAGCTGGTCGAGAGGGATCGGAAGCGGCACGAGTGCAGCTTACCGCATTCCGGCGAGTCTACTTTCCCACGTCGATACGTCCTTCCCGTATCGCTTCGCATCGGCGATCGCCTGCTCCAAATCGCGCAGCGCGGTGTCTTTCTTTCGGCGAGCGGTCGCGTCTCCCGGCGCTGCGCTTTCGAGTGCTCGATCGGCAGCCTTCAGATCAGTCCAGGCTTCGTCGAGATCTCGCTCGACCTTCTCGTCCATGACGCCAGCCTCGAAGGACTTCGCTTTCCGAATCGACTCCGTCCGAGCTGCTCCACGCGTTCCCTTCGCCCATCTCTTGACGTCGATCATCGACTCGCCCACTGCCGAAGCGGGTTCGGCTTCGACCCTTTCATCTTCTGGGGCGGGGCGTCGGACGCGCTCGCGTCCTCTTCCTGCCCCGCTACGTCGGCAGCGGACGGCGGAGGCTCTTCCTCGGGAGGCGGCTCGGGATCTTCCGGCGGAGGTTCCGGCTCGACGGGTTCGGGCTCCGGTTCTTCGGAAGCTGGCTCTTCCTCGACCGGCTCCTCGGAAGCTTCTTCGTCGTCGGGCTTCTTTCCCGCCCACTTCTTCGCCTTCTTGGGAGGTGGGAAGGCCATTACGCTTTCTCCAGCATCCGAGATGCTACGTCAAAACCCAGCAGGTGCACCTAGAAGCCGAATGGAGCCGCGAACGGGCTCTGAATCCGGCTCGTGCCGGCGCGAGCGAGATCGTCTCGCATGATGGTCACGATGCGATCGGGGTCCTGGTCGCGGAAGTCCTGCTTGATCTGGATTCCCCCGTTGAAGTTCTGGACGTTGGTGACCTTCCCGAGATCGGGCTTCGACGCACCCTTGAGGTAGTCCGCGATCCGCGCCTGACCGGTGTTGCGAAGCGCGGCAAACAGCTTGTCGTATCCCCCCTCGAAGATCGCGGGGCCTTCCTTCGCGAGCACGTTCGCGAGAAGGGTGTTGTTGTCCAGGAACTTCGCCGCGTACTCCATCGCGGATTGATCTCCCGCCTTCGCCGCCGCGTTGAAAGCGGCCGCGAACCGCTTTGCGTCGCCGTCGATCAGCGCGTTCTGAGCCGCGCCGACCTGCTTCACGGTCGCCATGTGATCGTCCATGGCGCGGCGGTAAGCCTGATCGAACTGCTTCGCCGAGTCGGCGGAATTCAGGCCGCCTTCCTCGCCGGCCTTGATGAACTTCGCGCGGCGTTCGTCGAAATCCTTGTTCGAGAGCGATCCGGCCTTGCCCTCGGCCGTCACCGCCGTTCCCATCACGGCGGCTCGGAGCTGCTTCGACTGCTCCGCCTGGTTCTCTTCGGCCTTCAGCTTCGAGTAGCCGGGGATGATCGACGCGGCCGCGCCGACGATCCCCATCACCGTGTCTTTGATGAACCCCACCGCTCGAACGACGTAGGTGAACGCGGTGATCAGCACCTTCGCGACGTCCTTGATCGTGTTCCCGAACGCTTCCTTATTGTCGTACAGGTACGAAAACAGGTCCTTCGCGGGCCCGTAGAACGCGTCGAAAGCCTTCTGGATATCATCCCAAGACTCTCGGAACGCCCCGACGAGACCGTCGATGATCGGGTTCGCGAGAGCGAGAACCTTCGCGATCCCCTCGCCGAAAGTTTTCGCGCCGGCTAGGAGGCCGCCCTGCTCTCCCATGAGCAAATCCCGGACGTGCGAGACGACGGGCCCTAGAGCGCCGACGATGGGCTTCCCGATCTCCTCGAACAGGTTCCCGACGGCGACGGACATCGACGTCTTCATCTGCTCGATCGTCATGGGCGCGTTCTTCATCTTCGCGGCCATTGACCCGATGGCCTTCTCGGCGAGCTTCATCTGCTCATCGACGCTCATCTTCTGCATTTCCTTCGCGACTTCTTTCGCGGACCCTTTCAGCGTCCCGGTCGCGGAGATGAGCTGCACGAGCGGATTCTTCGCCCGGATCATTCCCATCTGGATCTGCTCGAACCCGCCCGAAAGCGCGGCCATCCCGCCGGGGAGCGCGCGCCCCGCGTAGGCCATTTGTTCGGCGAGTTCCTTCGTCTGGTCGACGGTCTTGTTTCCTCGTTCGATAATGTCGTTGAACGCGGCGACCATGGCATCGTCGGTCACTCCCGCCTGGATCGCGACGTCCTCGAGTTCGTTCTTCAGGTCGTCGGCGTACCCGGTCAGCGCCTCGAACGTGTTCCCCTTCTGATCGATCAGGGTGAGCGACGAAGCGATCTCGCGGACCTGCTTCTCGCTCTCCATGAAAGCTTCGGCCGAGTGAATCCCGAGCCCGACGATCGCCGACGCCGCCGCCGCGTAGGCCGAAACCATCGTCGTCACCGCAGACATTGCGAAGGCTCCGGCTCCCTTCGCCACTCCGCCGACCTTCGAGCGCCAGCCGCTCGCCGTCTTCTGGGCCTGGTGATCGATGCGGCGAAGGCCGTCCTTGACGTGCTGCGCTTCCGCGCGCGCGTTCGAATCGAGAACGAGCTTTACCCCGACTTCCGCCGCGGTCGATTTAGCCGACATTTACGTATTCTCCTGAGACGTGGTGATCTCGTTCTCTCGTCGTACGATCTTCTCGATCGCGCGCACTGCCGCGACCATGTCGGGAACCGGCCGCGAGGTGTCGAAGACGTCGTGACGCCCGTAGCGCGCCAGGTACGCGCGAGCATCGAGACGATCCTTCAACATCTCCCGGATATCGAGGTTCGAATCGAGATGCCAATAGGGGTGAATCCGACCCTCCTCGTCCCCGATCAGGATGTTCGAGGCGAGACGCTCGAAAACCACGTCGTAGTCGAGGGCTTCGTCCCCCTCGTCGGTCCCTAGGTAACGGTCATGCTGACGAAGTGCTTCGAGAAAAAATCGAGCACCTCTTCCTGGGCGACCGTGTGCGTCCGCACGTAGTAATTGCGAATCATCTGGCGACCCTTCGGTCCGATAGACGACCAGAATTCGACGACGCTTCCCAGCTTGTTCGGGATCGCCGACCAGTCGGCTTTGGCTCCGTCGACGACGCGGATCGTCTGCTTCGCCAGCTCGGATACGGTCCGAATCGAGTCACCGCGTGCGCGCTGGTACGCGAGCCGCTCCTCGGTCTCTCCGAGAGGCCAGCACGCGCACCACCGATCACCGCGCGTCGGGTTCGTCGTCCAGTTCGCCGGGATCTGGATGAATGCTACCTGCGTCCCCTTGTGCGGAAGCTTGACGGTCGACGGCAAGACGGCCCATTCGGGCTGCTCCGTCGTCGTCGCGTCCATGTCCGGAACTTCGGCGACTACGTCTTCCGACTCTTCCAGAAGCTTCTCGGCAGCTGCCTCGCCGATCTCCGATCCGTTCTCGTTCTCTTCTTCCACCATCGCGCGCCTCTTCAAAAGGTGGGCTCCGCGAAAGCGGGGAGGCGCGCCCGCCGACCGAAGCCGGAGACCTCCGCGAAGCCCGTAAAATGGAGCCGCAGCTCCAGCGCCTTCTCTGCTCTGCTTACTCGGCAACGACCATGAAATCGTCGGCGGCGAATTCGAACTTCATCTCCGTGTAGTCGCCGCGATCGTTCGTCGAGATCGGGACGGGGCCGAACTTCGCGTCCGGGATTGTCAGGGTGCGAATCTCCCCGTTCGGGAAGAAGAAGATCCCGGCGATGTTGAACACGCGATCCGGGGTGTTTCGCTGCGCCCGATCCTTGATCGCGAGGACGAAGTCGAACGCCGCACCGGAGTGAATGTGCATCGTCAAGGTTCCCTTGACGCCGTTGTAAATGTCGTCGTTGCGATTCGTCTTCTCGCCGAGATAGCCCTCTTCCTTGATCTCGAATTGCGGGGTGAACTCGCAACTCTTGATGTCGGTAAGCTCGGCTTCGAGTTCGCCGTCCGTCGTAACGACGATCGACGTCTCCTGACCCTTGATCGCTTGCTGAGCCATTTTGCCCCTTCTCCTCTTCTATACAGGGCCCTGGCTTATGCGGCCTGGGGGAGTTGTTCGTCGACGACGACCTGCTCGCCGATCGTCGTTTCGAGAACGATCGAATCGAGCGACGCGAGCGTTCGAACTTTGATGATCAGGCGATAGAGACCGGCACCGAGCGTCTCCGCCGTATTGCCGGAGCGCGTGTCGACGCTGTATCCGGCGATGCGCTGCTTCGCCGGATCGTTCTTCGAGAGGAGCGACGAGAGGTACACGCGAAACTCGTTTCCGAGCGCGACGCGACGGGCGAACGTCGAGAGCTTCTTGCCATAACCCTTCCCGCGACGCGCGAGCGTGTCCTGAATGAAGTCCGCCATTCGACGACGGGCGATGTTTTTCAGGTTCGGGTAGATCCCCGGATCCACGCTCGTCACGCCGGACTGTACGACTGCCGTTCCTTCGTCCATTCGCAGCGCCGCGATCCCGCGAGCCTTGAACGTGACGTAATCGCCCATCTCGAAATCCTGGACGTTCGACCCGGTCTCGACGCCGTTGATCTCCGCCGTGAACGGCGTCTCCTGCCCCGGGTTTTCCTCGGGAGGGAGCTGCGAGCAGATCGACGTAACGAACCCGTCGAACCCGACGTCGACGTTTCCGTCGGCGGTGAACCCGGCTCCGCCCTGAAGGCCGCGCTTCGCGATCAGAGGGACGAACGTGTTCGCGCCCGGGTAGCAGTAGACGACCCGCT
>JACCDR011861527.1_pt1 | contig 23364 bp, 11 predicted proteins | sample 7446431 | NCBI WGS metagenome assembly JACCDR01 (sample SAMN15323443, study PRJNA562643) | freshwater metagenome | isolation source: river surface water | place: USA:Blue River Watershed | collected 2017-08-17 | reverse complement strand
TACGGGCGCCTGCATGCAGGCGCCCGTATCTTTTTAACGATGTTATCAATACTAATTAATTAATAACTTGATTACTTTTCTAACACCATCTCTGTTTGTTACGTTTACCCAGTAAAATCCTGTGGCTAATTCACTAATATCTATCATGCTTTCTGTTGATCTAATATATGATTGATGAACCAACTGTCCATTGATTTGAATAATGGTTAGTTCTGCTTCTTTAAAGTTATCTCCAACAATGATATTAATTTGATTTTCGGCAGGATTAGGATAAATACTTATCGCTGTTTCTTCCTGTATAACCTGATTTAAACCTATTGCGTTATAGTTGATGGCATCTGATGTGTCTATACAACCATTACTGTTTGATACAATAACTCTATAATTACCACTGGTAGTTAATCTTATGTTGCGACTTGTAGCACCGATTATGATTGAATTGTTGAATAACCATTTGTAGCTTGCAAATGATTCAGTTACGAATGCACTGTCTGATAATCTGTTTATGACAGCATTTGGCAAAGCAAATACGTTTAAACTGAATCCACTTCCATCAATGCTCGAACAAACATTTGAAATTCGATAATTATAGATGCCCGAGTCTTGTAATGTAACATCATTTATATTTAATGTTAACGCATTAGGTGCTCCTTGAATAATATTACCATTCTTTAGCCAAACTACATTTCCATTTCCGCTTATGCTTATGTTAAATGAAACATCACTGCCTTCGCATACCTGCTGATTATTCGGTGAAGTAATTACCTGAACCGGTTGATTAATGGTTAGGTTAGCTGTAGTACTTCTAATGGTATCACTAACACATTCGCCTGTAATTACTGCATAAATGTTTACATTAGATAAGCTGTTAAAATCAACTGTATTCACGTTAATTAAGGTGATTGAGTCGGTAGTAGCTCCACTGATTTTATTAGTAATATCTGTAAGCTGAATATTGTTTGCAAACCATCTTATTTCTTTGGTATTACTTGTGGTGATCTTAAATCCGGTTGTTAATCCTGCACAAATCTGTTTATTTACTGGTTGAGAAACAAATGATGGCAATGGAGCAATGCTTATTACTTTTGCGTCACTTGTTACCGAATCGCAAGCACCAATTACTACGGCCTTAACTTGATAAAATCCTGAAGTAAGATTTCTAATCACCAGCCTGTTCGTGTTTGTACCTGTAGCATTGTTCCCGTCTTGTAATAGTATATTGTTTAAATACCATTTGTATTGGGTAATCGAACCACCTGCTTGTATTTCTACCGGAACATCCCCATTATAACTTCCGCAGTATTTGGCTGTATCAGAGTTGAAAATCGTTAATTGTACTGGTGCTGCTTGGTTAAGTTGAATCTTGTTACTTATTACCTGCCCACAGTTTCCACTTACTGTTACTTCATAAGCACCGGTATCTGTTATTGCAAAAGAGTTAATCATCAACTTATTTGTTGAGTTACCTAATATCGTGTTATTCCTTCTCCAAGTATAAATTAAGTTGTTTCCACTTGCATCAACATTTAATTCTACTTGGTTGCCTTCACATACAACTGATTTACTACTACTAAAGTTATTAATCAAAGTTGAATCTAAAAGTAGGATAGAAGTAGAGGTTGTAAATAACGTATCACATCTGCCGTTAATACGGCAACGATATACATCATTATTAGTTAAGCTACTTCCGTTAATTGATAACATTGGAGTTGTTGTATTTAATAATAGGTTTCCATTTTTAAACCATGTGAAGTTTGCATTTGGAAAGCTTCCTGTAAATGAAATATTAACCACATTTGATTTACATGTACGTATGGTATCAACCGGTTGTTGGTTAATAGATAAAGATTCATCAATGATATTCACCCTTGATTGGTTAGTGATTAGTTGTCCGCATATCGTTTGTATTGAACATAAATATAAACCCGTGTCACTAACACTCATATTTGGTTTAATTAAGCTTAAGCCGTTAGCACCTGAAATCGACTGGCCATTCTTACTCCATTGAATGCTGCTTATTCCATTGGTTGAATTTAGTATCACTGTTAATTGTAAGGTTCGTCCCGAACAAACATTTGATGCCGGTTGTGGCTGTTGTTGAATAGTAATTTGTGGAACAACATTTACAGAAGCTATGGAAGAAGTAATACTACCACAGTTACTGTTAACGCTTACTGAGTAGTTTCCTGAATCACTTAATTGAGTATTAGTAAACAGTAAAGTATCATTATTACTATTGTTAATTGGTACTCCATTCTTGCGCCAAGTAAAAGTTGCATTTGCATCATTTACTTTTATGGTAAGTAGGTTTAAGTTTCCTACACAAAATGTGCTGTTATTTGGTTGCTGTAAAATACTTATACCGGCAGTTAATGATACATAAACATTTATTGTTGTGTCGCCACCACAACTGTTGTTAATAATACATCGATAGTTTCCTGTGTCGCTTGCACTTAAATTATTTATATTCAATAATGCACTAGCTGCTCCACTAATATTTCCACCATTGCTTAAGTCGGCATTATTTTTTTGCCAACGGAATGTTAAGTTATTACCGCTAAACCCAAAGTTGATACTCACATTACCTCCTGCACATGATGATTGGTTTACCGGCTCATTAGTAACAAGTGCAGGGTTATTTATAACTAATCTGGTGGTATCAGTAGATATTTTTAAACAGCCAAAATTTACATCACAACTATAACGTCCACTATCCATTGGTTGGATTTGATTTATCGAAAGTGTGGCAGTTTGTGATCCTGAGTATGTTGCTCCATCTGTGATTATTGCACCATTTTTTCTCCATTGATAACCTATATTATTACCTGAGGCCGTAATACTTATTTGAGTTGATGAACCAATACAACCTGAATAATTGGTGTTTGGTTGGCCGGTAATGGTTGGCCGTGTATATAAGTCGTTTACTTGATTGGCATTTAAACTATAGGTATAAAATCTTACGTCATCTATATCACCTTCAAAAAATTGCCAGCCGGCTGTATGGTTTTGCCAAACCGTATTATTAGTACCGCCATAGCTGGCACCGATGGTTATAAATTGAGCTAAGGTGAAATTATATGCTGTTGTACTTGAATTAGTGCCTATCAATTGTCCATCAACATATAAGCGTTGGTTAAATCCATCACCCGTGATTACCGCATGATGCCAAGTTCCATCAGCCACCGAATTTGTTGTACCTACCGAATTTACATTTACATCATATACTTTACCCCTAAGTTTTCCGGTATTATCTACATAAAGTACAGGATTCCACGACTGTGAAGGAATTGCGGAAGGATGTCCACTGTTAAAACTTATAAGTCCCATAGTAGTATTGATTAATGAAGTTTTAAACCAAACCGAAACACTATATGCTGCTGAACCTGTTCCAACTAATCCATTAGGTGTGGTAACCCTGCTGGAAAATGCGCGAATAAAGTTTGCCGCTCCACCTGTTTGATTAAATCTGTCAGTAGCGCCTGTAACCGAAACTGCAGTTCCATTGCGGGTAGTTGGAATTGCTATGGCATTTCCATTTAATGGGTAAATTGCTGAAGTAACTAATGTTGGTGCCGATAAATATTGTACTCCTACATTTACAATTGTTGAATTTACAACATTATTACATCCGTCAGTAACACTTAGCTGATAATTCCCCTCATCATTACTACTGCTGTTTGTAATTCTTAACGTATCGGAATTGGCACCTGTTATTCTACCACCATTGTTTAAATTGTTTCCATTTAATTTCCATTGTAAAACAGGATTGAAACCATTAATACGAGATGTGAGTTGTAATAATGTACCCGGACAAGTATTACCGCCTATTGGTTGGTTAATTATTTGCACTGCACTTGGTATTCTTACCCTTATTGAGTCAGATATAATAGATAAACAATTGCTATTAATTGTACTTAAATAGATACCTGTATCTACAGGTGCAATAGAAAGTATTCTTAAAGTTGAACTATCTGTTGCTAATACGTTAGTAGTATTAGAAAGTAATAGTCCATTTCTTCTCCACTGCTGTGTAATTGCATTACCTGATGCTCCGGAAGGAATAAGCACCGAACTGCCCGCACAACCTTGAATTAAGTTAGCACCGGAAAATGCAAATCCTAATAATTGTGACTGCCTTAGTATTTCATTTGATGATAAAGCTCTGTTGTAAACTTTTATATCATCTAACTGACCTTGAAAATATTGCCAACCATTAATATGACTTGGATAGGTAGATGCTGCTGCATACGACCCTCCAATTACTATGTTTGAAGGTAATTGAATGCCCTCGCAAGTTTGCATGCCAACAACTCTGCCATCTAAATATAATACTTGATTAGTGCCATCTACAACCATGGCTGCATGATGCCATAAATTATCATTTACGATAGTATTAGAAGTAATGGTACTGTGGTCGCCATTATAAACTTTTCCTCTTAGTTTATTGTCGTTTCCTATATAAATTATAGGATGATAAGCTGTTGGCAAAGCCGGAGGTAGATTATTCGTTGAACTAATTAATCCTCCAATACCTTGATTCGCTTTAAACCAAACCATAAAAGTATATGAAGTTGCAGTGGTAGGTAAAACATTTGATGCTAAAATTCTGCTTGAAGTTCCGTTAAGTTCAGCTGCTCCTCTTGTTCCGTTAAATCTATCATTGGTATAAGTAATCGAAGTTGAAGAATGGGTGACATTTCTTCCGCTTTGATCATTAGAATTACCGCTAAATGTGAACCAAAGCCTTAAACTATCATTTGCATTACTTCCGCTTTCAGTTAACAAAGCCGCTGTATTAGTTTCAATAACATGGCAATTAAATTGGTTTGGAGAAATGCGTATGCTATAGTTTCCTAATTCATTACTTGATACCTGAGTTATAAATAAACTATCATTTTGTGCGCCAGAAAACTTACCGCCATTCGCAATAATATTTCCATTTCTCAACCACTGAACCTGATAGGCTGTACTATCAATTGACTCAGCTAAAGAAGTAAATAAGGCTGATTCAGTTCCATTATTACATACCCTTTGTATGCTTGGTTGGGTACGAAACAAAATTTGTTGACGAATAGCTTCAATTTCAAAAGGCAGTAATAATCTATTATATATAAGTACGTCGTCTAGTTGTCCGAATAATAATTCACCATTACTGCTATTACCGGCCATTCTGCTCAATTGATTATTGGCAAGCGAATTTAAAAATGAAACAGTTGAGGTTAATACCAACTGACTATTCACAAATATTTGTTGAGTGTTACCCGCTTTTGTGAAAACAATATGTATCCACTGGTTTAAGGGTATAGTATAGTTAGATAAAACCTGAACGCCATTAGCATTTACAAAACCTAATCTGCCTAATGCATCTGCAATAAGGTGTCGCGCACTTCCTGAATTTCCACTAAAGAAGGTAGTTATGGCAGAGGAGTTTGACGTACGAAAATGCCAAAACGAAACACTTATAGTGTCGCCTGTTAATGGTGTTAATGTAGCTGCTTGTGATCCAAATTGAAAACCAAAATTCCCTGATCTTAAATGAGGTCCAAATCTGCTTGCATTCGAATATGTTACTCCGTTAGTGAGGGTAACTGTATTTCCGTTTTGTAAAAGATTATTGAGGTTGCCATTCAAAGGTAAATTGTAAACTAAACCTTGAGATAAGTTGATATTTCCTGTCGAAATAAATGTGGTGTCACTGAAAAGGGTAACACATGAAGAGGTGATTGCTGCGTAATATCTTCCCGCATCTGCTACACCTAATGAAGTAATGGTAATTGAGTCGCTGTTAACTCCACTATATTGGCTATTATTTTGAAGCATAACCCCATCTTTATACCATTGATATGTAGCATTAGCTCCATATAAGTTTGCCCTTAATCCTATGCCAGAACCAATACATTTGTTAATATTAGCCACCTTCGCAAAGCGTTGTTCCGGAATTAAATATAAAGCCGAAGCAGTTTCTTCGCTAAGTGCAGTATTGAAGAATTGTAAATCATCTAAACGTCCGGTAAATCCTGTGTTAAAGTCGGGGCCAGTGCCAATAAATTGTATTGAGTGACTAGCAGGTAATATGTTAAACTGATCAAATATTTTTTCATTATTAATGAAAATTTTAACTCGTGTGCCTTCTTTAATATAAGTAATATGCATCCATGTTGCAGCAGTTAGTGGCTTTGCAGTTTGGTAAGTATTGCTGCCAAATCTAATTTGGAATCGGCCATTCACAATCATCAATTCGCAGTTGGTTGATTGATTTGCAGAAATGAGTTGCTGATTGTTAAGATTTGTAAGGTTCATCCAAAAACTAATAGTAAAGTTTGAACCTCCAAAAGGAGTATTTAAAGATAAGGCTGTTTGTGCATTTGAAAACGAAAATGCCGAATTACTAACTCCAAACCTATTATTGGTATAAGCTGCACTTAAGTTAATGTTTATGTTTCCTCCGTTTGTATTTAATAAATTACCATTAAACAGATATCGTTGAACCGGAATAGGGAATCCTGTATTAGATAAAAATCCAATGCTTGCAGTTCCACTGCTTACTTGATTACATCCCGCACTTGTAGCCGTAAGTTGGTATGATGCAGTATCATTTATTGTTAGTGCATTAAACAATAAAGTATCATTATTCACTCCATTTATATTGGATGAAGCGTTTAATGGTTGACCAGACTTAAGCCATTGATAGGTTAAGTTGTTTCCATGCACAAATGATGTTATTGAAGCTGCACCACCTGCACAGAAGTACGACGTTCGAGGTTCTTGGTCTATAATCGGACAATAAGTATTAAATTTTATTAGAAAACCATCTCTAGCACTTGAGGTGATATTGTTAGCAGGATAACTTGGGTGTAATTCTGTATTAAAGTTACTGCCATTAAACCATCCTGCTACATACAACTCTTGCTTAATATTTAATCCAATACCGGTAATTTGATCATTACCTGTTGTACCCAAGCCATATAAATATCTTATTCCACCTGATGAATCTAATCCATAAATTAGACCGTCTGTTGTTAAGTTCGAGTTTTTGTTGTTTAAGGTTATTTGCCCGATTGTTATTGAATTAGAACTGAAAATGCCACCAACAGCAACATGGTCGTTTATTACACTAATTTTTCGGCCCGATTCAAAACCTGCATCACCAAAGCGACTTGTCCATAAAGTAATCATTGAGGATGATAGCTTAAGTACAAACCCATCAGTACCGCTTCCAATTAAACCTAATGTATTGTTACCTGCTGTAAAATCAAAGTCAGTGTTTCCTGAGAATGATCCGGTAAGATAAATACTTCCTGATTCAGAAATTTTTATGTCTTCAATCGTATTTGTAGATGCACTCAGTAGTGCCCATGCATCAATGAAATTACCGGCTGTGTCAAGTTTAACAATAAAACCATTGCCGGTTGTTGGTGCAGTAAAGCTTTTTACTCCAACTCCCGGGTCAAAATCAACTGTTCCACTAAACACACCAACAGCATACACATGTTGTTGAAATTGAAATACACTTTTTATAGTATCAGCACCAGAACCACCAACACGATATACCCATTTATAGGTTCTATTAGAATCAAATTTAACAAGCATTCCATCAGTTAGTCCACTGCTAACCGCAACTATTGAAACCGGACTGACAGCACTATTTGGTGTAGTTAAATTACCACTAAATTGACCACCAGCATAAAAAGCCTGAACAGCATCAAAATATATTTTGTTGTAAATATTAGTAGAACCATTATGTCCCATCGTAGTTATATATGAAGGCAAATTCCCGGGACTTAAACTTCCAATGCAAGGTGACACTAAATTGTTGTCGCTACCGGCTGTATAAACCCTGCCGTTCTGTGCAATAGCAACACCATTTAATATGGTTGCATTTGTAATAATTGATTGAATGCCTTTGCCGGTTATGATACCATTAGTATTGTAACGTGCTACATAGCCCAAAGCATTTGTGAAGCTGTAAGTATTACCGGTTGTTTGCGGATCAAGATTAACAAAGTTGGTTGCTCTTCCTGTAACGGCAACCGTTCCATCATTGTTCACACTTAAATCAGTAATAAACTGATCATCATTAGTAAAGCCTGAATGATGTTTAAACCACATCATTTTTAATGTTGGTTGTTGCGAATAACCTCTAAGTACGATAGAGGATAGTAGTAATGCAACAAGTAGAAATCGAATAAAAATTTGCATAAATAAGGGACTAATAAATTTCATGTTTCAAAGTTTTTAAACATCAGGATATTTACATGCTAAGCCTTTATGGATGGTTGTTTTCATTTCACTAATTCATATCAGATTTTTAAAATACCATTTATGAATTTGAATATGCAGTTGGTGAATTGAGTTGATAAAGTGTATTAATTGATAATACCTTGCTACCGTTTTTTATTAAATTGCTACCTTATATTAACTTTTTAAATGGAGTCAACATCCCAATATTATACAGCTGTCATAATTGATGATGAGGCTAAGGCGCGAAGAATAATGGAAGCTTTAATTATGGAATGCTGCCCCGAAGTAAAAGTTTTAACAGTTGCGGAAGATGTATTGACCGGAATTAAAGCAATTAATAAATATAATCCTGATATTGTTTTTCTAGATATTGAAATGCCCGGTTATACGGGATTTCAATTACTTGATTTTTTTGATGAAATTAACTTTGAGGTTATTTTTACTACTGCGTATAGTGAATATGCTTTGCAGGCTTTTCAAGTAAGTGCAGTTGATTATTTGCTAAAGCCAATTCAAATTGAACAATTGCGTACCGCTGTTGATAAGGTTTCTAAGCTGAGGGGAGTGCACTCACAACACGAACGTATCAGTGCATTAAAAGTAAATCTTGAGGAACAACATTTAAAGAAAATAGCACTTCCAACATCATCAGGACTATTATTTATTCAAGTTGATAATATTCTATACCTTGAAGCTGATGGTTCATATACACATATTTATATGAAAGACGGCACTAAACACTTAATTAGTAAACGTATTAAGGAGTTTGAGAATATGTTGATTCGTGATATTAGATTTTTTAGAACACACAGATCGTTTTTAATTAATACAACTTGTATTAAAGCTTATATTAAGCAGGATGGTGGACATATTGTGATGGAAAATGATGCCATTGTACATTTATCAAGGGAAAGAAAAGACGACTTTAATAAGATAATCAGCGAATTAAAGATTTAATTTTTCCTCAAACTCCTTCTTATATTTCCTTATTTTCGCATGTAATTATACATTAGAGAATACATGTTACGTACACACAATTGCGGCGAATTAAGATTAAACCACGTTTCACAGGAAGTGGAATTATGCGGATGGGTTCAAAAAAGCAGAGATTTAGGCGGAATGACTTTTATTGACCTACGCGATAGATACGGCATCACTCAATTAGCTTTTAATATGGATAGTAACCCTGAATTGTCGGGTGTTGCACGTAAGCTTGGTCGTGAATATGTTATTAAGGTGCTGGGGACTGTTAAGGAACGCGAAAATAAAAATCTGCAAATACCAACAGGTGAAATTGAGATTATCGTAAAAGCAATTGAAGTGTTAAATGAAGCAATAACTCCACCTTTTACAATTGAAGAACAAACTGATGGCGGAGATGATTTGAGAATGAAATACCGTTATCTTGATTTACGAAGAAGCAATGTTAGAGCTAATCTTCAATTGCGTCATAAAGTTGCACAACAAACCAGAATATACCTCGATACAAAAGATTTTATTGAAGTAGAAACTCCCGTTTTAATTAAATCAACACCTGAAGGAGCCAGAGATTTTGTGGTGCCAAGTAGAATGAATCCCGGAGAATTTTATGCATTGCCACAGTCGCCACAAACTTTTAAACAATTATTAATGGTGAGTGGATTTGATCGCTATTATCAAATCGTGAAATGCTTCAGAGATGAAGATTTAAGAGCCGATCGTCAACCTGAATTCACACAAATTGATTGTGAGATGAGTTTTGTTGAACAAGAGGATGTGCTCAATATGTTTGAAGGATTGGTGAAACATTTGTTTAAAAATGTAAAAGGAATTGACATTGAATCGTTGCCACGTATGACATACGCTGATGCCATGAAATATTATGGCAGTGATAAACCCGATACTCGTTTTGATATGAGATTTGTGGAATTGAATGAGGTAGTAAAAGGCAAAAGCTTTAAAGTATTTGATGATGCTGAATTGGTGGTGGGTATTTGTGCTAAAGGATGTGCCGAATACACCCGCAAACAATTAGATGAATTAACTGAGTTTGTAAAGCGCCCGCAAATAGGCGCAACAGGTTTAGTGTATGCACGCGTAAATGCCGATGGAAGTATCAAATCATCGGTTGATAAATTTTATGATGAAGCAGCTCTGAAACAGTGGCAACAAGCCTTTAATGCCCAACCCGGTGACTTGATGCTGATACTTGCAGGTGGATCGGATAAAACAAGAAAGGCCTTAAACGAATTACGGTTAGAAATGGGAACGCGCCTAGGATTGCGTGATAAAAACACTTTTAGTTGCTTATGGGTAGTTGATTTTCCGTTGTTAGAATTTAATGAGGAAGAGGGAAGATATTTTGCGATGCATCATCCATTCACTTCTCCTAAACCGGAGGATATTCATTTGTTAAATGATGCGAGCAGCCTTGGTAAAGTAAGAGCCAATGCATACGATATGGTAATTAATGGGGTTGAAGTTGGTGGTGGTAGTGTTCGCATTTATGATAAAAAACTTCAATCAAGAATGTTTGAAGTACTTGGTTTTAGTGCTGCCGAAGCACAAAAACAATTTGGATTTTTACTCGACGCATTTCAATATGGGGCACCACCTCATGCCGGTATCGCTTTTGGTTTCGATAGGCTATGTTCGTTGTTTGGTGGAGCAGATTCTATCAGAGATTTTATTGCCTTCCCTAAAAATAATAGCGGCCGCGATGTGATGATTGATGCCCCAAGTACGATTGATGAGAAGCAGTTGAAGGAGTTGAATGTTGCTGTTATAAAATAATTTACTTAATTAAAGTTCCTACAGCTAAACTAGATTTCAAAATATAAGTATTATCACTTGCAATCGTAACCAGGTGGCGGAATTTATTTGTCTGTTTCAAGTGTAAAAAGATGATGAATTAATTCTTGATATGAACCCACTGTTTGAAGCTTATGTAACTCAACTTGTGCAACGTATTTTATTAATTTATAAATTAATAATGATACTTATACTATATATTCAAGCCCAAGTCTTTCCTATTATTTTTTGATTAAAGGAATATATTTACCTTAATTATTTTAATACCAATGCAACCGAATTTCGGTGTTTGAATGACTACCAATTAAACGCGTTTTATTTTTAGTTCTCACCTTTTAATTCATAAAGTTATGCGTTTAATTTTTACACTCGTATTTTGGGTATTGTTTATCGTAAAAGCTAATTCTTGCCCTATTTTATCTACTTCTCAAACCTTCTATATTACAGATGCAAAAACTAAATTACCAATTAGCAATGTTAGTATTAAGGTTTTTTATGATGATGAAATCTCTCGACTATTAAAAACCGACTCATTAGGAATGGCTAAATGTTGGTTATATTGTGATGATAAAATTAAGTTAATTCTAAAACATGATTCATATCCGGTATTTGAAACTAAAATTACTTTTAGTAAAGATTATAGTATTGGAATAAGTATTGTACTTTCTAAAAAAGGTAAAGGAAATGTTTATGTTACAAAGCTCGATTCAATAAGAAAGTTTAGAGGATGCCAACTGACTATTATAAAAAGGGAACACTCCACTAAGATATCTAATCAGATATCCAATCAAATTAGTGATGACCACTGTTTTCATGATTTTGCTTGCAGAATGGAGCATGCAGATAGATCGTATGAACAAAAGATACTTGGCGGCAGTAAACTGTTTAATAAGATTTTAGTTTATCCTAATCCGGTGACATCAGGCGTTGATGTATCTATAGAAAGTAAATACGGAGATAAAAAACGGTTACTTCTTACTGATATGTCGGGTAATATTTTAATGGATGAATGGATTGTATTCCACTTCAAAATACAAACCTCACGGTTATCAGCGGGCATGTATGTTATAAAAATAATTGATGAAAAGGCGGATGATGTAACTGTTGCAAAATTAATTGTCAACTAATTGTAATACGTTTCATAGGCACCATTTGTTTTGTTAACTTATTCGAACACATGGTGCTTAATGCAACATAATTAAGGTAATCGACATTAATATAATAAATATCAATGCGAACAATAATAAATTAATGCTAAAAATGGCAGATCCCTTCGCAATAGATAACCAAACACCATCAGTTTTATTAATTGTATAATGTGCTTTATAAAAGTAATAAACATACCATATAATTAACATTCCTGATAGGTATGAGCTGATATTTAATAAGCCAGAAAATCCCAAAAGCACTTCCATCCATTCCCCTATGCTATAAATAATAGAAAATACACAGTAAGTAAATAAGATGAAGGAGAAATAATGCAAGGTGAAAATCCCATGGTCGAAAAAGTAACTTTTTCTATGAAATATTAATATTACCATGGCAAATAATGGAAGGTAAATAAACAAAGCTTTGGGAAACCCTTTACTAAATAAGTCAATTGCCTTTTCCCATAATTGAATTGGGGTATAATGTTTCAATTCTAATGCTTTATTATACCTCCAGTAATCCAGCTTTTCAATGGGAGTGCCTAGTTTAGCCTCCGCCTCAGCAGTAGAGTCGAGTTCAGCTTTATTAGAATATGCGCTTGTAAATACTAATCCTACCTCACTGTTATAAGATAATTCACCTTTAGAAGTTGTATGAATTGAGTCTAGTCTGGAAAGTTGATAGGCATGAAGTTTTGCTTCTTCTTCAACATAGGGATGAGGTATAAGATGCGGAAGTAGAAAGGTGATAAAACTAATAAAAATGTATAATCTAACGGGTGGTAAATAGCGATTTCTTTTGCCATTTAAGTATGCAACGGTTAAAAATCCGGGGCGTTTAATTAAATAACCAACTGTACTCCAAAATTTCCCTTCGTAGTGGGTTAAATCTTCTACAAAATGTGACATCAATTCCCAAAAGGTTTGTCGGGGTTCAATATTTTCCTGTCCACATTTACCACAAAAGTGTTCCTCTACTATGTTACCACAGTTTAGGCAATTTTTGTTTTGTCTTAATTTATGTGCCATCAATCGAATTTAATAAAAAAATGGAGGTTCACAATCTTTATTTTCTGTCAAAGTATAAATTATTCAAAATTGACAAATACGGAATTCAATTCCGTATTTGTCAATTTTATTTATATTTGAACATGATTCACAGAAATGCATCAATCAAAATTAAACAGTTGGCAAAGAAGTTTCCGGCAGTAGGTTTACTTGGGCCTCGACAATCAGGAAAAACAACACTTGCCAAGGAATTATTTCCCAAGAAGCCTTATGTCAGTTTTGAAAATCAAGACCATGTGTTATTAGCGCGTAAAGACCCTCATGCATTTTTGGCAAAATTTAAACAAGGGGCAATTTTTGATGAAATTCAACGTGTACCCGATTTGTTATCATATATGCAAGGGGTAATAGATGAACAACCTAACAAAACCGGATTATTTATAATTACGGGCTCCATGAATTTACTTTTACTGGATGCAGTTTCTCAAACCCTTGCAGGTAGAATAGCATTCATACATTTATTACCATTAAGTTATAAAGAATTAAGTTCAGGTTATACACGCCTGCCTTCGTTGAACAAGCTTATATTGAATGGAGGATACCCAAGGATTTATGATAAGCGAATTGCTCCGGCCGATTATTACCCTAACTACCTTTTAACTTATGTTGAGCGCGATGTTCGTCAAATCAAGAATATTGCTAATCTTGGCCTCTTTCAAAGGTTTTTAAAGATTTGTGCTACACGTGTTGGACAAGAGGTAAACTATACATCAATTAGTAATGATACCGGCGTAGATCAGAAAACAGCCATGAGTTGGTTTGGTATACTAGAGGCAAGCTTTATTGCATTTAGATTGCCACCGTTTTATAATAATTTAGGAAAAAGGTTAACGCAAATGCCTAAGTTGTATTTTTATGATACAGGGCTTTGTTGCTCACTACTCGAGTTAGAGAATGAATCGCATGTAAATACACATCCACTTAGAGGGGCTTTATTCGAAAATTTCATGATTTTGGAATTGTTAAAGCAACGATTTAATAATGGTCAAAGAAGTAACCTTTTTTATTGGCGTGATAGAACGGGTAACGAAATTGACTTGCTTTTGGATCAATCTTCCAGTGTAGTGCCAATTGAAATTAAAACAGCAGGAACTTTTAATAACGACTTCCTAAAAGGTATAAATTATTGGAAGAAAATTCATCCTCATTTTAAAAAAGCCTATCTAATTTATAATGGTCGTTCATCAGCCGATAGTCTTACTGAAATCATTAATTGGCGAGAGGTTATTAATATAAAAAATTAAATTATATGCATTTTAAAAATTGACAAATACGGAATCTGATTCCGTATTTGTCAATTTATATATTTTCTTATAATCTTTTAAACTGTCTATTTTTCTTAATAATAGTGCCACTATTATCCACATTTGAACTAATTACCCTAAATAACTTCAAACAATATTTTCATAACATTGTAGATATGGCTTTAAGCAGATTTTGGACTTACATCATAATTATTAGCGTTACATATATTTTGGTGATGCTTGCAACAGGAAATGTTTATACCTTAAGCGGTGTAATCAATGGTAAACAAAACGATCCTTTAGTTGTAGCCGAATATACCTTGTCATCACTTAATGATATAGATACATTATTAGCACAACGATTAACTGCGGAAAAAATGGTTTTGTTTTCAGGCACAGATAGTGCTTATCACCTAACCAATACAAATGTAATACAGGTTGTGAAAGGATCACAACCTGCTGATGGTATTTTTCAAACCTGTAAAAATACAATGTTTGATTTGTGGTTACCTCTGATTGGTTACCTGACTTTTTTCTGTGGCTTACTTAATTTATTGAACGACTCTAATGCCACAACTAAATTGGCTAAGTTATTAACCCCGGTTTTTGCTCGTATTTTCCCCGATTTGCCTAAGGGACACCCCGCCTATGGTTATATGACAATGAATTTCGCAGCAAATTTTTTAGGATTAGATAATGCTGCTACCCCTTTCGGATTAAAGGCTATGGAAAGTATGCAAGAGGTTAATAAGGATAAAGATGTTGCTACTAACAGCCAAATTATGTTTTTATGTTTACATGCTGCAGGTTTAACCCTTATTCCTACTTCTATCATTGGATATCGTGCTGCCCAAGGCGCAGCAAATCCTGCTGATATAATGATTCCGACTATTATTACTTCATTTATTGGTACATTGGCCGCATTAGTTTTTGTAAGCATAAAACAACGTATAAACCTTATAAATCCTGTTATCCTTTTGCTGTTCTCTTTTGTTTGTGTATTAATAGGATTAGCGATGTATTATATATCAGGACTTGAAGGATTAAGTAAAATTCATTTTACCGGTAACCTCAGTAACGTTGTATTGTTACTCATCATTCTTTTAATTGTTTTCTACAGTGTGTTGAATGAAAAAATATTTACCGGTAATCAAACTAATATTTTTGATTCCTTTATTCATGGCGCTAAGGATGGATTTACGACAGGTGTAAGGGTGCTTCCATATATGGTTGCCATGCTCGTGGCCCTTAGTATTTTTCGTAATTCGGGTCTTATGCTAATGGTCATGAATGGACTTACATCCTTGTTGTCTCTATTCGGTGTTGATGAACAAATAATAAACGCAATTCCTGTTGCTTTAATGCGCCCATTTAGTGCCGGTGGATCAAGAGGATTTATGCTTGATGCCATGAAAACTTTTGGCCCAGATAGCTTATCAGGCCGGTTGTCATGTTTGTTTCAAGGTGCCGCTGAAACAACATTTTATGTTGTAGCCCTTTATTTCGGATCAGTACAAGTTAAAAATAGTAGATACGCTCTTTCGGTGATGCTTTTGGTAGATTTTGTTTGTGTCATTACCTCTATTATAGTTTGTAAGTTTTATTTCTAATTACCCAAAAGCATACACTCAATATTTAGATTAAACACTTGTCGGATGTTAACCGAATAAATCTTTATTTTAATTTTATCAACGCATATAAAAGTGTGTTATTTTTAACTTATTTTCGTCAATCTTGCGTTATTGTAAACAGTAAATTTTAACAACATAATTATTATATGGCACTAGATATAACAGGAAAAATTATCCTTAAGCTAAACAAAACTGAAGGAATCAGTAAGGCCGGTAAATCATGGTCGAAACAGGAGTTTGTAATAGAAACCCAAGAAACTTATCCTCGTAAAGTATGCTTAAGTACTATGAATGAAAAAGTAACTGAGCTTGAAAGGTTTAATATAGGCGATTTAGTTACTGCCTCTCTTAATATTGAAAGCAGGGAGTACAATGGAAAGTGGTATACAGATGTAAGGGCTTGGCGTATTCAATTGGCAGGAGCATCTCAAGGTTCAAGTATGAATAATCAGAATATGTACGACCAAACACCTTCGTTTGAAGCACCTGCCGGCTCTGATGCCGCAACAGACGACCTTCCGTTCTAATATTAACAAATTTGTTTATAAAGCTGTCAAACCTTACTTGACAGCTTTTTTTATTTTACTTAAGTGTGAACTGTTTTTAATTACTAATCCTGTTTGATACCTTTGTTCTCATTATGAAAGCGCATCAATTACATATTTATAATACCATCAGTCGCAAAGTTGAACCATTCTCTACCATTCATCAAGGTCATGTTGGCATGTATGTGTGTGGTCCTACAGTATATAATTATGCCCATTTAGGTAATGCCCGAACCTTCATTTCATTTGATATTGTTTTTAGGTACTTAAAGCACCTTGGATATAAAGTAAGATATGTTAGAAATATAACGGATGCCGGACATTTAGAAAGCGATGCAGATGAAGGAGAAGATAAAATTGGGAAAAAAGCAAGACTGGAACAATTAGAACCTATGGAAATCGTACAACGTTATACGTTAGATTTTCATGAAGTAATGAATGCTTTTAATACTTTGCCTCCAAGTATCGAGCCTACTGCTACAGGTCATATCATCGAACAAATTGAAATGACCAAACAAATTTTAAATAATGGTTATGCTTATGAAGTAAATGGTACGGTTTATTTTGATGTAGAAAAGTACGCCAAAACCTATCCATATACTATTTTAACCGGTAGAAATTTGGATGATCTGTTATCCGGTACTCGCGACTTAGGAGGACAAGACGAAAAGCGAGGGCGACTTGATTTTGCTCTTTGGATTAAAGCAAAACCTGAACACATCATGAAGTGGCCTAGCCCATGGGGCGAAGGATTTCCTGGTTGGCATTTGGAATGTTCTGCTATGAGTAGGAAATATTTAGGTGAAGAGTTTGATATACACGGAGGAGGAATGGATTTAGCCCCTACACATCATACCAATGAAATCGCACAAAATACTGCTTGCTCACATCATGCAACACCGGTAAAGTTTTGGATGCATACCAATATGCTTACCGTTAATGGACAGAAAATGAGTAAAAGCCTTGGCAATTCTTTTCTGCCTCATGAACTATTTAGCGGTACTCACCGTTTATTAGACAAAGGATACAGTCCGATGACTGTACGATTTTTTATGTTACAAGCACATTATAGAAGTACCTTAGATTTTAGTAACGAGGCCTTGCAGGCCGCCGAAAAAGGCTATTTGAGGTTGATGAATGCATTAGCGTTAATTGATGAATTACCGACTCATGAAAATGGTACTGCCGACTTTACAGCCATTTCAGATAATATTTATGAGGCTTTGGATGATGATTTCAATACTCCTGTAGCACTGGCACATTTATTTGAGGCGGTTCGACTAATCAATAGTATTTATGCTAAACATGAAACCATCTCAAGTGTACAGAAGGAAAATTTAAGTAAGGTGACTAAGTCAATTGTTTTTGATGTGCTTGGTTTAATGCCCGAAAAAGAATCCGGGGCTGATAAATTAGATGGTTTAATGCAGATGATTTTAGAGGTGAGAAGTGAGGCAAAAGCGAAGAAAGATTTTTCAACGTCAGATTTAATCAGAGATAAATTAAAAAGTCTTGGTTTTGAAATTAAGGATGGTAAAGAAGGTACTTCTTATCATATCATCTAAACTTTATACAAAACATTATAGTCACAATATGAAGGGGAAAACACACAGCAGTTTTATTTTATTGGGTATATTAGGCTTATTACTTTCCGGATGCGGAAGTGAGCAAGCGAGCAAAGAAAAAGTAACTGAAACCAAGCCGAAGGAAGAAGCAACATTTATTAAGAAATCACCTGATTTTAATGCTGATTCAGCCTACTATTTCGTAGAGAAACAAGTTGGTTTTGGCCCTCGTGTTACCAATAGTGAAGCTCACCGTAAGTGTGGTGATTGGATGGTAAAAGTACTTAAGCAATATTGCGATCAAGTGATTGAGCAAAGAACTATGATCACTCATTTTGATGGTAAAAAATTAAACGTTAGGAATATCATTGCATCCTTTCAACCCAAATTAAAAGAACGTATTTTGTTATGTGCACACTGGGATAGTAGGCCTTTTGCAGATATGGATACTAAAGATCAGGATAAACCAATTTTAGGCGCAAATGATGGTGCCAGCGGAGTAGGTGTGCTTCTTGAAATAGCAAGAGTATTAAATCAGAAAAACCCCATGGTTGGTGTTGACCTAGTTTTGTTTGATGCAGAAGATTTAGGAAAATCAGAACACGAAAATAGTTTTTGTTTAGGGTCGCAGTACTGGAGTAAAAATCCTCACATACCGGGTTATTCTGCATCATTTGGAATTTTATTAGACATGGTTGGGGCAACAGATGCTAAATTTGCATGGGAACAAGTTTCTATTGACGCAGCTCAGCCAGTATTACAAAACACTTGGCAATTAGCACATCAATTAGGTTATGGAAACTATTTTATGTATTACCAAAAAGGAGGCATCATTGATGATCACTATTATGTAAATAAGATTGCAAAAATTCCTACGATTGATATTATCCATTACGACGCAGTTTCGTCATCCGGGTTTCCAATGCACTGGCACACCCATCAGGATGATATGAAAGTAATTGACAAAAATACTTTGAAGGCAGTAGGTCAAACTCTTCTTGAGGTTGTTTTTTCTACTCCAATACAATAAAACAATTAGAACTGATGCACGGCCTCGGTAATTGATTTAATTAAGGTTACATCTTGTTCAAATGCATTTCCAACAACTACTACATCTGCTCCTGCTTCGCAAGCCTCAATAGCAGCACCGGGAGTTTTAATACCGCCTCCAACAAATATTGGAACATTCACTTGTTCAAATACTGCATGAATTATTTTTTGAGGCACAGGCTTATTTGCTCCACTTCCTGCATCCATATAAATTACTTTCAATCCCAACATCTCACCGGCCAGCGCAGTGCAAGCTGCTATGCCGTGTTTATCGGCTGGAATAGGAGTTGTGTTACTCATATAACTAACTGAAGTGATATTTCCTCCGTCTATAAGCATGTATCCGGTTGGAACTACCTCGATACCGCTTTCCTTAAGTACAGGTGCTGCAAGCACATGTTTACCAATTAATAAATCCGCGTTTCTGCCGCTAATTAATGATAAAAACAATATAGCGTCGGCATGTTTATTCACTTGCATGATATTTCCCGGGAATAAAACCACAGGTATATTGGTTAATTTTTTTACGACTTGAATACAGGTATCAAAAAAGCCATTCGTTATTAAACTTCCACCAACTAAGATTAAATCAACATTTGCTTCGGTACTTTTTTCGCAAATTAGGGTTAGTTGTTGCACATCACTTATGCTGTCAGGGTCAATAAGTACTGCAAGTAATTTCTTACCTGATTGTTTTTGTTGTTGTATAAAATGAAATACCCCGTTTGTCAAAATAAAATATATTATACTGGATTGATTCCTTACAAATAAAGCACATTTTGCCAAATTATGTAGAGATACTCTTTAAAATTAAGGACAAAACACACCCTTAACATCGCTTAGTCAATACTGGTAAGGGTTTCAAGAAAATCAAGTTTCGTAACTGCCTCACTGTCTATTTTTAACAACAAATCCGCTCATTATGAGTAAATTAAAAAAGTTGAAAACTCCTGTATTTACACAACTTTTTATGTGAATAATTTGGTTATGCACATACCTTATCCCTTATGAAACGTGCCTGTGGAATGTTGGCAAAAAATAGGGTGTGGAAAATGCAGTTTGATTCTAATCCGTTTCTCGTGGATTTTTGATGAAAAAACCCCCTAAAAAAGGGTAACGATAATTTAACAATAAATAAACCTGAAAAAGTTCCGCATATGAGCACCAAAACAACGAAAAAAAGTGAGCAAAGTGGCCTTCGTATAGATCGCTTCTTTACTAAGGAAGGTGTGTCTGCATTCGATATGTTCGAATATGACATTCGCTCTTCCGTTATTAAAAATCCTAATGGAGAAAAAGTATTTGAACTAAACAATGTAGAGGTTCCAAAATTTTGGAGTCAAGTGGCTACTGATGTGTTAGCTCAAAAATACTTCAGAAAAGCAGGTGTACCAATGGCTGATGGAACTACAGGTAGCGAAAACTCTATTAAACAGGTTGCTCATCGAATGGCTCATTGTTGGAAATCGTGGGGCGAACAGTATGGATATTTTGCCACTACTGAAGACGCTAATCGTTTTTACGATGAGTTGGTGTACATGATTATCGGACAACATGCTGCTCCAAATTCTCCTCAGTGGTTTAATACCGGTTTACATAGTTCTTATGGTATCACAGGAAAGCCTCAAGGACATTACTTCGTTAATCCTAAAACCGGTAAATTAGAAAAATCAACTTCTGCCTATGAGCGTCCTCAACCACACGCATGTTTTATTCTTTCAGTAGATGACGATTTAGTGAATGAAGGTGGAATAATGGATTTATGGGTTCGTGAGGCACGGATTTTTAAATATGGCTCAGGGGTAGGAACAAATTTTAGCCGTATTCGCGGTGCCGGTGAAAAATTATCAGGTGGAGGAACTTCTTCCGGTTTGATGAGTTTTCTTCGTATTGGTGATCGCGCAGCAGGTGCAATTAAATCAGGTGGAACCACACGACGCGCTGCTAAGATGGTTTGTTTAGACTTAGATCATCCCGAAATAGTTGAGTTTATCAACTGGAAAAAACATGAAGAAAAGAAAGTAGCGGCATTAATAGCTGCGGGATACCCAAGCGACTACGAAGGGGAAGCTTACGCAACTGTATCGGGTCAAAACTCCAACAATTCTGTTCGTATTCCACACAGTTTCTTCAAAGCTTTGGAAGAAGGCAAAAATTGGGATTTAGTTGCTCGTTCTAACGGAAAAGTAATGAAATCAATTCCTGCTCAAGAATTGTGGGATATGATTGGCGATGCAGCTTGGGCTTGTGCCGATCCTGGTGTACAGTACGACTCAACTATCAATGAGTGGCATACTTGTCCGGAAGGCGGAAGAATTAATGCATCTAATCCATGTTCAGAATACATGTTCTTAGATAATACTGCATGTAATCTAGCTTCATTAAACTTAATGCGTTTCTTCGATGCTGCAACTTGTGAGTTTGATGTTAAAGGTATTGAGCATGCTTCTCGTATTTGGACTGTTGTTCTTGAAATTTCAGTTTTAATGGCCCAGTTCCCTTCAAGAGAAGTTGCACAGCTATCTTATGAATATCGCACCTTAGGTTTAGGATATGCTAACCTAGGAACAGCATTGATGGTGTCGGGAATTCCTTACGACTCACCAAAAGCATTTGCTATTTGCGGAGCGATAACTGCAGTGCTAACAGGAACATCTTATGCTACATCGGCTGAAATGGCCAAGCATTTAGGTGCATTTCCTAAATATGAAGAAAACAAAGAACACATGCTTCGTGTAATGCGTAACCATCGTTATGCAGCCTATAATACCACTGAGGCGTACGAAGGACTTAGCATTAATCCTGTTGGAATTGATCCAAAATACTGTCCTGACTATTTATTAAGTGCAGCTACATCATCATGGGATGCTGCCTTACAACTTGGCGAACAATATGGATATCGCAATGCTCAAACCACAGTTATTGCTCCTACGGGTACTATTGGTTTAGTAATGGATTGCGATACAACAGGAATTGAGCCTGATTTTGCATTGGTAAAATTTAAAAAATTATCAGGTGGTGGATATTTTAAAATCATTAACCAATCGGTTCCGGCTGCCTTAACTAATTTAGGTTATACCGACGCTGAAACAGATGCAATTATTAAATACGCTATTGGTCATGCAACGCTTAAAGGTGCTCCATTTATCAATCCTGAATCGTTAGCGTTCCGTGGTTTTACCGCAGAAGAAATTGAAAAATTAAACGTTGCAGCTTCCGGTGCTTTTGAAATTGGCTTTGCATTTAATCAATGGACATTAGGTGAAGATTGCTTACAGCGCCTTGGCTTTAAACCGGAAGAGTATAACAATCCTAAATTTAACTTGCTGCGTAAATTAGGTTTTACCAAAGCAGAGATTGAAGCGGCAAACGATTATGTGTGCGGTACAATGACTGTTGAAGGTGCACCGAATTTAAAAGACGAGCATTTACCTGTTTTTGATTGCGCAAACAAATGTGGTAATAAAGGAGTTCGTTACATTGCTCCGCAAGGTCATATTCGCATGATGGCAGCAGCTCAACCGTTTTTATCAGGTGCCATTTCTAAAACAATCAACCTGCCAAATGAAGCAACAGTTGATGAAATTAAAGACTGTTATTATTTAAGTTGGACACTAGGTTTAAAAGCAAATGCTTTATATCGCGATGGATGTAAATTATCTCAACCACTAAGTAATAAATCTGACGTAAAAGACGAAGATGAAGTACAAGAAACAGTTGAGGCAGTTTTAGGTGCAGATGCAAACAAACCGGTTGGTGAATTGTCGCCTGAACAAGTATTAGAGGCCGCAACTGCAATTCTAAATCGTTCGCACGACACCGAGTTTAAACGTAAACTCGCTAGGATAGTTGAACGCAAACAATTACCGGGTAAGCGTGGTGGATTTACCCAAAAAGCAACAGTTGGAGGTCAAACAATTTTCGTAAGAACAGGCGAATATGAAGATGGAACATTAGGTGAAATTTTTGTTGACCTACATAAGGAAGGAGCAACATTACGTTCGTTAATGAACTGTTTCTCGATAGCAGTTTCATTAGGTTTACAATACGGTGTTCCATTGGAAGAGTATGTTGACAAATTC
>JACCDR012627866.1_pt1 | contig 23370 bp, 33 predicted proteins | sample 7446431 | NCBI WGS metagenome assembly JACCDR01 (sample SAMN15323443, study PRJNA562643) | freshwater metagenome | isolation source: river surface water | place: USA:Blue River Watershed | collected 2017-08-17 | reverse complement strand
TCTACATTTGCTTTGTATGATATCTATGGCCTGCCAATCACTACTTTGGGTTCTTATACTTCTTCAGATCAGATTACCCTCACCGGTCCTGAACTTGGAATTGTAGACAATCCACCGACTTATAGGTTGCTTTTAGGCACAGCAGTTATGGGAGCGGATAATGATGTTATCTACTTCCAAGCCACTAAGTTCAACGCTTACTTCAACTTAGGCGATGTAACTTAATAAAACATAGGGTGAGGATACTTAGTCCTCACCCGCTTTACAAGAGGAAAAATGAGCAAGAAAACACAAAAAGAGAAAGACGCAGAAGTAATAGAGCAAGCTATGCTTCAAGGAAGAGAAGTTCCAGGAAGAGAAAAGCCTGAATTATTTGATTTTGATTCTTTCAAATTTGAGAAAATCGAAGATTTCGATGTCTACAATGCACACGTACGAAAACACAACCGTTTATGTTTACATGAAAGAAACAAATTGAAAGTCAAAGTTCCTGATGAGTCTTTCTATAAAAAATACAAGACTAAGTTCCATCGATTTGAGCAACAAGAAAACATTTTAAAAGTTCGAATTAGAAATAAAGCCATCGATTGGACAGGTCAGCTTAAGTCGGGAGGCACATATATGCTTCCTATGCCCGTGATTAATTTTCTAAATGCGTTGGCTACTCCTGAATTTGCTGAAGTTAAAACAGAGCATGGAAATGCAGTTCATTCCGAGACAAGACAAATTGGCGAGAAACCAAGATTCTCATGCAATATTTTAGAGTACGCATAGGATAAATTATGACAACAGGCCCTGTTTTACCTCAGTCAGGCGCAAGCGTAATTCAGATTATGAGGAATGTGACTGGAAGGGTTGATAAAAACGATCCCGCATTTACAGATCCAATTATGTTTGATTACTTGAATGCTTTCGTTCAGCAGGAACACCCCCAAGAGATTCAGATTTTTCAAAACCGAACTTGGTGGGATTTTTCAATTAATGAACTGACAGAAAATCCATTGCCTGTTGACTTAGATGCTTTGGGATTTAGCACTATAAATGCACCTGCCTATATTGGTTACACGACAGGCGCTTTAACATCTTTCCCTTTATTTTGGTATCTAGACCCTAAACAGTTCTATGCAAGATGGCCTTGGCAACAGGTATTTACGCCCCAAATGCCTACAGATGTTTTGTATTACAATAATGAGCTGACTTTTAGAGGGCCACCGGACCAAACCTACAACATAAGAATTTCTGCTTACAAAATTGATTACTCTTTTGCTGGAGGAAGCAACACAAATGAAGGTTCTATCTTGGCTAACGTTCCGGTTGCTTATCTCACTCGGTATTTCGCTTATGGAGCTTCATTAGAGATTTTAAGCGATTTTGGAGAAATGGATAAATATAACGAAGTATTTCAAGTCTACCGACGATATAGAGGTCAAGTGTTGGCTAGGACTTGGAATCAACTTTCATCACAAAGAACAGCCCCCGAATTTTAGGAGATAAAATGAGTTTTAATGCAGCAGTACCTTTAAATAGCGATTCTCCATCTATATTTCCAAGCCAAAATCAAACTAATATGGCTAGATTACAAACCCTTCTAGGGGCTGATCATCAATTTAATTTATCCGCAGCTGCCGATGATGGCTACCACAATCTTATTCACCTGACTCAACAAGCCCCTTCAGGACCTTTAGCAAGCATTGGAAGACTTTATGGCAAATCTTCCGCTTCTAGAATTCACGCTTTTTATATGGATGATACAGGAGAAGAATACCAAGTTTCGCCTACGATGCCTATTAGAGCGGCCGTTAACTTTGTTGGGAATGGAGCATTGGGCCCCTGTGTGATTCGAAGTCAATTCAATGTAGCTAGTGTGACAAAAACAGGCGACGGAAGTTATACAGTAGCTTTTACCACTTCAATGCCAAATACAAATTATATTGTTTGTGCAACAGGAATGAGAACTGGCTCAGACAATGTTTGCGTGCCAACGGTGACTTCAGATAATACCTATACCAATTCTGTGGGTACGGGATTAGTTAGGCTTACTTTTTTTGGATCGAGTGATAGCAAAAGAGATGTATTAATGGGCAACGTAACAATCTTTAGTGTGACTTAAGATGAGCTATCAATCTTTTTTAATTGCTAACTATGCAACAGGTCTTGATCGGGAGCTACAACCTTGGCTTCTTCCCAATGATGCCTTCGTTGATCTCTTAGATGGATACGTCTATAGAGGAGTTACAAATAAAAGAGATGGATATAATGGATTTGCAAATGGACTTAAATCTATTTATACCGAAAGTAGAATGGTTCATGAAATTTCTGCTGTACCTCCAGCAACAGGAACTATAAATGGTGTTAATACCATCTTCACTTGGAATTTGACTGCCCCGCTAGCTCGAGGAAGAGTTGTTATAACTGGCAGTTCTCCTTCCCAAGTGCTAATAGATGATGGCGCTGGAGGATTTACAGGAGATGGGACTGGGTCAATTAACTATACTTCAGGATCGGTTTCTGTAACGTTTACTTTACCTCCGGCAGGAGCTTCAACGGTTTTATTAACCTATAGCTATCATCCCGGATTTCCAGTCATGGGCGTAATGAATTTTTATCCTACCAATAACGTAAGACAGTTGATTGTTGCTGACACCACCTATGTTAATCGCTATAACCCCACTACGGATAGATTGGATGATATTAGCTCATCTACCCCTTACAATGGAATTGCAACCGATTTTTGGTCTTGGGTCAACTATGCCAACGCTTCTAGTGTTCCTAGGCTTTTATTTTGCAATGGAGTAGCTGGAGACGTCATTCAACAATACGATGGATCTACAGTATCGGCTTATGCGCCAACCTTTAGCCCTGGAACTCTGAATTCTAGACAAATGTTTAATGTCAGAGATAGGTTGGTGCTTTTTCAAACTATAGAAAATGGGACTCTGTTTCCCCGAAGAATCCGGATCTCCGGAACAGGCGTTAATTGCGATAACTTTGACAATACAGCTACAGGCGCTGGGTTCATTGACATTCCAGATAATACTTGGTTCTTCGGGGCAGCTTTTAATCGAGACGATGTTTTGTTTTTTACGGAAGCCGCGACATGGATGCTAAAATTTACAGGAAATGATGTTACGCCCTTTACTTTAGAAAAGATTGATGGAAGTAGAGGATCAGCAGCCGCATTTTCAGTAATATCCTATCTTAATAGAACTCTTGCTGCCAGCCCAAGAGGATTGATTATATCTGATGGATATCGAGTGGACCGCATGGACAATAATATTCCAGATTTTGCCTTTAATGGAATTCAATCCGATCAATTCTTAAGATGCTTCTCAGGATTCTTGGATGAAGAAAGGGACGTCTATTTGATTTATCCTTCTGAAGGAGTAATTAAACCCCCCCTCTTAACAGATGGTGAGTCTGACCGGATTCTAACAATTAATTTTGAAGAGGATAACTATGCTATCTATCGTCTACCCCTTTCTTGCATGGGCAATTTCCAGCTGGCTATCACTATACTATGGTCCGATCTTACGGTGGCTAATGGATATCCTAACTGGGATGCCCTAGCAGAGAAGTTTGGAAACTGGAATGCATTCCCCTTTTCTCGTGGCTCCCCCATCTCTATTGGAGGTGGTCATAAAGGTGAGATCTGGAGATTAAATGATACGCAAACTGAGGATAATCCGCAAAAGATTAGAGCTATGTCTGTCGTGGATTCTGATACTTTAAGAGTCACAACCGATTGGAACAATTATAACATCGGAGACAATATTGTTTTCGAGGCTATAACAGGCATGATTGAGGCAAATCACAAACAAGCCCCAATAAAGGCGATTCAAACGGCTTACAATGTTTTTGATGTAGACATACCAACCCTTGGATTTTCGTCATATATAAGCGGCGGTATTGCGTCGAAAACAATTCCCTTTTCCGCTTTAAGTAAAAAATTGAATCCTTTTGTAGATATTGATAAGAAAGTGCGATGTGGATGGATCTATTTCTACGTAAGTGTGACAAATACAATTTTAGAAAATGATGATGGCACTCCTGTTCCTGCTTTACTAGATATCGATGTCATAACAAACGATACAGATGTTAATAGTGTACCAACTTTTCAATATCAGATCGATTGCTCAAACCTTGAATCGGAAATTGGTTCAAAGAAGTGGGTAAAGATTTGGATTAATCAGACTTCACGTTTTCTCCAATTTCGTATGAGAAACAATCAAGCAGGAGCAAAGATCCAAGTCCATGCAATGATGCCCGGATTCCAACCTCTAGGGAGATTAGTATGACATTTGGGCTTCCTTTATATAAGAACTTTGGAGGAGAAATTAGAGAGTTGTCTCCCATCTTGGCAAATCAACTTTCTGAAATGTACTCTGACATAGCGAATGCTTTGTCATTAGCTATAAAAAAGAATGTCTTAAATGGAGCTGATCCCGCTGCAAATGATCAGAGGAATTCATTTTTCTCTATAGGCGACATAGCAATAAGAACCGACACAGATACAGCATGGGTTATGACCAGTAGAACAACTCCAAATGCAGTGACTTGGACTCAAATAACATAAATAATAAGGAATTTACTATGGCAAAAGATTATGCAGGCGCAGCGACAGGAGCTCTTAGTGGAGCTTCTGCAGGAGCTATTTTTGGAGGTCCTATAGGGGCTGTAGCGGGCGGATTAATTGGAGGAACAGCAGGGTTGTTTGGCGGCGGAAGAAAAAAGAAAAAGAAGCTTTCTACTTTTGATAAACGTCAACAGCAATTAAATGCGCAACAACATCAAGGCATTCTAGGAGAAGGTCCTCTGGCAGATCTATATAATTATGATCCAGAATCCGCAAATGCAATATTTGATCAAATTCAAGCTAGGCCAGCTCAAAGAAATTTTGCTGAGAATACCGTTCCTTCCATCACTGGAGCTTTTAGAAATAATGGGCTTCAAAATTCTTCCTATTTAGGAGACTCTTTATCAAAAGCGGGAAGAGATGTTCAAGAAAACTTGGACGCTCTTAGAGCTAAATATCTATATAGCGAGCAATCGAATGCAAGAGATGCAAAACGTAATGCTGTAGAAAATCTACAAAATAGAAAGACTTTTGGATACGACTTAAGCCCTGGAGCAAATGCCTCGAATTTAGATTCAATTTTAGGTTCCATCAACCCTCAGTCGCTAAATGAATTATTTAAGTACTTTAACAACAATAAAGTAAATATTTCAGCAGGAGAATCGTAATGCCCGAACTTTCAGGAATAGATTTATCCCAAACTTATAAACCCGAGCCAACAGGCGTACAGGAGTTCTTTTCCAAATTGGGGAAAAGTTACCAAGATGAAAATGATCGAGTGCAGATCGGAAAATTACTAAATGACTATAGACAAAACCGAGAAGATGCAAATGCTTGGGAAGACCTCCAATTAAACCTTGAGCAAAGTTCTATTTCCCCTTCAAGAAGGCTAGAAGCTCAACAATCTTTGAATGAAATTCGTAAGCAAATTACAGAGAGAGATAAAACTTTAAATGCAAAAACAAAGAACATTGAAGAAAAAAACCCAGTTAAAGAAGGCCTAAATACACTTAAAAGACAAAGAGAGATATTAGCCTCAGGCCATTTAGGCCCAAAGGTTGGAATTGTAGGCAAAGGAAGAAAAGCAGGAAGCACTTTCAGTAAGGAAGGGCAAAAGTTAAGAGCAGAATATGAAAGGCTAGGAAAGTCTTTAATACAATTATCTACCAATATTCCAATTAGAAATAGAAAAGAGTTTGAAGTTCTCGCTCACGATCTCTATGATACAAATAAAAGTCAGTATGAAATTGAAGGAACTTTAAATGCGATGGAAAGAATTCTTCAAGGTCAACTATCAGGCAATGATCAATCTGAATCAAAATCTTCTAATCCAGATTTGCCTGAAGGCCAGACGGCAACAGGCCCAAATGGCGAGAGAATTGTGTTTAAAGGGGGACAATGGCAACCAATGTAAATAATTATGGACTGCCTGAAGGATTTACTCTAGATAAAAAGCCTTCAAATTTTGGAGCCCAATTGCCAGAGGGGTTTACTCTAGATCAACCACATAAGGAACCTGTAGATAATAGAAATATAGTACATAAAACTATAGACAAAGGGAGTCGATTATTAACTCAAGGCACAATTGGAGCGCTTCAAAGATCAAGCGTTCCTATTGACATTCCTGCAATAGTAAGCCGTAAATACGCAATTGCAAATGCTCCAAATGAGTTACGGCAGAGCATTTTCTCGGATATTGAAACCCTTCAAGAAAACAAGGCAAGAGGACATTGGGGAAAGGATGATCAAAAAGAATATGACCGATTAGTGGATTTGATCAAACATCCCGATAAAATGAATGAATTTATACCCAAAGATGAAGATGTTCCCCAATATGATGTCGGTAGTTTAATTGAGTCTGGAGCTAAAAAATTTGGAGTCGATTTAAGTCCTAAAGGGGCAGACGAAATGGCTTTAAGATGGATTGGATTTATCAAAGATCCTACAAAAGCTAGCGCTCTATTAAAAAATGGATTCAATCCAAAAAATGTTAAAGATGTTCTTAAAGCTTTATCACCGACTGGGAAGGAGGCTTTAAGAGGAGTGGGAGCAGGGTCAGCTATTCAGTATGCAGCTGAATCCGAATTGGGACCCATAGGAACTATGGCAGCCGCCATTATAGGCGATTTATCCCCTTCTTTGGCTTCAAATATATCTACTAAAGCTCTTAATTTTGCCAAGAATCCTATCAATTCAATAAAAGAGGGAGTAACCTCAGGGAAAAAAGGTATTGCAAAAACTGTCGCAGCCTTTACGCCAAGAGATAAAAATGAATTACAAAAATCTTTAATTAAAGATTTTAGAGAAGCAGGTATTCAAGCCGATGCAGGAACCATAACAGGAAACAATTTGGTTAAATGGGTTCAATCTACTCTTAGTCAATCTGGATTAACAGGAGGCCCTCTAGAAGAGTTTAAAAAATCGCTTACTAAAAACATAGTCTCAGAATACAACAAAATTGCCGGTGAGTTAGGCGAATCTATTTATGAAAGTCGATATGAGGCTGGGCAGGCTTTAAAAACAGGCTTAAAGGAAGCAAGAGATATTGATTTAGCTCAGGCAAGAGAAACTTATAAATCTGCAAAAAATAGAGCTGGAGACCATCAAATATTTGCTGGAAATGTTGGTAGTACTATTACGGAATTAGAGCAAGAATTAAAGCCAGGATCCTTTAAATCCAATGATCAAAAAGCAGTTTTAGACATTATAGATCAAGTAAAAAAAGATGTTTTGACGTTTGATGGGTTAAACAGAACCGCTTCGGTTAAGTCGTTGATTAATGATAAAATTGCTCTGAATGATGCTATTGACTATGAAATACAAGGAGGCACCAAGTCCTTATTAAAAAAGTTAGTAGGAGAAATTGATAAAGCCATTGAAAGCTATGGGGAAACTGATCCTATTTTTTCGGAAAAATGGAAAGAAGCTAATAGTAAATTTTCTAAACACGCTCAAACGTTTCGTGGAAAAACTATTTCGGATGCCTTAAAGACACAAGATCCCTCTCTAATTTTCTCTAAGATGAATACTCCTCATGGGATCGATCAAATCAGACGAGGATTAAGTAAAACTCCAGAAGGACGTCAATTATTTAATCAACTTTCTAGATACAAACTAGAAGAGATGATTGGCAAAAATATGGTGAATAGCACGACTAATCAATTAAATCTGGGAACATTTTCAAAACTTCTTGAAAAAAACCAAAACCGACAAATTGCTAAAAGTCTTTTAGGAGAAGAATCCCTTAAAAAATTGGAAAATTTACAAAAATCATCTGGAAGACTCGCAGAGACAGCGCAAAAGTTTCTTAATACTTCCAGATCGGGAGTGCATGCAGCCGATTTAGCTTTAGTTGGTAAAGTATTAATGGATCTTAGTAATTCGTTTTTAGGGAATCCTTGGCCTTTAATGAAATCAGGCGGAGCGTTTTTAGGAGCAAAAACTGCTTCTAGATTATTAGCCGACCCTGAGTTTTTAAATCTTCTTGAAGAAGCTGTTCTGGAATATAATGGACCTATATCGGCATTCAAAAATGCAGGAGTTAGGCTCGCTGATAAGATTAAGAATTTAGAAGAGACTGCAAAAGCAGCAGTTCAAACAACTCCTAATCAGTAGGGATTTTATTATAATGCCAAATAGATCCAAAAATATATAGGCTTCCCCAAAGTGGACCTAAGCAAAAAAATATAAAAGCCCCCAGAGCAGAAGCTAAAACAAAGTTCATCATCTTATATCTATATATAGCATCTATCTATAGCAAAGTCTAATTTAAATAATTTCTTTACACTTTTATCAAATCATGGTATGTGTAAAGAAATTTCTTTAACTCAAGGAGAGTTGAATATGTCTTTAGCTAGAGGTTCGCGTCAATATTTAGGAGTAAGAGCTCTCCATCCCCCTGATCTTCAATATGCACTTCGAGATCCTGCATCCACGGACATTTCTTATGTCAAAGGGACTTTATGGCTGAATACATTGGATAACACTTCTTTTATGTATTCAGGTACCTCAGGCGTATGGATACCCCTAGGCTCTTCGCAATCGACCGGGTTTATGGTTGGTTCAGGCACAGCTACTTTGGTAGCAGGAACTGTGACAATTCCAAATACATCGATTCAAGCAGGCGACATCGTAAGCATCACTCGAAATGCTTTGAACGCATCTCCAGCTCTGGGAAGTTTAATATATACAATTAGCGCTGGCGTATCGATAGGGGTTACATCTTATAGTGCCGTCGGCGCTGCTGCGACAACGGATGTTTCAGGGTTTACTTATACAATTTTTAGACCTTCCTAAGGAGATATCATGTCCGCAAAGAAAGTTTACTTTGATACTCTTCGCTCTCTTGCTTTTGGAAGCATTTCAGGTTCTTATGCTGCTCTAGGAAGCGCTTTAACTCAAAACCCTCGTATCATTTGCTTCACGAACAAAACTCAAGGAGATATGATCTTAAGCACAGATAACACAAATGCTGACGGTCAGATCTTTTTACCCGCAGGATCGTTCAAATTGTATGATCTCGTAGCGAACTTAATTCCTGCGAAAGATGACAGCTTTGTTATCGGTAAGGGGACACAGTTCTATGTAAAGCAAGTGACTGCACCTGTAAGCGGAGCTGTGTACATTGAAGTCGTTTACGCCTAAAGAAAGATCCGAAGTTGATATTAGAATCGAGCAAGAGATCAAAAATCATAAAGATTGGATGTATCAAACTACGCAACAGATACAAGGGATTTCTACAGGCCTTTCTTTCCTGTCTGCGCAGCGACAAAAAGATAATGATCAATCTTTTAATGAGCGTAAATCCTTATTTATTGCTTTTGAAAATCTTGAAACCGAAGTAAATAAGCAGATCAAATCATTTATTCAACGCTTAGGAGACATAGAAACTAAGTGCGCGGATATTGAAAAATGCCTTGAGTCAATGTTAAATCATCTTCCTGATCTATATCTTTCTAAAGAAGAATTTTCATGTAGGACCGCCGATCAAAGGGAAAGATTGAAAGAATTAGATTTCAAGATCAATCAAAAACATCAGAAATGTGAATCACAACTGGAACATCTAAAATCTTTTATCAAAGAACAAGACTCTCAAATTAGAAAGTCTATTCCATCAATCGATGAATTTAAGCCCTTAAAAAAGGACATGGAGTCCTCTTTTCAAACATTTAGAGTAGACTTTCTGGGTTTGATTAAAGAGGTATCGTTAATTAAAAAAGCTCTAGCATATGACGAAAAGAAGTTTGAAAACGTTTACACCTTAATCGAGAGATTAAAAGTTGGTCAGGTATGAGCCAAGAAGGAATAATCGATGTCATAGGGGCTTTCCCAATAATACCAACAAACTTCGTTGCCAACGTTGGATTCGCTATACCAATTGCTAATACTTTAGAGCTTTTAGGTTCGGTTGTCTCTGCGGGGAGTAATCCATTTAGGTCTATTGGTTCGGGAAATACAATTACTTATCAAGTTCAGACCTCACAAGCTATTGCTTCAACAAATGCAACGAATGTTGGATTAGCAGCCTTTAATTCATCAGACTTCACCGTAGACGCCAATGGATTTGTTTCTCTGAATGGAGGATCTGGCGTCATGAGTGTTTCTGGGACTGCAAATAGAATCACATCCACGGGTGGCGCTAATCCAATAATTGATATAGCAGCCACTTATGTCGGGCAAACTTCAATCACTACTCTTGGGACTATTGCTACTGGTATATGGAATGCAACTATAGTCGCTCCGCTTTATGGGGGCACAGGAGTAAATGGATCTTCAGCTTCAAATGGATCGCTTTTAATAGGAAATGGAACTGGGTATAGTCTTTCAACATTAACAGCTGGATCAGGCGTTTCTATCACAAATGGGTCGGGATCTATAGTTTTAAGCGCTAATGGAGGGGGATTAACTTGGACGGTTGTTACGGGAACTTCTCAAGCAGCTGCAGTTAACAACGGGTATATAGCAAATAATGCAGGGTTGGTGACCGTAACTCTTCCAGCAACCTCTGCAGTGGGAAATATTGTCGCTATTACGGGAATCAATAATGCGACCGGATGGAGAATTGCTCAAAACTCTGGGAATCAAATTTTTTTCGGAACTAGCTCTACTACTTTAGGGACAGGGGGGTCTTTGTCCTCTTCCGCTACTAGAGACGTTGTTTATTTGATGTGTGTCGTATCCAATGGTGCTTGGCAAGTCATGTCTTCGATCGGAAATATAACCGTAGTATAAGGATTTTTTATGCCTACTAATAATTCCTCAAATACTCCCACGGGCATATCAGGGACCATTCTTCAGGGACAAGGAATTGGCGTAGCATCCAACTTCTCGACTGCGACATACCCATCGTCTGCTACAAACACAGGAACGATATTGAGAGCCGATGGGACTAATTGGTCGCCCACGACGGCTACCTACCCGAATACGGCCGGACATGCAGGGAATGTGCTTACTTCAAATGGGACTAATTGGGGATCTACCCCCTTTGGGTGGGTTTTAATTCAATCTCAAACAGCGTCAGCATCGACAAACCTTTCATTCACCTCAGGAATTACCTCTGCCTACAATAACTATGTATTGGTTTGCTCAAATATGTCAGTGGCTACTTTTGGTGTATCGATTGTTATTCAAATTTCTACCAATGGGGGTTCATCATATATAAGCACAAATTATCAATCAGGAACTAATTATCAAGTTTATAACTCTTCTACCCGTAGTAATATCCAAGGATCATCTTCTTTTTTAATAGAGTCAGTATTGGCCAATAGTACAACTTTTGCCCAACAGATGGTTTATCTGAGAAATATGACTAGTGGTTCTAATTATGTTGAGCATAACAATGTCGGTTGTAAATTTGATTCTTCAGGAAATGCAACGATGTCACTTACTTCGGGTGCATACACAGTTGCTTCAACTATAGTTAATGCTTTTCAAATTAACACATTATCTATTAATACATTTTCTGGAAATTTTACTCTATATGGCATTAATGAAAGCTAATATAAATGGATAAAAATGGTAACTAACAATTCAATAAACGAGCCCACAGCAGCTTCAGGCAAAGTCTTACAGGGCCAAGGAATAGGAACAGCTTCAAATTTCTCGACAGCGACTTATCCGTCGACAGCGACTTCTACAGGGACTATCTTAAGAGCCGATGGGACCAATTGGTCAGCAACTACAGCGACTTATCCTAATACAGCTGGAATTTCTGGGAATGTGCTTACTTCAAATGGGACTAATTGGAGCTCAAATACCAATCCCTTTGGATGGGTTTTTATATCAACGCAAACAGCGTCTAGCTCGAGCAGTTTGACCTTTACAAGCGGTATTACTGCCACATATAACAATTATGTTTTGATGTGGACCAATGTGGAGTCGGGAGGAAATCTATTAGTACAATTGTCTACGAATGGTGGATCTTCTTACATCTCGACAAATTATCAATCGGGTCTCAATGCATCAGCATATAACTCGACAACTCAAGCGAATGCTAATACTACTTCCGGATTTTTGGTAGGGAGTTTGTCGACTGGATTCTTTTCAAACGGAATGATGTTTTTAAGAAATATGACTAGCGGATCTAATTACGTTGAACATCACAACAGCTCTACTAATTATAGTGTTGCTTTTGCATCAAGAATAGAACTTTGCTCAGGGGCTTATACTGTAGCAAGCACAACCGTAAATGCCTTTCAATTGGTTCCTGTATCAAGTACATTTTCAGGTAAGTTTACTTTGTATGGAATAAAAGAGACATAATTAATCTGAAGGAAAACAATGGGAAATTTTAATCCTAAATTACCAACAAAACATACAGGTACAGATAAGTATATTACTTTTTTTGTGTCTAGAAACAGGCAGCCTACAGGGTCAGATTATAGACAACCCGAGACGGGTAATTTATATTCGATAGGTACAATTTGGCAAGTGGGGAAAAATCCTACAACTGGAACGGAAGGGGAGATGTTCATTCTCACCAAAATTGTGGCTAATATTGCCTTTTGGGAAATTTTGTCTGGTTCATCTGGGACTGTCGTTTTTTTAGAAGGAGATACCGGGGGTTTCATTGGTCCGGATCCCTCAGGAACAATCAAGATATTAGGCGGCATTGGCCTAACATTTGATGGAAATCCTTTAACAAACACTATTACTGGAAATTTAACCGTCCCTGTCTCGATTCAAAATGGGGGAACTAATGCTACGTCAATGAGTGTTATTGATGGGACTGTATATTATGATGGCACCCGATTAGTCACTACTGCTACGGGATCAACGGGACAAATATTGACAAGCCAGGGCCCAGGATTGCCGCCGGTCTATCAAAATAACGCCGCCGCTTCAACTGTTGTTATTCAAGTTTTTACTTCAAACGGAACCTATACTCCGACTCCAGGATTGAATTATGCTATAGTAGAAGTTGTAGGAGGCGGTGGAGCAGGAGGAGGAACTTCATCTGCTTCAGCTGGAAGATCTATAGGAGGGGGGGGAGGAGGATCTGGTGAATATGCCAGTGGAGTATTTTCATCTTCGACTATAGGAGGATCTCAAACGGTAACGATAGGAACGGGTGGGTTAGGCAGTTCTGGGAATATGGGGGGAAATGGTTCAATGACTTCACTAGGTTCTTTAATTACGGCTGCTGGAGGATTGGGAGGAGATCATGGATCTGATTTATTACCAAGCAATGCTCTTGGCGGTGGTGGTGGAAGTGGAGGAACAGGAGGAACTATAAGATCAGCCGGAGCGCCAGGAATACCGGGATTTGGAATTTTTGTTTCGACAAATTTAGCATGGGGAGGAGGAGGTGGAAATTCCTTTTTTGGAGGCGCTGGAATAGGTTCCACTACTATAGGTGGAGGAACGGGAGGAAATGGAGCATCAGCTACAGGTTATGGTTCTGGAGGGGGAGGAGGGATTTGCACTGCAGGGAATGGACCGTTTGCAGGAGGGAATGGCACTCCAGGAGTTGTTGTTATTACTGAGTTTATATAAATTCCACGTTTATTCAAGTAATAAATTTTTAAATACTTACAAAATGTTATTTTAATTCTGTCGAAATATTGACTTTAAATTATGCATAAAATAAAACATTCCTATATTTTGTAAAACTTAAATAATAAACATAGGAAATATTTTATGGCAGCATTAGCACTTTTTAGACGTCCTTCAGATTTCGGTTTAGATCCTATATCACTAGAGCCTATTGTTGATCCGGTAATAGATCAATGTGGACATACATTCAATCGATCCACAATAGATGATTTAGTCCATGCTGCAAGACCAGGAGAAGCTATATTATGCCCTATCAGCCGAAAAGCTATTGATGTAGATCGTTTATCTTCCAATTTGTTTGCTAAAGAAGCTCTTGGCTATTGTGATGCTCTTGAACAGCATGAAAGACAGGCAGCTGAAAAATTTCGTGTTGCTGAAAGAGATTTCTCAAAGAGAATGGATGCTGCACAAAAAGAAATTGCTGGATATAAAAAAGTCAATTCACGAAATAAACAACAAATGCAAGATGATTTTTCATTTAGACTTGCTGAACGAGAAAAGTCCTTTATTGACGCACTTCATAAAAGAGATCTTGAAATAAGCGAAGATCGAAAAGAGATGAAGAAAATGATGGATCTTATGATCGAAAAGCTGACTATTAAAGAAGGCAAGATCGATGCTTTGACTGGTGAAATTAGGGTGCTAAAAAGGGAAGTTAAATCTATAAAAGTCGAAAATCGTAGACTTATGCAAAAACAGTCTAGAATGGCAAAAAATGTGTTAGAAATGACCGTTACTGATAGATTATTAGTGACGTTTGGAGAATGTGTAGGAAGACCTCATCATTTACAACAAATCCTAGAACGTAACATAAAAAAAGCATGACAATACAAAAAATTGATCCAACCTATCCAACCTATCCTTTTGGAGAAGTATTTGTAAAAGATTCAAACGAATCGCGCGCATTTGTTCAAGAAATGAATCAAAAAATGGATAAATTTCTTGAAATTTGCAGAGAAGGAGATGATAGACTTGCGGTTCACGTGACTGAAATGGCTAAAATAGATGACGAAACTCAAAGAGAATTGAAATCTCTGGAGCTCATGGAAATGCATATGTCTAAGAAATTTTGCAATAAAACTTGTGAATTTGTAGAAACTAAACCAGTCCCGCTCTCGCAAAATGTTTCGGAAATAATGAATGACTCCTTCACAAAGAAATTGTTAAACCTCATTCAGAAGTTTTTTAACTTTTTTGTTAGAAATTAGGCCCTGTCTTTTTTTCGCCATTTCTCTCCAGCTTTATCACCTTTTGCTCGAGCTTCTGAAATGGCGATTTCTGAAGCCTGTTTAACATTTTTGACTATTGGTCCGGTTTTAGACCCACTATGAAGTTTACCTTCTCCAAACTCTTTGTAAACTTTATTCATTTTCTTTTCTGCTTTATCGGAATAAAGACCTTCTGAAGCTTTCTTTCTATGCATATATTTTCCTATTTAGGGATTAAACTTACGGGCGCGCTAATATTTGTACTGGGGGTAACAGTATCCGTTTCATCTACTACATCTGACGCCTTTCCCTGTGTGTGGACCATTGTTATAGAATAAGTACAAGAAATGTTGCTAAGGAACAATAGGATTACCCCAGTCTTCAATAGATTTTTTATCATATAATTTCTCCAATGTATCTCTTCTATTTTTATAAATCTTAAGTAGAGCTATATATAAAGCATCTCCGCAAGATAGGGATGAAAGGACTTGAGCAGCCTCATTTAGAGTAAGGCCCTTATCCCTAAGCCAATCGCAAAGCTTTAGACTTTCATCTAGTTCTAAATTCATGTTACTTTCCTTTTACTTTTCCAAGCGTTGAACTTTTCAATTAAGGATTTCTCATCCAAAAATTTCTTAACGCATTCAGATTGGGTCCATTGGAAATGCTTCATGACTTGTTTCATATATTCCATGACTAAAAAACGATCGTCTTTATCAAACCATTGTAAGAGCGCATTTAGATTTGCATCGTCTTCTGATTTCCCCTCTTCATCTTTTTCAAGCGTTCCCTTTTTCTTTTGTTGATCATATTTTCCTCGCCCAACTGCTGTCTCTCCATCATCGTCTTCAGAAACAAGTCCTAAAAGGGTTGCAATGGAATATCTGCGCATATATGTCACAGATGCACCTAAGCCTTGGCTATCCTGCTTTGGATTTAAAATTGGAAGGTATGACTTAATCCACTGACCGCTTTCTGGATGAGTTAATGTCGCTACTATCATCGGTTCAGAAAAGCTTCCATTACCTGCTTGAACAAGGATTAATCCATTTTCCATCAAATGAGTTTCAGAAGCATCGATATATGCATTCAAAGAAGCGTAATTGGACTTATGAAAAGGATTTTTAGAATCCTTTTTTACAGACCCTATTTGCTGTTTTGCTTTCATAAGCTTAGATAGGACAATATCAAATTTTTCGCTCATATCGGGTAGCAAGGAATCTGTCATAAGGATCTCCTAAAATTTGAATATGTTTCTATAATTGCGGCTTGGTTTTCTAAATCGGTGAAATCATCAAATTGCTTTCCCCTTCTAGGGACGAACGATCTTGTAGAATTTCTTTTGGGAATATGTAATGTTTTTGAATTGAGGTGTCGTTCTTTCCATTTTTCTAGTCGCTCTCGCATCCTTGGATTTAAATTTCCTGAAACGTTTTTTTGCATTTTTTAACCTTTTTGGAAGAAGTGTTGCCATACTTTGAAGATGGCGAAAAAAAAACTGTCGTCTATGGGATATTCATAAACTTTAGCTTGGTTTCCAGTTTTTTGAAGATGTACGAATTGAATCTTTTTAATATCGTGCCCTGCTTTTTTTGCGAGATAAGCATATGCCGATCCTTGCGCGGGCCATGTAGGAGAGGGTTTGCTTGAAGTTTTAAGATCTACAATTGAGAGACCTTCATTAGTTTTAAGAATAAGGTCAACTTGTCCCGTAATACACAAATCGTCACACCAAAATCTTTGCTCCATTGAAACAACTTGATGCCCCATGTCCCACCAAAGTTTGAATGATTCGATATAAGGTTTTGTTTTTTCATCGGTATCAATTTCCCCGATTCCTTGAATAATCCCTTCGCAAATTTTATGAACTTTAGTCCCTCTTTCTGCTGCATATGCAACAATTTCAGGATCAATTTTTTCTAAACCAGAAAAAGGATATAGTATATTTGTTACACGATGATAATTTTCTCTAGTTTTTTTTTCATTCATGCTGTAAGTTTATTTCAATTTATTTAGTAATAGGTGGATGTGTTTGATTCTTGACGAGATTTGAAATCAGAAAGACTTGTTAAAAATCCTATAGTCAAAAGAAATATGAATGTGAATGATATTAAGACAAACAAGATTATACAAACGACTGTTCCTTCACAAATTTCCTTCCCTTCATTTTTCATATTTCACACAGATTTTAAATAGATCATTTTACTCTCTTAACGTAAAGATTTTTTTTTAGTAAAACAAGTTTTTTTTTGATTTCTGGGATAACTGAATGACAAGATGGGAATTTTTTGATGGAGCGATTAAATCAATTAATCCCCTATTGAAGATAGGGTTTGCAAAGAACGCCAAGACAAAAAATACTTTACAGACACATGAATATTTCTTTACGACAAGAAAAGAATTGACAAAACACAAAAATAAAATTACTTTTAATGAAAAAACTGCTGAAAGGTTGAATTTTCAGCAGTCAACTTATTTCAGCTACCCGAAAAACATTCTCTGTAAAGAATGTAATAGCCTACTAGAAACATAAGAATGTCTAGTATCATATATCGGGTGGGTGAAATAAGTCCAGTTCAAAGTTATTACGGAGAACCATGGATCTATATTCTATTTGCTCGCAAGAAGTCCTAGAAAGGATTTCTCGCCACTGCCCAGAATCACTTTCTACATATTTGCAATGCATAAATCGAGCCGATGAAAAAGGATGCACCTTTTTTTCTAAGGGAATAGTCGAGATGGAAATGTGCCAAGGTTGGACAAAATTCAAGAACCAAGTCAGAAAATTGGCATTAGAAAATGTCCTTGAATGGCATCCCTTTAACAATGGAATTTCAATCACTTTGGCGGCTATAGATGAAAATGAGTAAACCAGGATTGTGCTGTGATAAATGCTTCTTTCTCATTGCGGAAAGAAATGCAACCGCTGCAAAACTTTGGTTAGATTTATGCCAAGTACAAGAAAACTGCTTATGTTTTGGATTAAAATTGTTAGATAATCCTTACTTAGAACTACTTGAAGAATTGCGCTTCATTACCACTACCGATACCAAAGACATGATTCTCGTCAAAGTGCAAGGGATTGCCTTTGATGAAGCGGGAGCATTCTTTTGCGGTGGATTATGTAATGCGTAAATCTGGACAAAAAAAATGCCAAAGACCGCTTAAATCTTTGGCATGAAAACTAATTATTCCCCTCATAAGGAATAAATCCAATTAAGAATAACCTCATTATGGAAAAACCCAATTTACCTGTCAACGATCAATCTTATATTTCTCAAAATCCTGAAGCAGAAACTATTCAAAGATGTCCACATGATGAATCTTTCAAATATTCAATTGTCAGCAATAATCTAATAAGGGATAGATCTATTTCTCCAGAATGCAGATGGTTGATCATCTACCTTCTTTCAAACAAAGAAGGATGGAAAATCAATGTCCAGCAAGTCATCAACCACCTTCAGCCACACACTGGTAGAAATGCCGTTTATAAGCTTTTTGATGAGGCAATACAGGCTGGATATATCAAAAGAGAGTTCATCACAAAGACAATCGATAAAAAAGGCTCTATCAATTGTGGGGTGAAATATTTCGTTGCCGAAACCCCAAAATTCAAAAAATGTTTACGGCGTTCTGAAAATCGGGATACCGATGATCGGGATACCGAAAATCAGGAACATAATAAGTACTATACTCCTAAGAATGACTATAAAGAATCCTCCTTAAAGGTTCCGGAAACCAAGATGGAAGCTAAAGCTTCCGATGTTGATTTTTCCGATTCAAAATCAAAAAAGGAAAAGCAAGAGCTGCTTCCAAAAGTCCATGAACTTGGAGAAATGATATTGGAATGCATGAAGGCCGAAAAGCCTGATTATATTCCCAAGAAAAACGCATCTTTTTTGAATGAATTAGATTTTATATTGCGATTGGATAAGAGGGATCCTCAAAAGGTATTAGATGTTTTAAAATGGTCTGTGGGAGATGATTTCTGGTCCGCTAAGATGTTCAAGCCGAATCCAGTTAAATATCTTCGTGAAAAGTTTGACCAGCTTGAACAAGCTATGGATAAATCTTCAAAATCAAAAAAAGAAGGCATTGAAAATCCTGAAGAAAATAGAAAATTATCGCAGAAAGTAGCGGATGCTTTTAATCCAATCAGATGCAAAGAAAGAGGTTGTAGAATAGATGTTCTAAACCATCATGTTGAGATTGTCTTCGCTTCTCCCCAAAAAGCACCTCTGTGTTTGAAATATTCTGAAAAAGGATTCAAAGACCAATTGCACAACATTCTTAGGAAGTTAAACTTATGAGAATGCCTCAAAAACCTATTTTAAATTCCATAGAATCGATTAGAAGTGAAAATTTGAGTGGATATAGCCTTTTATCAAAACAATTGAAATTTGATGCCTTAAAACAATAAATCGGAGGATTGATGTCGAATATCAAATTTATAAGCCATGAAGACTTTAAAGAAGACCAATACACAAAGGAACTTGTCTATCTTTGCATCGATGATAAGTATCGAGTTGCGTATGTGAGAAAAGCTTCCAAGAATGGAGGAATGTTTTGGAGCGCACCCTCAATTGCAATAACTAAAGAAGGGTCCAAAAGTTACTATGAATGTTTTATGCAGGATAGCTCATTCTTGGATAAAGATATTAAGACTTTCCTCGATAAAAGATCATGGGAAAAGCAAATGATTTCTCCACAGAAAGGAAATTCTTTTAGCACTGATGAAGTTCCATTTTAGGAGAAAAATTGAAGTCTGTAAAAATCATAATTCCTGGAATACCTGTGCCTCAGGCAAGAATGAAATACAGTTCGCGTGGAGGATTTGTTAAAACTTATGATCCAAAAACAAAAGAAAAGATCTCTATTCGAGCTCATCTTGAAACTTATGATTTTATGGATTCAATTGATTTTCCTAGAGTTAGTTTTATTTTTCATATGCCCATTCCATCTTCGATTCCAAAAAGCAAAAGAGCTCTTTATGAATCGGGAAGGTTGAAGCATGATAAAAAGCCCGATATAGATAACTTAATAAAGTTATACTTGGATTGTCTGGATGGTATTGCATTTCTGGGTGATCAAAAAGTTTCTATAGGACCTTCTGTTAAATTATACCATCCAGAGCCGAAGACGATTGTTTGCATTTCTCAAACCGAGTCGATTTTACATCAATGGGAATTGGGATATGATGTTTTAGCCGAGTTAAAATCCGATGAATTGTCATTTTGTGCACCGGATTGCCTTCACGATTCTTGTAGCCTCTCAAAGCCATTTCTCTTTCAATTTCCCCAAATGAATGCCCCGATTTATACAAATCCACCATCAGGTTCACTTGAATCTGCTCATGTTCTTCTGGGATCAAAAGATAGGGCTTGTTCGAAGAGCGGACCTTCTCCCTAGTTTGTAGGCGAGTTTCGTCGGTTTTATAACCATAGAGAGTTGTGCCAACCTTTTCTAAAGATTGAGACTTTCTTCTAAGAGCTGTTGAGGTGTTTTGAGAAATATTCTTTCTTTCGGCAGCGGCAACTAAAGCATACGCATGAATGAGTTCATCTGTGATTTCTTTCTCATAAAGAGATATAAGCTTCGCCTTTTTTTTCTTGGTTATGAGATGAAAAAGCATCGCCATCTCATGACCTCTAGCAAGACGATTAAGTTTATAAACAACAAGGGTGTCTCCACGATTTAGGAACTTCAGCATCTCTTGAATCACAGGCCTCTCTTCAATTTCTTTTCTTGTGCTATTTGCCTTCTCGTCGAATTCAAAAACTTGGTCATTGGTTTGTTTTATTGAATCTATGTAATTTCTACATTCCCAAATCTGGTTATCAGTCTCTTGAAGATTTGTGGATACGCGAGTGAAGATAATATATCTCATGAGGGAACCTTAGCCTTTCTGGTCATTGATCGGGCTTTCTTCAACGATGCGTTCTTTAATTTCTCGAGAGTTGAAGATGCATTGAAGTCGTCTGGAAGTAGCTCTAGGCATGACTCTAATTGATCTCTGGTAGACTTTAACAAACGATTCATATCCCAAATCATAGTATTTACGCGCTCAGATTGGTCGTCTTTTAGTATTCCAATCTCGAGCGCATGTATATTCATCTTTTGCAAGGTAATGAGGCTAATAAGTTGTGTTGTTAAAAGCGTCGCATAATCTTCAAGACTTTTTACGCTCTTTTCGTCGATGAAGGTCGTTTCCATGTTTTCTCTTTAGTTCATTGATTTCTTTGATGTATAGCCTAGAAGGCTTAGTTTTTCCATTCTCCCATCGATTCACACTTGTAGTTGTAGTTCCAAGAAGTTGCGCAAACTTTTCTTGCGTAACCCCTAGGTTTAATCTAAAAGCAATGATCTCTTCTCTAGTCATGATAATCTCTTGAGTATATGTGAGATTTTCATCGGTCTATATTCTCTATCGATAATAGGACTCTCCCCATGTTCATTGTATAGGTTATCTAACATATGCACCGGAATGGTATTGATCTCAATGCCAACAGCATTGCTGTAAAGAAGGCATTGAACTTGTTCCTCATTCTCATCCATAGCAAACACATAACAACACCATGAGGAAATGGGATCCATGATCTTCACCTCGGCAAAGCAATCCAAAGCGTCTGCCTTTTCTCCCCAATTCTTCTTCAATCTCTCTTTATTCATGTAGCTGAACATATACAAAATACCACAGCAAAAAAAACATAACAACCCACATCGGTGTACACATATTTTTGAGCGCACCCTTCTTTTATATATAACACTATAACACTGTACATATTTCATAGACACAAAAAAGATTTTCAAATAAAGATTTGACTAAAAAATTGGGAAAATGGTAAGGTTCGGTATAATCAGTCTTGAACCAAGCCCACACCCACGCGGCTTTAGCGTGGTGTACATAATAAAGTTCAGACTTAACACAACATAACAACCCAAGCACATATGGCAGGATTCCCCTCTGTAAAGAAAGGTAATAAAATAGGACAAGTCGCCAAAAGACCTCACCCAGGAGTGGCACTTGACCAAAAACTTATTGCTAAGTTAATCATAGAGCATACAGGGAATTTGTCTAGGGTAGCAGATACATTGGGTTCATGTAGAGGTGTGATTAGAAGGATAGTTGATAAGAACCCTGAACTTGGTGAATTACTGAGACAACAAAGGGAAAGGCAATTAGATCAACTTGAGCAATCATGCTTTGAAAGGGCAATAGAAGAGAAGGATACAACACTTCAACTCTTCTTGCTTAAGACGCAAGGTAAGTCTAGAGGTTACGATCAGAATGAAGCACAGAATGCCGCTAAGGATATCGCTACAGCAGCATTTGACTTCATCATCTCCAAGCAAAACAAGCCCACAGTGTAGTGTGAGGGCGTTTTTCAAATAGTCTTTAGGTAATCTTAGGAACAGTTGGTTACGAAGGGTATGGAACCAGATACCAAAACCCTAGAAATAGAGGTGGGGGTAGGACCTTAAGTAGTACCGGTACCTTAATATATATATACCTCATGCCCTCCCTCACTTTCAATTCACTTTTAATTGCATCTCTCTGAAAAAAGTAATCTACAGATAACTATCCTAAATAGTTAGTTATGGATAATAGAAAAAAAATTCCTACCATAAATTACTAAAATAATGTATATATGGACTAGGAAACAATGCGTTCTCAGTGTATTGTCGTGTCTAAAAAAAATTCCCCATAATTTTAGAATCCTTTGATCTATTTATTGAGAGAGCTTATATATTGGGTATGTAAAGAGATTGTTTGAATCTCTTGATATACAACCAAGGAATTTAGAATGACTACAACATATATTGTAGGTGTGACTGATACCGGATCTGGTCAAGAACAGTCTTTAATACCATGCTCTACCAATGGTTTTCTTTTCTCAACAAACACATCGACTTTGCCAAACTTTGCTACTGGCGGTCCTCTTCCTACAGCAAATGGAATGACATACCCAGGAAATTTGACAAACACAACACCTGCAGCAGGGTTCTTAGGTGAAAGAATAAAAACAACCGTCGCTTCGGGATCTGCAGTATCCGTAACCAATGGAAACTCTACAAATATTATGTCTATTAGCTTAACTGCAGGGATATGGGATGTATCAGCCATATTAGCAGTTCAGGGGATTTTGACAGGTATCTCTATGAGTGGATCGATCTCTACGACTTCTGCAACGGGTGGAACGTCGGGGGATAACCTCGTTCAGGTAGGGTTGTTGAATCTAAGCGCGGCACAGATGCTAACGATTCCTTCTTATCGCCTTTCATTGTCGACAACGACCACAGTTTACCTTGTAGCGAACGTTGGATTTACTTTGGGCAGCGCTTCGTGTTATGGAAGATTGGGAGCTACTCGTGTTGGATAATAAAATTATGGTTGTTCCCGTTGTAAAATCTTCTCTGGTAGACTTGAAGTTCTCAGCGTAAAGACGGCGATAACAAGGGGCAAGATTATGGATAAAGATTTATGTGATAAATGTAGACAAGAAGAAAGGGATTCAAATCCTGGTATTAGCATAG
>JACCDR012609079.1_pt1 | contig 23384 bp, 46 predicted proteins | sample 7446431 | NCBI WGS metagenome assembly JACCDR01 (sample SAMN15323443, study PRJNA562643) | freshwater metagenome | isolation source: river surface water | place: USA:Blue River Watershed | collected 2017-08-17 | reverse complement strand
GTAGATTTCGCCATCTTCGTCAACGCCTACGTACTTCCAATTAGGCTTTGCGCCTTCTGTCTTCTTCTTAGCAGCCATTAGTATGCTCCATCCCGCATTTCGCGGACTTTTACTGTTAGTTTGATTAAGTCTTCTAGAAGCCCGTTGTTTTGATGCGGGCCGTAGTTCATTAGCGTGTAATTAATCGCGTCTAGTAACTCCTTCTCGGTTTCGATTAGTAGATTGCGCTTATCTGTACTTGGGTCATAGTCTCCGTACTTGTCTGCCCCGGCGTCCATTCTATGGGCACATTTGTTGATAAGCCAGAATGGTGCCTTCATCTTAGTCAACACAGTTAACCAGATATTACGTTGATTGTTTGTCATACCCGATAAATTCTCTCGCGTGAGTTGTGCTCTCTATTCCAGACATTCATATCGAACCACACATTATGTGGACGAGATACTAGAAATACCTGAGTCTTGGGTGACTTAGTAGTCACCTGTGCGCATTGGATAGGGTCGTCATCAAAGTAGGCGTCTAGGAACAAGCCTGCTACGATATCACCCTTCTCCACAGCGCCTGTAATCAGGATATCCGAATCTGAAAAGACTACGTATTGCCTTAACCATGCTTGCGTAGCTGGTGTAGTGCATGGAGGACGACGCGTAATGAAGTAGCGATAGCTAGGCGTACTGGAATACAACCACTGTCCTACTCCGGGTTCATGAAGAGGCTTTAGCCTACGCCAAAAGGAAAAGTCCTCCTTGTCTAAGATAGACGCTTCCATTTGAAGTCGTGTTTCGGTATTGACGACTCCGTAACGTTCTAGTGCTCTCGCATCTAGTGCCGGCCGGAAGTCTGCCAATACACCGTCAATATCGAATCCTAACCGTAGTGCTTTCATGTTAGTTCTTGTCCTGCTCAGTGGTTTTTACTTTGCCCATTTTTGAATTTCACCTTATTTTCTGCGTACTTATTTCGCAGTTTAACGAACCGTACTCTGGCAAAGTCATCATTGAAATAACAGACAATAGTCTGTATAATGTTGCCATCTACGTTGTCAATAGTATTGATGTCTACTATTCCGTGGTGTTTTAAGATTTCATCTACAATTTCTTCCTCTAAGGCTTGCGCCTCTGGAAAGGGGAGAGTGACAGTTACAAATGCTTGCATTACTCTACTTCATCGTCGTTATATCCGTCGATGTTAACATCCTCCATATAGCAGGCTCCCCAATTCATGCTGAAGCCTAATCGTGTATCTCTAGCCGAGTGTCGAGACTTTAGGGTGTCCATGATCAATAAGTGGTTATTACCAGCTATTGGGTGCTTCATGGATTTGCGAATACCGAAGATGTAATCTGCTGTGAACGCCTTACTAAAGTCCTCCGAGATGTGAGCAATGTTTAATGCACGACTCTTACTCTCGTACTTCTTCTCCTTCCAGTTCCAGTCATTCAACTCACCTTGCCTGTTTGTCTGCGAGGCTGTGATGATTGGAACGTTGAAAGCATGACCTAATGCTCGAACTTCTACGTATAAGTCACCGAGTTCAAAGCGCTTTTCCTTACGGTCCTTGGTTGCCTTGAGTAGGTCGATATAGTCGATAATTACTACATCTGGCTTTGTCCCGGCCTCTATCAATAGGTTCAAGTGCGCGGCAATATCCTTAACAGACACAGTATGCGCAGGGTAGAACTTGATATGCAGCTTCTTGTCCGTGAATACCCTATAGTTATGCAGCAGGCCCACTAACTCTTTAAAGTAGGTAGGAGACGCTAAGTCCGCTAACTGCGTTTGTGTCATAGAGGCTATGTACCTATCCATAACATCGTCCTCGGACATTTCCAGACTATAGTGGACTACTGTATGTCCCATAGTATGTAATGACCTACCGAAGTTAACTAGCGTATGGGTCTTACCTCGGTTAGTCGGAGCCATGAATACTGCTAATTCACCGGGGCGTAAGCCTCCACGAACTACTGCGTTAAAGTTACGGAACGTAGACGGCAGACCCATAGTCTCCTCGTCTTTACTAGCTAAGCGTGTATCGAAATCATCCGATGATACGCCTAGATCCGCCGACTGGTTCTTGAGGTTAGAGATAGTACTAACCTTCGAATGGAAGAAGTCAATATTGACATCGTCGAAGTTTTGAATTGCGTCCCAAAGTAGTACGCTGAACTCGGCTCGTTTGACGAACTCAATTAGAAGGTCGTCAAAGTAATCCGCATTCGGTAGGTCCTCAGTATAGATAGTCTTTAGTACTTCGTTTAGGGCGGCAATCATCTTATCATTGCCGTTATACTCCTTGACTACGTAGACCTCCATTTCGTACTTTCCTGGTAGCTTCTTGTACTTTAGAAAATACTCATAGAACCCAGTGAATAAAGCTCTATGATAGATAGAGCTAAAGTAGCTAGGCTTTAAGATGTTGAAGTACTTAATTGCAAATGCCTTATCTCGAAGAGATAGCTGCAATACTTTCTCCTCGAAGGTTTCATCAAAGCGCTCCTTTAACTGTACTGGTGTGCTTGTCAACTTAGTCGTCATACGAAGTTCGCTCTGCTTGGAACGTAGTTAGAAGATTATGCCTAATCATTTTATGCATACTTGCGGTTCTTGGCTCCTCCAAGTCCAACGTTAGCTGATATCTGCTCATGTACTTAATCATACGAAGAACCGTTTGTGACCCCATAGGGGTCTCAACTCGTAGCTTCTTGTTCTTTAAGCAGGTTTCCACTTCTTTCGTGTGGAAGTGGAGCTTACCGTACATATAAGTCATCTGGCAGACATTCAGATCAAACGTATCTAGTACATCTTGAATCGGATTCTGCAACTCAGCTTGCATTGGATATCTAAAAGCATGAGGAGAAATTAGCTGAAATGTGTCACGCGTTTCTAGATTGTGCAAAGTAAGTACTTTATCATTGGCACAAGTCAATAGGAATCCGGCATCAATAAGCTGGCTCTTTAAAAATTCCCTGTGCGAATCGTTACAGTAGATATCAATGTCTGATGACCCGAGGTGGGCATGATTATAGTATAATCTAGTACACGCACCACCAGCAATGAACATTTGCGGACCAGCCTCTAGATTGTAGAACGGTGCTATTGTAGCACGTTCTAGCGCTCTGTCAAGTAGATTTTTTTCCGGTTCCATTGACGGGTTTGAGGGCGGCTTTTCTGATAGTTCGAGTCCAAAATTTGTTGCCAACATTGAGTATTTGATTCCCCGCCGCTGTAATAGCGACTTTCAAACTTTTGTCAATATCATCCACACCTAATTGGCGCAAAGCTTCTAGTGCCCCTCTAGCGACATCTGCCCCACTACCAATAGCTGCAAACCTGGTATATTCGTATACTGCAAGGTCAGACTCTACAACCCACAACCCATTCGAAGAAATTAGCATTAATTCGAAAGGATAAGAGATGAAGTCCGTTTCCTCAGATGACCCGTGTATTAGGTTGAGCCGCTCTGAGATACATTCTTCTAGATCGTCTACGAAGTCAGTAACATCGTCAATATTGCGAAACTTCGTATACGGTTTCTTATTCTTAAGAACCTTGCGAATAAACGGCGCGACTCTCAAGCTGCCGGCGATGGCTATACTATAGCCAACTCCGTCGATTGTCTTTGGCGGTCCTGTATAGACGCTTAGATCCTCAGACGAGGAACATAAGTAGTCACCAGCCATAGCGACCGCGTCTTTGTAGTTAAGTCCTATGATACACGTCATTGTTACCTCTGTATTCTAGTGGCGGCTTTGGCTACTAGCTGTTGGTTGGTAAGAACTGCTTCTAGTTGAGCTTTTGTCTTGCGATCCTTCGCCTCTGCCTCTAGTTCAACAATATTCATTAGATGAACCGTGTTCTGCTTTGAACGCTTAACGCTATTACGGAACTGTTCCTTACGTAGTAAGAATGGAGCAAGATCGGCCTTTGGCAGAATCGTTGGATCACCGCCCGCAGAGACTATTGCACGCTTCATTAGTAGCGTGGCTGTGTGCTGTAGGCTTACATCATTAGGGTATAAGGCTTTGATCAATGCGGCACCGATATCTGGGTTGAAGTTCGCTACTAGGCTCTCATGCTTATCAGACAGGAAGATGTCAACTAACGATAACTTCATAGACAGTTCTGAGGTACCCCAAATCTTTAGCGAAGCAGGGCCACGCGGATATGTGAAGAACGGATTGCATAGCATAAACGTAATTGGGAACGTTTTACCTATATCCTGTGGTGTATCGTAACAAACCGTAGGTGCCATCCTACAAATCTTAGCAGCAATCTCCATAGGCTCTTCACCCTTATGGGCAGTAAGATGTTGAAGTAGCATAGGCGAATATAGGTCGTTACAAAAAGCCTGAATGCCGTAATGAACTTCATAGATTCTACGAAGTTCTACTGGTACTGCTTTCGGAAACGGAAATGTCGGACTCTGTAGCTTTGACTCCAAGTAATCAGTATAAGCCTTAACTTGGCTAGTCGCCATAGGTTTCATTAAAGAAGTGGGAAACACATCGCTTGCAATATAGTGACCGTGAATGCCAAAAAGGATATTTCGCGGTAAGGTTGGATATTTGTACTTAAGCACATTATAGATGACGGCTGTTGGATATAAGTCGCCTGGCATATAGTTGAGTGTCGACTCTGTGTCTATCTGATTACAGAAGTCGAACACACCAGCCAAGTCGAATACAGGCTTCTTGGTCATCCAAGATTTGTTATTAAGAGCAGACGCAAAGTACTTAGTAAGCTCGCTAGTCTTATTACAGAACCTCATCATACTCATATCCTAAATCTCGAATTGAAATTGAAGTTGCAAACTCATCCGGAATTTTCGAATTGCTGTTAGTGGTACGTGTGAAAGATTTCCCATAGAGATAGTAGTTTTTTACTTTTGTTAGTATTAGATTAGGGTCTATAGATAAAAGCTTACACGTATGCTGGAAAACACTATTGTCTGAATCCTCTATGAAAAATCGCCATGCTTGCGCACTATATTCTGGATGTTGTAGATCCCTAATAGCTTGGCGTAATACCTCAACGTGTAACTTTTCCTCGCCTGATAAAGACTTGTAGTAGTCTTCCATTACCTATTAGGGCTTTTGTAGCCATTGACCGTATGCCCCTCTCCTAAGTAGATTCGCATACGCTCTTTGGCATGGCGCTCTGTATGCTTGTTTCCGAGAATCACGAAATCATATACATCAATAGTCTCTTTACCGGGACGTTTACGAAGTCCTCGACCTAAACGTTGTTTAGTTGCTGCTACATCGCTACCGGCGTTGATAAGAACGTCAATCTCTGGAATGTCCACACCTTCTTTGAAGATATCAGAGCCGATTAGTACATTGTACTTACCTGCTTTGAAGTCTTCGATCCCTTTCTTGTTTGAATCGCTACTTAACTCGCCGTATAGGAACTTAGAGTTAGGGATTAACTGTTCTAACTCTTTGCCTTGATCTACACGACGCAACAGAATAATGATCTGTTGCCCAGAATACTGATTACAGATAGAGGCTATCTCTGCTTGTAGGTTCTTGTTGAACACTACTAAGGCATCGTACGCCTCCATATACTCAGAAGTGTGTACCGCCCCTTTATAGGGGTCTGGAATCTTCTTCATTGTAATAACTGGCGTGGCGATGATGCCTCGCTCTTTAGCTTCGTCCATTGAGGACTTAGCCACAATAGGTCCGAAGCAAGACATGATTCTAAACCGCTTGTATAGCGAGTTAGATTTTACGTCCTGTTCATCCAGCGGGTCAGCAGATAGACCGTATCTATAATAGGCTGGGATAGTTAGCGCTAATTTGAATAGGCCTTCTGCTGAGAACCTGTGAACTTCGTCTGCTAATAGCCCATTAACTCCACTCCAGTCATAGTCCTCTAAGGACTTCACAAGTCCAATAGTAACGCGCTCTTTAGTTGCTACTCCGTCTCCTACTACACCGATAGGTTCGCCTAACTCTTTGGCTAGGCTCTTGGCTGTCTGGTGTAGAAGCGTGCGAGTATGCGTAACTACTAATACGTCCCCAGGAATAGCCTTACATAGCATTGCTAGGCAAACCGTTTTGCCGAATGATGTAGGCGCTTGAATCAGCCCTCGTCTGTCCTGTAATGCCTTAGAGATAATCTCTAATTGATCAGGTCGTGGTGTTAGGTTCTTAAGCTTGGTATATGGCTTAATTGCTGGGCCGGTGTTAGGTACATATTCTGCATAGGGAAATCGCTTGCGTACAACGTGTAATAGACCAGCAGGAAACCGCTCCTTACGCTTATCGTAGAAGCTATGGTAGCCATCCCAACGACCCGACCTATAGGCAGGGCTGTAGTACTTACCAGCATCTTCGATACGCAGTAGTTCGATTAGCTGCGTCCGCTCTTCTTTAGTAATATCCTCGACGTGACAGAAGGCGTTATAGTCTAATATCCTCATTGCTAAAAATAGCGGCGTCTCCTTGTAGTTTTTCCATGTACGCTAAGGGATTAAGCGTAAGAGTTTCTGTACAACCCGGATGCGTTAGCACATAGAACTTTTGTGATCTCTTCTTATTGTTCAGAAATCTGTGCTCTGTACCTTCTATTCCGGCTATCTTAGTTTGGTAAGTACTACGACCGGCACCAGTTAGTGGCTGTGTTCCGTTGTTAATAGTATAGAGTATATTATCGCATACCGGGCACCTTAGAACAACCCTAGACACGTAAGAATGTGGTCCGCCATCTCTAATAGCGCAACTACCTAATTTTGCTAACGAGATTACAAATGTCAGTGCAGTACTATCTACAACTATCCCCATAAGGGATTTCTTGTTATACCTTGGTGAGGAGTAGTAATCCCGGAATCGCGGCATTACACTAGTGTCTATAGTGTACGAAATATACTTCTTCTCTTTTGCTAATACCGCCATAAATAGCCCTTATTCTTCCGGGAGCAGGGGGTAAGTTACCAGGTCTGCGAGAAAATAACAACTATCTACTTCGTCATAATCCATTAGATAGTATCCTGGAATGTCCAGTGTATTGTCCACTACACAATCGAGATCGAATAGATTAAAGAAGAAGTCCATTACCCTCGTTCCTCAACAACAAGTCCTGTACGGGTTTCGTAGACATGAACCCAATCACTGTTAGCGTAGTTGCTCATTGCTTCTTGAGCTTCTTGCAAGGTTTCATATCTACCTTTTAGGTCGTAGACCCCGCCCATAGGGTAGTAGTTACTTCCCGCGAATAGTAGATACTTAGTCATCGTTCCAATCCCATAGTGACATAGTTGACAAGTCAACAATCTGCCACCAATCTGATTTTTGTTTAAGTGCGGCTTCTCTTGCTTCGTCGCAGGTATCGAACTTACCTACATAGTCATTCCACCCTTGGCGTGGGTAATACGTGTCACCTGCAAATACGAGATAAGACATTATAGTTCCACCTTGATATCGAAATCATTCTTACAATGGTTCGATTGTAGATACTCCTTAAGTAGCTGAAGGACCCTCTCTTGATCTTCAATCCATCCGGTATTTAGACCAGTGTTCTGAGATAAGAACCAATGACCGTCATCCTCTGATAGCCAATGGTAAATGAAATTGTCGTTATCTCGACGAGATAATGCCACACCAGAGATTCTTCCTAGGAGTAGTACTGGATACTTCCATAGATTAGAGTCCACTCTGAATTGCTCATCCTTTAGAGTGTTAGGGTTTAAGGCGATGATTTTCTGTTGTGAGATTTTCATAGTACGTAGTTAAACTCGATACTAGCAACGCTAGTATAGGGAATGGCAATGTAACTAACACCCTTAACGTAATACTGCGCGTAGGCAATATTGGCTAACGGTACTAGATTGCGCTGTGTCTTAACGAACGTGAAGCCTTTTGTAAAGGAGAAGGTAGTACTAATGCTATTCGGAATGCCGATGGTTGGGGCATCCAATAAGTATAGCACACCGCTGTACTCTTTGTTCTCCTTACAAATGACTTCTGGATCTGGCAGTTTCTTGTTATCGTCAAAGTTTAAGAAGTAGAAGGGAATATCGTGCGTTACACCGAATAGGCCGGTAAACACATTCGATATCCCTTTCTCCTTAAACAGAGTTGAATCTCCGTGTCTTAGGTAAATCTTCCCTTCGATTAACTTGTCGGTCATACATCCCAGATAGGTTCAACCCAACCAAAGCATAGCTGGTTAAGCCAACACTTGTTTAGGAAACGAAGAGTGCTAGCAAGCGCAATAGCAGGCGCTACCATATCGTCGTATTGCCGCTTCTTATTCATTCGTTCCTGAATTTCGTAGGCTTCCTTGAACTTGTCAATAGCCGAAGCTACAGGTACATTACCAACACCAGTTTGCACAAAAGTCTGCTTTGATCCTAGGATCTTTTCAGCATAAGACTTAGCACGCTGGTAGTTAGTGTCGTTAAGCTGTAGGGACATCAGATCGACCGTAAGAGGATTGATGTCATCTAGTAGTGGTACTAGATAGGACAGCATCTCGATACGATACGAGTTGAACTTACCAAGCTTAGGTACAATATTGACAGTCCGGGCCTTCTGGAAATTCGGGTTTAGACCTACTACTCCGTTAATCTTGCTTAGAAGCGTTCCGATATTGAACCGCTCGAAATAGGTTGGACGCCTAGTGTTTAGCAGATACTCCGTAATGAAGTATTCAGTAAGCTCTGGCTTGACTAGACAGGATAGCATCCAATAGTCGCCACGACTACCCCAACGGTCTGCACCAACAAAGCCTGTGCTGTCATTGCGTAGACGATAACGCGTAATTAGACCGCTGTACACTAACAGTTCAAATAGGCCGTCAACGGTATCGTCTGTCTCCAAGAAGAGACCAGCATAGAATAGTGGGTAAACATACGAGTCACGTCGATTCCACGAAGGACGAGGATCACCAAATGCGAGTTCGACATTCCTCTTGAAGAATCCAAACAAGTACGACCGGATAGGCTCCATGATAGTACTACTACACATGAGTGCCCGCCAGTCTTTACGATACTTGATTAGATCGTTATAGAGAACGAGCATAGCAAGTAGTGACTTTAAGGACGCAGGTTTCTCATTAGAGAGATATCCACGAAGCACACTAGCGTTACTGTAGACAAAGCTAGTACGCGGATCAATTAGCGGGTGCTCCTCTCCACGAAACTTAGGGGCAGCAGCAGGATAGTTGCTAAGCATACCAAACACAAAGTCTAGCCACAGCAAAGCAGACTTACCCTTTTCTACCGCGCCAATATCCTCTGGGGTGGTAGCATTGTAAGACCTACATACTGCCGACATGATGGCATCTGGCTTGCCATATAGACTAACAATATAGGCCGTACCATCAGAGATTAACTCTGGAAGTGTACGGTCTAGGACTTGCGGCTCACCAGTATCGGAAAACTTAAATGTGTACGGTCGTGTCGTTGGCATCGTTATTCTCGTAGGCTAGAGGGTTAAGGTCGAATAGTTCTTTACACTTAGGCGAGCAGAACAGGTACAGATACTGTCTACCCTCGTCGTTAGTTAGTTGTAAATACTCATAGCAAAATCTAAGGCAACCACTAGACCTTAGCTTCAACTCGTCGCGGTTCTTACAACAAGCACATACGATAGTCAGACAGGTCTTATTTAGTTCCCCATCGCTCTTGATTTCACCAAGCTGTTTACGAATAAGCGACCAGTTACCATAAAGCTTACAGACTAATTGCTTACCGCCCCAACGATAGGATGGTTCAACTTTAGCCTTAACTAGGCCGACATTCTTTCGCTTATTGGTAACTTCAAGTTTGGATACCTCTAGGTGGATATCGTAACGTGGAATGATCTTTAGTTTATTACTTAATTCCATAGATTTCAGGGATATTTACTCCTAGAGGATTTAGGGCGTAATTCTCTTTGCATACTTTAGAACAGAAGCTCAAAAGATAAGTCTTACCATTGAACTTATCTGAAATTGTGGTATTTGGTAATAGGACAAATTCTACACTATGCTTACCAAAATACTTAGTGCGAGTAGACCAACTTGGCCTACTAGGTACACGGCATAGCGGGCAAGTAGACGTAAATTGTACTTTCGCATATCCTGGAACACTTAGGACCTTATTCAAGGTCTTGAAGTTCATGAATATAGTAAGGACAGGGCCTCCAAAATAGTTGCGACCATGTAGCTTATTTGCTAATCCAAATTGTCCTCGGATTGGTTCTTTTACATCTGTGGATAGCAAAAGAACCCCGATATCAATCCCAAACCAGACCTGTTTCTTTTTGGTAAAGCGCATAGTAGACGGGCTGGACCCAACTGGGTATAGTCATAAACTCAGATGACCTATAATGCTCTATGACCATTAGTCGAGAGCAGTATGATCATACAGGCCATTAGAGTTACCGCAATAATAGCGGTTAACTACTAATGGATTAACCAGCCCTTCTCCTTTGTTACTTACTCATTTCGAGTTCGACAACCTGAGACTTGGACCATACAGGATACTCCGACTTCGCAGCAGTACCCGGAATAGAACCCCAGATAACAGGATAGCCGGGATCCTTCTCAGGGAATGGTCCCCAGCCATCAGTCATAAAGATTAGACACTCAGGCTTAATGTGATTCTCCTCGATCCAGTTAAACGGAGGACGGAAATCAGTACCGCCGCCGCCACGCATCCTTAGCATCTTTAGGATTTCGCTAAACTGCGAAGCATCCTCGACTTCGTGGATATCTGCATCGTTAGTCATTAGGATAGTACGGTCCGCTAGCTTAATGACACCTGACATTTCGGCTGCGAACTGTTCTAGCCACTCTTGGCTAACACTACCAGAAGTATCCGCTACTACGACTAGGATCTTATTAGCCTGTCCTGCGAGACGTGGATAGAATCCATCCTCGTCAATAGCCATATAGTTATAGCTACGAGGAGAGAACGTATAATCTGTCTTCTTAAGAAGATCCTGTACGGTTTCTGCGATGTACTTTCGGAAGTCGATCTTAGGCTTATTGAAAGTTTCAAGGGCTTCACGAACGTCCTCCGGCATATTGCCAATCGCAGACTGCTTCTGCGTATCGTTTAGTCCGTTCCAGACTTTGACCATACGCTTCATTACGTCTTGGTCCTCTTCTGAACCGTCACCATTATCGGGCACATGCTGATCCATAGCATCCTCAGGATCAACTAGATTAGAGCAGTCATCAGGTAGTAGCTTATAGACCTGCTCCATTGCCATATTGTCGTAGGCATGATCTAGGAATGCACCTTGCGGTAGCTTACAACCGTCTCTGGTAGTAGGCGCAGCATCAGTACGCTTAATCGCTAGATCGACGTAGTAGTTAACGACATAGTCTGCTGCAAGATTAGCGCGCAGCTTATCGTAATAGGACCTAAGTCGGCCAAGGTGGCGGAATACGACGTGGAACACTTCGTGGAGTAGGATAGCCCGAATCTCATTGAGCGGGGTATTCTCTACGAAACTACGATTCCACTTAATCGTATCCGAACTAACCGCAAACTTCGGGATGTTAGAATCTTCCTCGAACTTGAAGGTTGCGAGAAAGCCGCCGAAGAAAGGGTGATGCACCATTAGCCACGTCTTAGCGTAGGTAATCTTGGTAGCCGCGTCTAGTGTATTATCGTTAGTCATTGTTTTCCTGATGTGCTGCTGGCATTACACTACACCGATGGTGATAGTAACTGAAGTTGGTACAGCGGGTCAATTCAACTCTAGGGTCTATGTTATACTTCTCATAAGGTAGAGGATTAAGCCAATATATCTCACGACAGTCCCAACACAAGTCAGGTTTAGGCTTATCGTTTCTTGCTATCCTTTGCTTTAGAAGTAGGACATAATTGCTGAATGTATGGAGTCGCTTTTTCTTACATACTGCGCATATCCTTGTTACGTATTCTATTTCAGGTAGAATCATCTTACTTGTTTCGATGTTTCGCCTTAGAAGCATAAATACTACATAGCGGATTTGACCTATCTGGTTCAAAGGCACAACTTGCCTCAATAGCAGATGCGCCATTAGCAATAGCTTCTGTCATAGCGTCAAGCCGCTTAGTGTGGTTATACGATACTGATGTGCAGATAGCTAAACACAATGCTAGACCGCACCCGACTAAAGACAGTACCATTTTCTGCTCAGAACTCATAGTAGGGGTTAACTCCTTATACACTAAAGGATTAAGTTCAAATGCTTCTTTACACGTACCGTTATTACAGAGAACATGGTACTTAGTGATGGCACCTTCGCCATCAAGAGATGGATATAGGTAATCGTACCTAATAACGCCAATATACCCCGTGTACCTATCGCAAACAATACACGTTAGAAGTTCGCTATTAGAAAGACTTAGATAACGGTTATGAGTATGCATAGAGTTATCTGCTGTAATCTCTCTTAGCTGAATCGTGTTCTTCATAGGAATTCATCTAAGGGCTTATAGTCAGCTCCTCTACAATTTTCCGTATAGTAGAATTGGTTATCTTGCTTAAGGTAAATGATTCCAGAGTTGTCATCAAAAACCCACAATACAATCTCTTCTGCGATAGTCTTTGACATTGATAGTGAGTCTAGCAAGTCGAACCTTTCGATTAGGTCGATTGGCCAAAAGTTGGCGATCTTTAGTGCTTTATTCATGTGTGCGTTTTTCTACGACGATTAGTGACGCGCTAGTATTAAGCGGTTGCAACCAAGACTCTAGAACTAGTTCCTTAAATACTTTTACTAGGTTATTAAGGGTTGGTTCTGCGATATCTTGTGATAGCCCATTAGATAGTTCGATATCTACTACAATACGAAATTTCATTACCAACCTAGTGCCTTTGAGATTTCTGGAGTAAAGCCGCCAGCTTCTACCCATCTATCGTAAATACGATTCTGCTTATCTCTATCTTCTTCGAGCATAGCAGAAGGTAGAAAGCGATGCCACTTACACAGTGTGTATCTATCTGCTGCTTCGATTTCCTGCCAAGATGGAAAGTTCATAGTGAAGCTCCCGCGTCTCGTTCAACGTATTCTTCTAGGTCGTTTTCTAGTTCTTCGATCTTCTTACGCAAAGTTATGATACCTTGCATAACGCGTCTATGCTTATCTACTCCACCGTGTCGTCTAATATCTTCTAGACAGCGGCATCCACCATTAACTGTCATTCCTGGAGGATGTCCTAGAATACAACCACTACTACAGCCATATTCGTTTCTCATGTTATGCCTTTGCGTCTATTCTAGAATAGAACACTCTTCCTCTAGTCTTTCTACTGCATAGGCTGGGATGCCGAATTTCCCTTGTGCCTTTAGGCGTTTCATCCTATGTAGTGCTTCCTGCGGTGTATCTACTACGAAGTCCTTATCGGGAAGATGAAAGTAAAACTTCCCGTCAAAGCCTTTATACATATAGACTTTACAGGTATCGCTAAATCTACAATAGGCCATAGTCTTATTGTACTTACAGGAAAATGGTTGTCGGGGGTGGATTTGAACCAACCTACCTCGCGCTTATAAGGCGCGTGCTCATACCATATGAGCTTCCCGACAAAAAGCTTAATCTAGAATGTTGTTCACACAGATGGATAGAGGTTCTTTCATGTTATCCATCACAACACGAACATCCTCAGCAGCATACCTTAGGATCTGAAGTGTATCTTCCTCAGGGCATCGTGCGTAGTTAATTAGTGCCGCCGAGAAATTCTGAAGATCATCTCCAAGACTACGAATCTTCTCGGCAGTATCTTCGATATCAAGTCGTGCTTTTTCCGCATTTTTGATTGCGTTAAAGAGATGTAGCATAGTATCCTTGAAGAGTTAGGGCTTATCCTAATCTTTGCCCTAACCTTTAGCTAAGTGGCGTGAGTACTATCTTAGGACCACAATCCAGTATTAGGCTCCGAGTACGTCCTTCAGGTGAACGGATAGCTTCGAGAAGTTCTCGAAGTCGTGCTTCTTGCACGCCTCATAGTGCTTCTTATTCTTCATCCAGTTCATATCCTTAAAGGTCGAAGTCATGAACTCGGTCGGAAGCGTCTTGAGGAATGCGAAGAAGTTCTTAACGTGTGCCTCCTTTAGCGGAGCATTGTTAGTGCCACACTTAGTGAGGAAATACGTTACGACCGCACCACAAGCAGCCCACATAAGACCGGGATCACGAGGATCAAGAGTAGGGATATTGCCCTTCTCGATGATGTCCTCAGCAGAGACCTTATTGGCTAGCTGCATGAAGGCTTCGAACTGTAGTGCAGCGGCCTTACCAACAGTCGTTGTGGCTAGCTGCGTAACAGTAGAGAGCTTCACGTTACCCGTCTTGCTAAGAGCATGAAGCGAATTGCCGAAATGCTGCCAGCTTCGAGGAGTAGGGAACGTCATTACGTTGTGATCCTGCGGAAGCATATACAGATAGTCGTTATTCGCATCGAGGAAACTCACAATGTACTGTGAGATATCCGTCTGATCCTTGAAGAATCCGCGAACATCAGGCCAACGAGGCTCGATAGTGATGTGCTTCATACGATTAGCTGAAGGCAGAGAAAGCCTATTGACCCAAGCACCGTCCTGCGCCCTGTTACCAGTAGCGACAATGATAGTGCTCTTAGGCAGCTTGTGCGTATGGATACGCTTATCGAGCAGAACCTGAAGTGCGACGTTCTGAATTGCGGGAGGACAATTCGAGAACTCATCTAGGTTCACTAGCCAATTCTCTTCGTCAGGCCAGAAATCCGGTCGAAGCATAGTCATCTTCGATGGATCATTAGGGTCACGAGCGGGGATACCACCGATAACAGTGGAATCGAGAGTGGCTAGACGAATATCAATCCAGCCCTTTAGTCCGAGTCGGGGGACTAGCTGCTGAACGATAGACGACTTACCGATACCGGGACCGCCCCATAGCATGATGCTCTCGCGAGAATCACCTAGGAACTGGCACATAAAGTCGAGAGCCTCGCCGGCACTCATGGTAAGCTCTAGTGAACCGAGGTTATTGGGATTGGACTTTGCCATTTGTTAGTTACCTTCTGTTTGTCTACGTTGATAAAAAGCTTTCGCTGCTTGTTCGTACACTTCGAAAGGGATATAGATTAACGACGCATCTTGAAATACTCCATCAATTGTCACCAGTTCAGTATCAAGCCAATACTCAATATCTGGGGCGATAGAATCCTCGCCTTGTTCAGATACAGTGTAGATAGGCCTATTGTTTGCCCTATAGATTAGTAGGGGATTTAGATTGTTCTTACGAGCGTCTCGTACACATTGTTCCCATGCCTTATACTCTAAGGACTTTTTGTTGCGGACCAGTAAGTTGTAAATGTCGAACTGTTTATAGTGCTTACATTCGATACTGTACGGCATGGTATATTCGTTAAAGTGTTTCACTTGCATTATGTCACCACCAAATGGGACATTAGTGCTTTTACGAATAGTAGCCAAAGCCCCGGAACCCGGAGTACGAACGAAGCTATCTGCATCATTGAATAGGGCAAGCCCTAATCGTTTAGCGATATCGCGTTCAAATTTACTACCTTTGCGCTTTCCTCCACCAGCTTTCATAGATACCTGCTAAAATAGATAGTCGCTAATTCGTGCGGCCACCGTGCTCCTATGGTAGCAAAATTCAAGATTCCACGCAATAGGCGTGGGCCAAAAAAATTTAGCGGCTATGACGATTTTTTTCGTGTTAGGGCAAATATGCGAGGCCGTGCAGAAAGAGACATACAGCAACCAATGCTATACAGATAACGGCTATACTATCTCGCAATTCGTCCATGTGCCTATTATACCACCTTAGAAACTAAAAGAAGGTTCTGGTGGAGTGGCCTCCTCGTTATCCGTAATCTTGTACTTACGGTCATCTGGTACACGAGAATCTGCACGAGCCGGTCGGATATCCAAACATGAGTCTGAGCAGAAGTATAGTAGGTAATCCGCTTCTGGCTCGATGTAGATTTCAGACTGGAAATCCTTTGTACGATTAGCCTTATCTACACTCATGTTGTAGAACGTTTCTTCAGTACCGCAAACGGCACAAAAGATACCTGTTCTATCTTGCCGCTGGTGCTTGCTAGAGATAATGTCCTTATCGCTTGCCGTATTACCGATCATAAGAAACTCCCACTAGGACTTCGATCTGTCCAAAATCGTGAACCTGAATAGCAGAAATCACAATACGACAATGTTCGCCGCTGTGATGGTAACGCTTCAGAAGATAGGCTTCGACTAACTGGAACACGGTGCTAGTATCACGAGAATCAACAGTCTTACTGCGCCAGTTAAGCGGAGGATCAGTGATAAGAACCTTTGAGTGTTCAGTAGGCTCAAACACCATAAGCTTCTTCTCATTCTGCTTATCTGTCGTTTCCTGGATGATTAGTGTAATGATCGTTCCGTAATTGTCTAGCATAAATCCTTTGGTGGGGTATCACCTACCCAATAAAACGGTCGCCTTGATCCTTTGTGGTGTTTACGTGGGCCGTCACTACGCTCAGTGAATAGATTGTCCCACGAGACATCACTAGCAACTGCTGCCTTAACCGCCTCTTCTGCTGCCTTGACCGTAGAGTACTTCTTATAACACTTCGACCATTTAGGCTTAACCCTGATCAGGTAACCCTCGTCGTCCCACCCAATACCATAGTCGAACTTCCATACAATTACTGTCCTATTCTTCTTTGAAGCGGACGGTTTGGTTTCTTCTGAGATTAGTGGTTCTTTATTCTTCTTTCGTTTCTTGTTCGCCATTAAAAGCGTCCTTTACGAGCTTTTCCTTATACCACTCTGGTAGACCGTGCGTAGAGATACGAAGAATGTGCTTCTTAGCCCAATCCCATAGTTCCTCTTTGATTTCGTCCTCACATTCGGCTAGGATGTCAAGGTTGACTTCCTTCATTAGCTTTCCGATATCGCGAGGCGAATGCTCTAGTTCGTTACGTTCTTCGAGATGGATAACCGCTTTACCCCAACGATTCTCGTTCTTGTACTTCGCACCGATTACGTTTAGGATATCACTAGGACCACGATTCTCCTTCTTCCAGTTAGAAGAGTTCAGTTCCTTAAAGTCCTCGCGAACGTGTTTCGCCATCAAAGTCTTACCGTCAATGCCGAATCGACCGTACGCCTTACACACAACACCTTCGATACACGGACCACCTAGAAACGATTCTCTAGTTAGGAACTGTAGTAGGAAATCAGCCGAAGTTACAACCCCCTCGTAAAGAATAGGGACTGTCTCTAGTCCTAAGCGATTAGCTTCTTTGAGCTTATCCTCATAGGTTAGATATACCTCTTGCCCATTAGCCATAATGTCGAAGATAACTACGTTATCCTTTGGCACTCGGTTATAGGTTAAGGCATTATGCTTAGGACGATGTAGAGCTTCACCCCTATAGACATATCCTGGAATTAGGTGTGGTTCCCTTTCGATGAAAGCCTCTACTGCTTTGGCAAAGAGTTGTGGAGGCTGATCCCGTTGAATAATAGCACCCTTAGACCTAAAGCATAGTTCACCGTCGATAATACCAGCGGAGAATTGGCTACCGTCTACCTTCTCCTCAATGAGGACAGATTGTTTGAAGATGTCGATAACCTGTAGATGCCCGACATTATAGATTTTACCGTATGATGGGATATGCATTAGACCACACCTGTATAAGCCATTGGATTCATTGAGAAAATTTCTTGACACTGCTTATGGTCCCTTTTAGTGGGACACGTGTGATAGACTATATTACCTATCACAAAGTCTGCTGTGTACTCTTCTACTAGCTCTTTTGTTGTAATATCGAAACCAGCGTAATGCTCATCTACCCTTGCGATAATCGACTCTCCACAAACACAACACTCTTCTGAGTATCCATAATCGGCTACTCTTAGTCTACCCTTTACTAGCTTATGGAATTTAGCCATTAGTCAGAAGCCTCGACGTTATACAACTTACCAAGCTCCAGTTTTAGAACGCTCTCATGCGGTATCCGCGCCTTTAGATAGCGTTGGTACTTCTCTTCCGCCTCAGGTTCGGTAAAAGGTCCAAGGTATACATGATTATAGGACATGATCTTACCGGCTGAGTCCGTTACTGGTACTTCACGAAAGATCAAGTAGCTGGTCATCTAGTGCCTCGCATAGTTTGTTAAGCGCTTCTTCATACCGCTTAAATGCGGTCTCCCCATTAGGATCTGCGCTTTCAGTTAGAGAGTCCGCCGCCAGAACTAAATTCGTTGCTGCTTCTTCTAGTTTGGTCATAATTATCCTATGTAAGGTAGTGGGTTAGTCTTGAATATCTCAACACAACCAGTCTCGCAAGTATGATAGACCCAATCCTCTACGATAACATCTCCGGGACAACACGTTTCGAGTTGTTGTCTGGTGATAAGATGGGGCGAACTATCGCGTGGCCAAGGCTGTACTAATACATCCCCGCAAACACAACATTCCTCTCGATACGAGCCTTTAGCAACTAGGCCTTTCTTTGTTAGCTTATGCTTCTTAGCCATTATACCGGCCAAACGTAAGGCAAATCCGGTGATTCTTTCCAACCGTAACGTGCGTAGAACTTACCATCTTTGCGTAGTAGATTAGACCTATGTGATGCGTGGAATGCTTCATCGCCTAACCACGGCGGGTGGATAAGAGGATATGGTGGAAGTACCATAGGCTTAAGCCTAATGTTAGTACCTCCGCGATAGTCGAACACCTCTAAAGACGTGTTGTAGTAGTACTTTAGAGAATCGGTATACCCACGCCACATATTTACGGCTGGATGTTTCTGCCAACCGTAAGTAGGATCAGATAATGCCTTAATGATCTGGTAGGCTTCTACACGCTGTTTGCCTAGCCTACGCATATCTAGTGCGGATAGGGAGCTACGAAAGTTTCTGTAAGGTAGGAATGTCTGCATCTTATAGATCCGTTAACCAGAATAGACCGTCTAGAATGTTCAGAAAATCACCGTGTGGGCGGTTTCTCTTATCTGGGTTTTGCTTAATGCCGATATCCCATACAATGTCAAGAATCATAGCTCTGACTTTCGTCATTAGATTGTTGATATCATTGTAGCGATAGATTCGCACCGCGTTGTAATGATCCACATTATGGATCCAGTTCATTTCACGAAACGACAATGCTACAGCACTTAGCCGCTGGGTTAGTAGGAAATCTACGTATTCATCTACACGGTCACAAGTAGGCTCCTTAGCTAGGAAAAGCTTGGTCTTGCCAATAACGTATTGGTATTCTGTTTCGCGCGTCATAGTTACCAGTGTGCGATGATATTCGCAATGATGAATAGGTTTGCAGTTACGTTGATTACTACCAAGATAGTACGAATAATGGCTATCTTGTCGGATTCTTTATCGCATAGACTTGCCTTTTCTCCAAGGGCTTTAGCCCATAGTCTCCACATTACTTCTTTACCTTCTTGTTGAAGATACGGTCCCAGTTTTTATCGAATGTCTTTCTATCTACTAAGATTGGTCTTGGTTTATCGCCTTTTCCATTCATAATAAGCTCCAATAAGGACTATTATAGCATAGTCCTTATTGGAACCTACTATTGCTAGTAGGTTCCGTATACAGGGTTATCGCATATCAAAGATAGGCGTTGGTAGTTCTCCCTTTCCACCTAATGATAGAAAGCCCGGAGCAGCGCCATTCCACCTATCAACGAAGTTCTGCTTTACCTGAATCTCACGCCAAGCAATAAGACTAGGCGTGATACTGGCTGATAGGATAGCGTTAGCTTCCGCTTCGCCTCGTGCCCTAGTGATTTGGGATTCTGCGTCACCCTTAGCATCCGCTACACGCTTTGCAGCTTCGGCTTGGCGCTCTCGCAGTTCGTTCTCTGCCTGTTGTGCCTTCTGAATAGCACCAACCTTAGCATTGATTCGATCCGCGATAACGTCGGGCGGCTTTAGCCTACCGATAATGCCGAACTGCGTTACCACAACTCCATAAGGCTGTACCTGATTATTCACACGCTCTTGTACCAGCTTTCGGAACTCCTCAGTCTTGGTACTATACAGCTCTTCAGCAGTATATCGAGCCGCGATATCACTAAAGGCTTCTCGCGCTACGTTACGCATATACCCATGAGTGAAGGTATACAGGTCATCGCTTCGGAACTTTACATAGAATGCAGGCACCTTATCAGCTAGAAGCTCATAAGATAGCGATACATCCCCAGAGAAGCGAAGTCCTTCGGAAGAACCGAATACCATTTCTTCCTGATTCTCCCACGTTGCAGTCTGCGTAAACGTAGGATACTCAAGAACTGTCTTGAGCCAAGGGTTATACCACTGAACTCCGGTTACTACCGGGATTTCGTCTACACCCTTATCCCCACCGTAGAACTCTACAACGATACCTGCATATCCTGGAGGGACATTGTTATATCCACAACCAGAAGTTAGGGCAATACTACATAGAACTGCCGCGAGTAGCGGCTTCATTAGTGACTTCATTAGTCCTCCAGATTTAGCTTACGACGAATACTGTCGATGTCTGTAAAGTCGGGTAGCCAATAATACGCAATCATAGATAGCCCGATACCACCTAGGATTACGCTAATGGTGCTTGGAGCACTCACTAGAGTTAGACACCAACTACCAAGTGCGATACTACACCACACCCTAGTAGCTAGCCATAGAATCTCTTGTTTAGTCATTACTTTTCAAACTTCTTCTTTAGTCGCTTGTATAGCCTTAACTCCTCGTCGCGAGTCCTCGTAGCTTCTTTCTTACTACGTCTTACTGCGGCTTGTTCTTCTCTTAGTCTAGCCTTTACCTCCTGTTCTGTCTCTAGTCGAGAACACTGTACCATTAAACCAGCAATAGCTTCCTGTTCGTCATAGTAACCGAACTCGATTTCTGTCTCGAACGAAAAGCTTTTCCAATTCTCTGGTAGAAGTTTCTTAATGGCTGACGCCATTAAATCAACGTCATAATACATGACGTGTTTTAGAGATGTGAGTGGGATAAACACATTCCACTCACGGGTTCTAGGTAGTTCTGTTGTTTAGTCATTTACCGTTAGACTCTCAAAGACATGGAACACTAGTTTCCCATTTTCGAGTTGGTACGTACCTTGATGGAATAGCGGTTGTTCTTGCTCTTCCTCAAACTTAATACCAGTTCCGAAGGTGAAGAAAGTTCGTGTCTGTGTCCGCGATTCTTTTGCGTCCACTAAAACCCACATACAGGGAGTATTGTCTTGTACTTGAATCGACAAGATATCTGCCCAATAGGGCATTTCTATAGTTTGAACGTCTGTAACTTTGAGTTTATACTTGTAGATTACTTTCTGTGTCATGTTAGTTCTTAATAAATGGTGGGGATAGCCGGACTCGAACCGGCACGGTCTTACGACCAACAGATAATGGTAGCGCGGGTGGGATTCGAACCCACACTGTAATGATTTTGAGTCATTTGTCTCCTGCCTAGTTGGACTACCGCGCCTTACGTCTTTTAGCGTTACGGATTGTGGCGTAAACTGCCTTGGCAGTTAAGCAAACATCACATCCACACCTTTTCCGCCAGAAAGCATACATTGTCCCATGTTTAAAACCGCTATTCTCCTTCGAGGTTTTTGCACGATGACATTCCCAACAAAGTAACTGGCATTTGGTAAGTTCGTCTAAGTTGTTTTTTACAGATAGGCGTCTATTGATCGAAAATTTCTTCTGGTTTCTATCTATATGGTCTACCTCTAGGTTAGAGGTAGAACCGCATTCAGTACAGCAACCACCTAAGTGGTCTATAATTGCTTGTTTTCGCTTATAGTAATAATTTCTATGATACTCAGTGCCGAATTTTTGGTTGCGCATCACTTGAGTATATCATATTTTGAGTAAGGATGGCTGCCAATTACACCATATCCCCTAATGTTTAGTCGATCTCTTCGATGTGTAGATTCTTCTTATCATACGAAAACTTAGGAACACACTCTCCATGTTCCTCGAACCACGGGACAAGATCAGATTCACCTTGTCCCTCAAGCCATTCAAAGAACGTATCGGCTTGCTTCGTAGAATTGAAAGTAATTAGTACTGATGTGCTCATGTTATGCCTCCAAATTAACTGATAGCTTCGTGTACTTTAAGTGTTTACCGTAATTAACCAACGCCCAACACGCTGTATGTAGTGACGAGAATTTAGCTAATAGCTGCTTATCGTCTATCATTAGTAACCACATTTTGGTATATCCCTATAGTTAGGGGGTTATACAATCTGCTTACGGCTATAGTGCTTATGCGTCCACACAACAGAACACCATAGAACGCCGACAAGCAGAGCGAATGCGCTAGTTAGTAACGGAAACTCCATTACTACAACTACTAGTGCCCACAAGACAACGCTTGAGATTACAGCAGAAACTCCGCTGAATACTAGCGTAAGTAAGTGTCCTAGGTACACACCATCAGACTCACGCGCTAGCATATTAGCGATTACGAACCATGAAACGATGAAACAAGTTACTAGTAATCCATGATCCATTAGTTACGCTTAGCCTCCCAATACTTTCCGCGAATACCGCAAGTATTGCCCCACGATATAGGTAGAAAAGGTAATCTAAATGTACGCAGAATTTCGCAAAAGGTGTAGCGGAAGAAAGGTTTGTAAATATACTTTCCGCTAATTCGGTCGTACTTCTCTACTACCTTTCCACAACGGCTAAAATCTTCACCGCCGTAAATATCCTTAACGTAATGGCGACACGTTGCACAAGGCTTTGACTTAAGCATTATCATCCTCAGTATGGCTCAGGACAGCGGGGTCATCATCGTTTCCCAAGGTTACTTCTCGTAACAGAAGAATCTAGCGTTCACCACAAAGATATGTTGACCCATTTCTTCCTGTAGTACTTTAGAGACTTTTTGACACTTCTCCAAAGTCGAGAACTCAAGTCTCTTCACAACAGTATGTTGGTGGCTACCGGGTACGGGCAACAGAATCATCAATAGGACGTATTTCATTACTTCTTACCCTTAGGTAGGCACATAACCTTAATATCCTCGTATTGGTGTCCAACTTTAGTTATTTTGGCAATGGCGCTTTTACAAGCCTGCTCGTTGTTGTATGTACCCAGATAGGTAAACTCAGCGGAGTAGAATGTGTACAGGATTAGAATGTATTTCATACGATAGTGGTTACATACCCCTTTTGATAGATCAGATGCTCACCCCAGTGATGCAGTGAGTGGTTCTGGTTGATAGTTTTAAAGAGTTCCTGCGCCTCTTCAAAAGAGTCGGCAACAAAGATGTCCGTCACCCATTCCCAGCTTCCCTATAAGAGACAGTGTATAGTTTCACTTGAACATCTCCTCGTATTCGGTAGAAGTTGTTAAAATACGCTCTAATTCATCTAACTGCTTCTTATTAAGAGCGCTTTTGTCAATGGCTCGCAACTTCTCGATTTCCTTAAGGT
>JACCDR012448860.1_pt1 | contig 23385 bp, 26 predicted proteins | sample 7446431 | NCBI WGS metagenome assembly JACCDR01 (sample SAMN15323443, study PRJNA562643) | freshwater metagenome | isolation source: river surface water | place: USA:Blue River Watershed | collected 2017-08-17 | reverse complement strand
TTGACAAACTAAGAGAAGAAATCGAAGAAGCGTTACGCGAATATTACAAAGATGTTACTGATAAACAACAAGATACTGTCAGTTTTAAATATGGACTAAGTACGAGCACAGAAGAGGATGCATACACACGCTGGTTGAGGCAAAGCATGGAACAAGCACACAAGCAGATATTCGAATTGCAAAAGTTGGTGCAGGAGTGTCAAACGGAGTTGAAGGCTAAGGATAAAGAAATCGAAAACCAAAAAGAAACTATAGAAGCTTTTAAAAGAACCAATGAAGCTATTACAGTAGCGTATTTAAAGTTAAAAGATGAATCTATTGCATCGTAGCCAAGCGGTAAGGCACTCGACTGTTAATCGAGCTATCGCAGGTTCGACTCCTGCCGATGCAGAAGTTCTTAGCGCTACGTCTTGTCGGAACATGGGGTTCAATCGGCAAGAAGTTTTTATAGGCAGGGCGTAGCGCTAATCACTTTTAGCTTTATTCTAGTCTCGAAATATAGTAGAATCGGCATCAGCCGATAACCCCGTACGCTTTGAAATATGCGTCGGGCAGCAAAAGTAGACGATAACCAAAAAGAGATAGTAGAAGCTCTACGACGTGTAGGGCTATCTGTCATTTGCCTTCACGCAATCGGAAAAGGCTGTCCCGATCTACTCGTATCCTCACCCACTTCGATGTGGCTTATCGAGGTAAAGACCCTCAAAGGCAAGCTAACCCCAGACCAAGAGAAGTTTCACCGTGACTGGCGCGGTACTCCCATTCTCATAGTGCGCGATCCAGTTGAAGCAATTCAAAAAACGGTAGGTGTCAAATGCGCGTGCTGACTATCGATGATGAGCACAAGGTAGACCCTGAGATAGTACCCTATCGAAAATTACTGCTCGCAATCCTAGAGCGCGCAATGCTCGATTACAAAGGTTATGGCTACAACTCGTACAGCAAAATCTACAAATCAGAGCACGTAGTTAAAAACTATCGCTATTCAACTCTACTAGAGGCAGCAGCCGATGCAAAAGAGTGGATGTCATCAAACGACGACTCCCCTTTCTCATTCCTCTGGATACTCGATCAGCTCGATATCTCATACGCGCAGTTCACCAAAATGCTTAACGAAATTAAGCCAAATACAAGGATAATTAGTAACTATGTCGCAAGATACAATAGCTGAAAAAGCGCTTGTGCTCGCGGTCGTAGAGCAAGCTGTACGCGACTACTTGATGCATATCACAACCATGCTCGACAAGAAGAACAAAACTACTCTGAGAAACCTACAGCGTAGCGCATTGCAATGGATATTTTATTGCGATGATGAAGCCGACATAGAAGAGCCTTTCACATTCCCTTGGTGCTGTAACGAGCTCAACATTTCAACTAAGCGCATGCGTACAATCATCAAAGCGCTGCAAGAGAACAAAGACTCTCCGATCATACATTCCTGCAACATCTACAATATTGTTGAGAGAATACAACAAGATAATGACCTACAATTTCATAGTGAAGCGATTTTTTATAGGTAATTGGGGGTTATAAAAAGTGGCAAAAAAGAAGGTCAATAAAGGTGGGAGACCTGAACGTATCTTCACTGAAGAAGAGGTGCAGATGATGAAAAAGTTTGCATCTGTCGGCGTTTCAATGAAGCAAATCGCAGCGGCATTTAGCTGTGCAGAGGAAACGCTACGTACTAAGTACGGAACAGTACTTGAAGAGTGCAGAGCTCAGGCTGAAGGACTTATGGCGGGGCACGTATTCCGTAAAGCGCTCGAAGGCTCTGACACACTTGCGATCTTCTGGCTCAAAACTCGCGGAGGATGGCGAGAAACTGGAATACTTGAAGAAACTACAGTTGAGACAGGAGCTATTAGCGATAAGCCACTATCCATAGAAGAGTGGAACAAGAAATACGCACTACCAGAGGTGAAGGACACTGAATGAAAGTAGTGTGGGCACCTCAACCAGGAGCGCAGGAGGCGCTTATACATTGCCCGTATCGTGAGATAGGGTTCGGCGGGTCTCGCGGAGGTGGTAAAGGGCTCTGTGCTGCAACGCTTATTCCATCACAGCGCGGATGGATCACGATGGAAAACGTGCGCGTAGGCGACTACCTTTACGACGACAAAGGCAATCTTACAAAGGTACTTTATAAGAGCGATGCTACCTATAGGGATTGTTATCGTATCACATTTGATAATGGTGAGCAGGTAATTGCGGATGATGTGCATAGGTGGCTTACCTACTCCAAAGCTGAAAGAGCTTCAAATGCAAAGCTATCTGAAGAGTATCGCGCTAAAAGGCGCGCGAACAGAGCAAGCAGAGCAAAGACAAACCCTAAGAATAAAGGCAGCCAATTAACCGTAACTCAATTAAATAAGTCGCGCGTTTATCAATATAAGCAACCTAGTAGTGGAACGGTTAGAAATACATCTGAACTACTTGCTACTTTAAAAGTACAAAATGGCAGAGAGGTAAATCACGCAATTAAATTAGCTTTGCCCTTAAACTGTGAGCACAAGAATCTACCAATACCACCATACATACTTGGTCTTTGGCTTGGAGATGGCAGCTCAGCCAGTGGCTCAATTACAATAGGCGAGCAAGATTTTGCAGTAATTAACAAAGAAATTAATGCAGAAGGATTTGAAATAAGAAGAGGCAAGGACATCACTCATAGACTTGCACGAAAGAATAGCACGCTAAGTTTTACTAGTGAGCTCAGGGCACTGAATTTAATTGATAACAAGCATGTACCAGCGGAATACGAGCAGGGAAACTACGAACAAAGACTCGCGCTATTACAGGGGTTATTTGATACGGATGGATGCTGCAATAAAGATGGGCAAGTAGAGTTTACAAATACAAACCACGACATCGCTTTATCTGTATACAAACTATTATCGAGTTGCGGCGTAAAAGCATTTCTTACTTCACGTCAACCATTATGCACTAACGCAAAAGGCGGGGCTAAGCGAGGAGCGACTGCATATACAGTGAAAGCTACCACGATGCTCAATCTGTTTAGGCTAGAACGTAAAGGCAGCAAGCTTCCTACAAAGTTAAGGGAAACCCAGAGATGGCACTACATAACCAATATAGAGCCAGTACCAACAGTAAAAACCTACTGTATTGAAGTAGATTCACCCAGTCATCTATTTCTAATCACCAAGAGCTTTATACCAACTCACAACACCGCAGGAGTATTAGGCAAGTTCGGCATAAAAGCGTCGCGCTATGGTAAGGGCTTTAACGCCATATTCTTCAGGCGCGAAATGCCGCAGGCTGATGACCTAATCGAAGAGGCTAAAGAAATCTATCTACCCCTTGGCTCTGTGTGGCAGGAGCAAAAAAAGCAATTCTACTTTGCTAACGGCGCACGCATAAGATTTCGACCGCTTGAGAACGTGCAGGACGCTGAGAAATACCAGGGGCAGAACATATCAGACGCAGCGGTAGAAGAGGCAGGGAACTACCCTGACCCCGCGCCAATAGATCGCATGTTCGGAGTACTCCGCTCAAAAACAGGGCTACCTACGCAGCTAATACTTACTTTTAACCCAGGAGGCGCAGGGCACACCTGGCTTAAGAAACGCTTTATTGACCCTGCACCTATGGGGTGGACACCGATACATACAAAGCTTGCAAACGGCGCAATGCACACGCGCATCTACATACCTTCGCGCGTTACTGATAACAAAATACTGCTACTTAAAGACCCTAACTACATTACAAACCTTCACCTAGTAGGCTCTCCAGAGCTAGTACGTGCATGGCTTGAGGGTGATTTTAATATAGTTGCAGGCGCATATTTCCCTGAGTTTAAACAGTCGCACGTGATAGCACCCTTCCCTATCCCACGGCACTGGACTAAGTACATGGGCTTTGACTGGGGTTACCACTCCCCCTTCTGCGCTGTGTGGGGCGCTATCTCTAGTGGCAAGGATGATAGCGGCAAAGAGGTTCCCTATCCTAAAGGCTCACTCATCATCTACAGGGAGTGGAGCGATAAGGGATTAGATAACCCAGAGATAGGCAAAGGGCTTAAAGAGCGCACGGTTGAGAGCTTAGACACGGCAGTAGCAGACCCCTCGATATTCGCGCACGAGGGCGGTCAATCTATAGCACAGCAGATACAACAAGGAGGCTTCCACTTTAGAGAGGCAGACAACGAGCGCATATCCGGCTGGTCTCAGATACGCATGAGGCTTAAGGCAGAGCCGCACATGATCTACTTCTTTTCTACCTGTAAGTATCTCATAGAAACACTACCAACGCTTCCAATAGATACCAAGCGACCTGAAGACTTAGACACTAAGGCAGATGACCACGGCGCCGATGCGCTACGGTACCTGTGCAAAATTAGACCTATCGAGCCGGTATATTTAGAAAAATCACAAGTGGCTAAACTGGGGACAGTGCACCTAGATAAACTCATCGCTGATTATAAGCGAAGCATGCAAAGGTCTCGCGTTTGAAACAGTACACTGAAAAATATTGGTCTCAGGAAATCGAGCGCTCGAAGAAAAAGCGTGATGGCTTTTACTCTAATGCCGCACAGTCAATTGATATCTACAACTGCAAAGGCGAGCTCGACGACGTACAGCGCAGGCTTAACGTGTGGTGGTACCTTGTTAACACGCTACTACCTGCCTACTACTCACGTGTTCCGAAGGTAGAGGTATCACTCAAAAAGAAATCAGGCTCATCAATTTATCAGATAGCATCGTTAGGGCTTGAGCGAGCAACTCAGTACGCGCTTGATGAACACTTTGATTTTAGCGATGTGGGTTATAACGCTGCACTACAATTTCTACTCGTAGGACAAGCATGCCTATGGGTACGCTATGATGCAAATATATCAAATAAAGCCTATGAAATAGGGCTTATCCGTGCGCCTGATGGTATGTTTTATAAGGGTGATGGTACACCCTTTGATGGTGATATTAACGCCGTACAAGAGAAGGAAGGCGCTTTCTTCTACTCTGAAGAGGTACCATCTAAGCAGAGTGAGAAGGCTATAATTGAGTCGCTCCACTACAGAGATTACTTAACATCGTGTGGGCGTAACAAATCAGAGATCGAGTGGCGCTCGCGTACAGCGTACATGACTAAGAGCGAGGTAGAGCGCAAGTTCGGTGGTGATATTGCAAGCAGCTTAAACTACAACTACAAGCCAGAAACAAGCGAAAACACGCAGCGCAGAGAGCAAGCAGAGAAAGAGTACGACGGCAAAGCAAAGCTAGAGGAAATCTGGTGTGAGCAATCGGGCAAAGTGTACTGGTTCCATCACAACGGCAAGAAAGCGATACTTGAAGAGTCCGACCCTCCCCTATCGTTTGAGGATTTTTACCCGTGCGTTGACATAAACGCATCAGTAGACCCCAACAGCGTTGTACCTACATCAGACTGGGCGCACTGCAAAGACCAAGTGCTTGAGGTAGAGCGCTTGACTACACGTATGCACGCAGCAGTACAGGCTGTACGCGCTAACGGTGCTTATGATGCAACATTAGGTGACCAAATAGAGGGATTACTCACGGGTGACCTTAAGCTCATACCTGTTAAGAATTGGCCATCATACAAAGCTAAAGGCGGGTTAGCCTCTGGCGTTGAAATGCTCAATACCGATCCTTACGTCAAAGCACTACAGGTTATCGCAGAAGCACGTAACGCAGCATTACACCGTTTATATGAAACGCTTAAGATATCAGACCTGCTTCGTGGTGTGTCTGACCCTACAAAGACAGCTACAGCCAATACTCTTGAGAATAGTTGGGGAACGCTTAGCCTATCAGTAAGACAGCAGATGTTTGCTGAGTTCGTATCTGACGCAATTGCAAAGCTAGGGCAAGTAATAGCAGAGAAATTCGACGCGCAAACCCTCTTTGATATGGCTGACGGCGAAGAGATTCTAGCGCAGAATCTAGGGCTATCATGGGAGCAGGTGGACGCGGTTTACAAGGATAACGTACGCCGTAGATACCGTATTGAGATAGCATCAGACTCACTAGTAGCACTTGATGAGCGTCAAGACAGAGCAGAGCGCGTAGACTTACTAACCTCAGCAGGCTCATTCTTTCAACAAATGGTGCCTATGCTTGAGCAGTACCCCGTGCTTGCACCGTTTAGCATGGAGCTCATGCGCTATACGGTACGCTCATACAAAGCAGGCAAAGAGCTGGAATCTGTATTTATGAACGCTATGAATGGCATAGCGCAGGCAGCACAAGCAAAGCAGCAGCAGCAACAGCAGCAACCTCCTGATCCTAAGCAGATGGAAGCGCAGGTTAAAATGCAGATAGCGCAGATGGAAGCTGAGGAAAATCAGCGTAGAACACAGATAGAAATCCAGCGCCTAAACATGGATTACGAGCTCAAACGTGAGCAGATGTTACTTGAAGTAGAAAAGATTACTACAGAGCGCGACAAGCTACGTTTAGAGCTAGCACGACTCCAGGGCGACCAAGCCATAGCGGTTATGGAGTTTGACCGTGACACTATGAAGTATCAAACGCAGCTTCGTAAGGAAATCATGGATACAAAGCAGGCGGAGATTAAAGCGCAATGAGTGAGCGTAGAGTTTATCAATACTGCAAAGTACAAAAGAAGGTAGTGCCTATCGAAGAGGTAATGGTAGAGGTGCCTAAGAAAGCTATTAGCTTTTACAAGCAGGACGAAATGCCGCCAACAAAACACCCTTGTGATGGCAAATACTACACAAGCAAAGCGCGATTTCGTGAGACTACACGCGCATTTGGATGCGAAGAGGTGGGCGATGCTTACGACAAAGGGTACGACCCATCAAGAATTCTTGCCGAGAGAGAAGCCCAGTTCAAATCGCAATTAAGCGAAACAATGAGGGCAGCATACAATGGACAGCTTAAAGGACGCACTTAGAGAGGCAGCGGGAGAGGGAGAAGTTAAAAGCGTAGAGGTAGCAGATACTGGTGAAAGCACCAGCGTAGAGCCTGCTGCTCAGGATGTTGAAAATGAAAAGACAGTTAAGCATAAAAGCATATCTACAGAGCTACGCTCGCAGTTTCAAAAGGCTGATAAAGAAACTAAGCTCTCAAAGACTCCAGAAGCTAAAGCGCCTGTTGCTGTTGAAGCGAGTACGCAAGCTTTTGAGCCGATAGCACCCCCTGCTGACCTAAAGAAAGAGCTGGTAGAGGAGTTTAACAAGCTACCTCCCAACCTTCAGAAATGGATATCACAGCGTAGTTACGAGTACCGCTCTGATTACGGAAGACAGACACAAGAGCTACGCGCAATCCAAGACAGATACCGCGCATACGACGAAGCGCTTAAACCCTACGAGCAGGAGTATGTACGTAAAGGCATTAACCCTGCTGATGTAGTACGGCGCTCTATAGCTTGGGATAATTTCTTTAATGAAAACCCGCTAGAAGCTGCAAAGCAGTGGCTCACAAGCTACGGCATTGATCCATCAGAGCTAATGCAAGGAGAGCAGCAACCGCAACAGAATCAGCAGTACTTAACACAAGAGCAGGCAGCGCAGATTGCAGAAGAGCGCGCGCAGCAGCTTATCGAAGAGCGATTTAATCGCATCGAGCAAGAGCGGTATATTGCGGATGCTTCCAACGTGATAAATAGTTTTATAGGTAGTAAGCCATTGTTTAAAGACCCAGGCACAGCGGTGCAAGTCGAAGAGGCAATGGCTCCAATATTACAAGCGCTACGAGCAGCAGAGCCTCAAGCTCCTATACAGGACTTACTTGAGACAGCGTACGCCGTAGCAACTACCAGGAATCCTCAGCTCGCGCAGCTAGTACAGCGATTAAATGCGACTACTGAGGTGGAACGAGTCAAAGAAAATGCGTTGAAAGCTCAACATGCTTCACGCTCGATAGCAGGCAGCCCAGGTAGCGGCTCTCCCTCAACAAAACCAAAAACAATCAGCGAAGAGCTACGTATGCGATTTAGTGGAGCATTGTAGTTCTTCGTTAAAAACGGAGATTTATAATGCCAACCCCAGAAGAAATTGTAGTAACGACACTCTTTACTCAGAGCGACAACATTGCTGACCAGATTCTTTATAACGACCCAGTAACTGCAATCCTTGCAGATGCAGGACGAGTAAAGAGAAAAGCAGGTGGTTATGAGCTTCGCTACCCTCTTATGTACAACACCACAGCAGTAGGTGGTTTTTACAGCGGAGCAGAAGCTTTCAACCTTGATATGACTGATGATGCAACGGCAATGGTGTTTGCTATCAAGCAAGCATACGAGCCTGTAAGTATCACCGGACGTGAAAAGCGTGCTAACCGTGATACAGAGCAGCTTATTGATTTGCTTGACCTTAAAATTCAGGCAGCTATCAATCGCTTGAAAAACACATGGTCAACCTCGCTTCGTGGCGATGGTACTGGCTTCGGTGGTAAGGCTCTTGACGGTATCGTTAAAGCTGTTTCAACGACTCCTACCTCTGGAAGCTACGGCGGACATACTCGTTCTACTAACTCATTCGCACAAAACCAGGCTGTAACAATCTCAGGCGGTTTCACTGCTGCAAACGTGCAGGCTGAACTCACTGACATGATGATGCGCGTTACTCGCGGTTCAGAAAGCCCAGATGTTGGACTTCTCGGACGCGATGTATGGAAAGCACTTCACAGCTCACTTACTGCAATTCAGAGAATCACCAAAAGCGATAACAAAGCGCTCGCAGGATTCAAGACCTTGCAGTTCGACGGTATCGACTTTGTGCATGACGGTGGTTACGGCGGTGCTGTTACCTCTGTTTCACAGGCTCGATTGCTTAACTCGAAGTATTGGGAACTTGCTCTTATTCGTGACGCTGACTTTAAGCCAGTAGACAAGAATAAAGAAATGATTCGCCCAGTAGATCAGGACGCATGGTTCACAACGATTCTCGCTGAGGGCAACCTTTGTTGTTCAGCCCCACAGCTTCAGATTGTTGGTTCATAATCATAAGGAGAATTTAATATGTCACTAACTGGCGCATCAGGAATTAACTACAAGCTAGCCGTAAACCCTTCTGAGGTTAATGCAACCTCAAAGTATGGCTACAAGCTAGGCGACTACGCAAACCACAAGGACGGTGTTTTTCAGTTTGTCCAGGCTTCTGAAAACATCGGACAGTACGACGCAGTGAAGGTAGATAACGACGGAACTTGTGTTCGTCTTACCACTACCATCTCTGGCGCAGAGCCAACAGCAGTAGGCTTCGCACAGATCGCTATCACAAGCGGACAGCGCGCATGGGTGTTCCGTGGTCAAGGCGGCGGCTCAGGCGTAGGAATAAGAGTTAACGCTCTTACCCTCTGTGCAGCAGATGTAAAGCTGTACACGACTGCAACCGCAGGTGCTATCGACGATACCGCAACCGACCTTATCCAAGGCGTTTGCTTGGTAACTACGAACAGCGGCGGTTCTACAGCAGCGATGGAAGTATTCGCATCGCAGCTAATGGTAACCAACGCTCAAGACTAGTTGAGCACTACGGGGGAGGGCAACCTCCCCCAAATTTTAATATAGGAGTTTTATGGCTCTATCATCAGAACTTATCGGACTAGGCGTGCCAAGTGTGCAAGCAGCTTACCTTGCAGATGGTCGCTCTAACGTACCAGCTACCTACACAAATAAAGCTATTGCGGGCGCAAGCGGTAACATTACGCAGAACGCACCAGCAGGACGTGTGCAGATTGCGGCAGGTCAAACCACAATTACGCTTACTAACTCATTTATCACGGCAAATAGCGTGATAATTTGTACTGTTGCTACAAACGACACTACAGCAAAGAGTGCAGCAGCAGTACCAGGAGCAGGAAGCGCATCAATAGTGCTTAACGCAAGCGCAACAGCAATTACAACTGTTAATTACCTAGTGGTGAACTAAATGAGCAGCTTGATGCCGTTTACGCCCTTTTATGGGCAGACTGTATCTATAAGTGCAAGCACATCTAGTGCTAGCGCCACTGTGAGTAACACAACAGCAAATCAGCTTGTGATTACAAACGCTAGTACAGCACTTGCGTTCATACGTACAGGCTCAGGTGTAGTAACGGCTTTAACAAGCGATTTGCCTGTGTTACCTGGCGCTGCAATAGTCATTAGCAGAAAGCAGGAAGACACAGTAATTGCAGCAATCACAGCAAGTGGCACTACTACAATTTATGTAACTCCTGGTTATGGTGAATAAATGGGCGCGTTTGCGTTTGCAACAGCAGCAGTAGGCGGTGGCGGGAGCGGTTCACCAGGTGGAGCATCACCACAAATACAGTTTAACAATGGTGGTACTTTCGGAGGCGCTGCTAACCTAGAGTTTGATTCAGCAAACGCGACGTTAAGGGGGCTTACCGGTCTAACAGGTGGTATTAGATTATTTAACACTGCTGATGTCACTACAAACACAGAATCACTTCGAGCTTATTGGACTGGAAATCTTGCTGTAATCAGCTCTGATACTCAGGGGTCTGGCTCGCAAAGGGAGCTAACGGTAGGCACATTTAACGGCGGTTCGGGGCAGAACAGAATTAGATTCTTTACTGGTGGCTCTGTCACACAAATGAGCACAGTATCCGTAACGACAGGCAACAGCGCCTCGATTCATTTCTCGATGATCCCAGGCTCATTGACAGCTTCAAGCGGTGTTCAGACAGTTTTGAGCCTCAACCCTCCGATTAGTCAAACGGGCACCGCTGGATACACCGGTCTTCTAGTTAACGCTACAGAAACCACAGTCGGTACAGGAGTTAGAAATTTAATACTAACACAAGTAGGTGGTGTAAATAGATTCAGAGTTTCAAGCACTGGTGATACAAATATTTCATCAACTGCAACACTTGGACTTTCAATTTTTAATACTGCTGATGAAGTAACGAATACTGAATTTTTTAGAGCTAGTTGGGCTTCTAACATTTGTACGCTTGAGTCTGGAAGAACAGGCACTGGTGTTACCCGCACGTTACGGTTGAGAAACGCAGATTCGGTGTTTGTTGGAGTTAATACACTAGGGGCGGGAACAGGTAATATTGAACTTGCTAGTGGAAGCACATCGATTACAAACGCAGTAGGCGTAAGAACATCTTTTACTAGTACAGCAGCCAGTGGCACACCATACCATGTTGAAATTGCACCAACTATAAATCAGAGCGGCACCGCAGGTTATACAGCATTACGTGTGGCAGTAACTGAAACCGCTACAGGCTCTGGTGCAAAAAGACTCGTAGAAACAGCGGTAGGTGGAACTGTTAATTTTGGCGTTCTAAATAACGGGCGCATTCAGTACATAGCTGGGAACACGGCTACTACCGTGGGTGCAGCAGGTGGAGCGTCTTCTTTACCAGCAACACCAACAGGATATTTACTAATTGATATCGGTGGCACTGCATTTAAAGTGCCATACTATGCAAACTAAGAGGATTTATGGGATTATTTTTAGATAAAGATACGGCGCTTAGTGAAAATATTAAATGCAATTATCACAGAATCGTAGAGTTTAGTTATAACTCTACTACAAATACTACAATTGTTGCTATTGCATCGTACATTTCAGAAAGCGATGAAGAAGCGGGTAAAGCGCCATATTCAAGTGCAAGTTACAAGCTCTATAGCGTAAATCCATTGCAATTGATTCAAGAATCACAGGTAGGTGTGCCCGTATTTGCCATAGTACAAAACATGCTAGAGCAAGCAATCGTAAGCGATGTACCTGAGTTTAATGGAGCGGTGATCGGATAGTATGGGAGAAGAGGGCAATGACTATTACTTTTACAAAGCAAGAAATTGATTTTTTGGCTCGCGTTCTTGGTGAAGTACCTGCCAAGTTTGCGTACGAAGCTCTTAAACTAATTGAAACTAAATTAGAAGAAGCAAAAAAAGCAGAAGCTGAAAAGAATATAAAGGACTAGGAGTAATGGGTGCTTTTGCCTTCAGTACATCAGCGGGTAGTGGTGGTGGTGGAGGCGGCTCCGGTGATGTCATTGGTCCAGCATCGAGCGTTAATAATAATCTAGTCGCGTTTGATGGCATTACCGGAAAATCTATAAAAGACTCTGGTATAGCTACAGCTGCTGTGGCAACACTCACAGGGACTCAAACGCTTACTAACAAAACGATTAACGGTTCAAGCAATACAATCACTAACGTATCGCTATCAACTGGCGTTACGGGCAACCTTCCAGTTACTAATCTAAATTCTGGTACATCTGCTTCAGCATCTACTTTCTGGCGCGGCGATGGTACATGGGCTACTCCTGCTGGTGGAGGGATATCCGATGGGGATAAGGGCGACATAACGGTATCTGGTTCAGGCGCTACGTGGACGATAGATAACGACGCAGTTACATACGCAAAAATTCAAAATGCAAACGCTAATACTGTTATTGCAAGAGCTGCTGGGACATCGGGTGACTTAGGTGAAGTATCACTTTCAGCTTCCCAGTTACTAGGGCGCGGCTCAACTGGTGATGTTGCAGCAATCTCATTGGGAGCTGGGCTTTCAATATCTGGCACTACACTAAGCAACTCAATAAATACAGGGTCAATTACTTTTGTTATTAACGGTGGTGGAAGTGTGATATCAACTGGCGTTGCTGGTGATATTGAAGTGCCATTTGCTTGCACACTTAATCAGGTAACATTACTTGCAGATACAACAGGTTCTATTGTTGTAGATATCTGGAAAGATACCTATGCAAACTATCCTCCAACTTCATTAGATTCTATTACAGCATCAGCAAAACCTACAATTAGTTCAAGTAACAAATCGCAAGATAGTACGCTTACTGGATGGATTACAAGCGTTACAGCAGGGGATACTTTGCGGTTCAACGTAGATAGTGTAACAACATTAACGAGAGTTACTGTTTCTCTGAGGTACACAAGATGATAAGGCGCACTACATGGAGACCAGACACCTGTGGATGTGTCATTGAATTTGAGTGGGACGATTCACAACCGGAAGATTCCAGACAAACAACTCCAGTTAGAGGGATTAGTGTTTGCTCACTTCATCAAGATTTAAACACACAAGAGCAATACAATGCATTAATTGAAGACAACTCGCGCAAAAACAAAGTAGAGCAAATGCTTGCTGAGCTATTACCTGAACTTACCGACACTGTACAGGATGTAGATAAAAATCCGGTGAAGGTGTTAAAAAAACCGCTTGAGCATAAGTATCTTCCTGGCAGAATTTTAGAGATAAAACTGCCGAGCGAAATTCAAGGTAAAAAAGTTATAGAAAATGAACTTCACGCTAGGCTTAAAGAAAGCATGAAAGTTGTAGTTGTCTAGTATGGGTAAGGCAATACAAAGCGTAAGTACAACAGCAACAGTAGGAGCTGGTTCTACTGTTTTTTGTGCTCCGAGTGGCGTAAATATTAACACGGTTGTAGAAGCTAGAGCGCAAGTGCGCTTTCGTAGTGCTGGCACAATAAGAGGTTTAAGCATTGTCGTAGCTACAAATGCAACTACTGCAAACAGCACATGCAGAACACGAATAAATGGCGCTAATGGTAATCAGCTCATAACTATTCCATCTGCGACTACGGGAAACTTTCAAGATACTACAAACTCTGATTCGGTTGTAGCAAGCGATCTAGTTTGCACTACTGTAGTTAATGGTGGGGGTGGCACCATTCTTGTTTCAAATATAATGTTTGAATTTGATGCCACTACAAATACAGTCATAAAAAATGTTTCATGTGCGGATGTAAATTTCTCGACTGCAAGTGCAACAGTATTTGCTCCTTTAGGCGGTAGTTTGATTTGGGGTACAGTTGAAGCGGACACACAAGCTAGAGTTCGAGCCGCTGGCACATTAAAAAATCTAGCAATACACATTAGAACTAATGGTAGAAGTACGTCTTCAACATTAGTAAGTAGGCTAAACGGCGCTAATGGAAATCTTTCTATTACAATTGCTTCTCTTACTACTGGTATTTTAGAAGATACAACAAACAGTGATACATTAGCATCGGCAGACCTTTCAAACTTTCAACTTACTACTGGTACTGGAACAGGCAACTTAAATATTAATACGTGCGGTGCTGATTATGAAACTACAGACTCTAAGTTTCAGATGGTTGGCGGTTTTTCAACTGGGACTGCATTAACTGGAGCTACTCGATTTTTATCTTTTGGCAACTCATCGCAAGGACATACAACTGAAGCAAGAGCAGCAACTACAATGCCTTTTGCGTTCACTGCTAGAAATTTAGGCATATACTGTTCAGCTAACGCAACAACGGGAGCTTCTACGGTAGATTTAAGAGTCAATAATGCCTCATCAGCGGTTACTATTTCGGTTGGCGCGGGCTTAACTGGATGGTTCGAAGATACAACGAATAGTGTAAGTATAACAACTAGTGATGTGGCTTGCTGGAGAATAGCAAGTGGCTCAGGCGGCTCTGCGACATGGCATACCATAACAATGGTTGGCGAAACTTCCGCTCCTCCCCCTGCTACTCAAAGGAGCTATGGTTTTGTCATATGAAAAAGAAATCTGCTTGCGGTTACAAAGTGCTACGTACTCCAGGTTTCGACCCCATGCACCCTGCTTGCGAGTGGCATGATGAGGCTTACCTCTATAATAAGAATCGTGGCGGCGAAGAGTTGAGAGAGCAGATTGATTATGCTTTCTACTACCGGATGCTTCGTATAGCTGAGAATAGCAAGCCATGGAAGCGCCCGTTTCTAAAAGCGCAGGCGTGGCTTTATTACAAGCTGGTAAAAGAGTTTGGCTCTATAGCTTGGAACGATAAGAGCAACGCGCGTTAGCCGGTATATTTAGCCTCTAAAAAAACAAATATCATTGCTCATAGGGAGAAAAACACTATGGGCAAACAATACGACGGCGCGCACATTCAATTCAAACTTGAGCAGGTTCCTGACGTTAAGCGCTCGGAAGCTGAGGGACGACCCATCTATAACGAAATTGAAGTTATAGAAGTGCACTACCCTGGAAGCGACATCACCGTAGTGCCTGTTAACGAGATTCACAAAAGAGAATACGCAGAGCAATACAACGCATTCAAAGCTGGATTAGAACAGCCAGAATCGGGCACTCCCCTTGAACAGTGGGCACCAATGCCTAGAAACCTTGTGCTTGAGCTTAAGCACTTTGGCATACGCACAGTTGAGCAGCTTGCAGAAGCAAGTGCAGAAGCTCAGAGAAAGCACGGCATGCTTAAGCAATGGATGAAGAAAGCTAAGGAGTGGCTTGCTGCTGCTAACTCTACGCAATCCGATGTAGCTAAGCTCAAGTCTCAAATGGAAGCGTTAGAAACAAGACTCAAAAAAGCTATGGAGATGAACGAAGTTCTTATCCAGCGTATTGAAGCTACTGAAGGGACAAGGTTGAGAGATGTCGCTGCTTAGTGCTGTACAGAACGTGGCAAAGCTTGCGGGCTATAGCGTTGACAATAACGCTGTGGTTACCTCATCAGACACCACAACACAGCAGCTCTATGCGATTGCAAACCGAGTAATTCACGATATTAGCGATGCCTATCCGTGGCAGAAGCTGTGGAATAGCGCATCGTTTACGCTTGTTAATGGGCAGGCAACTTACCCAGTACCAGGTGATTTTAGTTACTACCACTACGATACTTTCTGGAATCAATCATCTAGATGGAAAGTATACGGTGCTCTTTCGCCACAAGATTACGCAACTATCAGAGGATGGGATTTTACAGAGCACCCATACGATAACTTCACGTTTAAGGGCGCTACCGACAACGAAATACTGATAGACCCAACACCTACAGCATCTGGCGATGTAATCATATTTGAGTACATCTCTGATCGCATTGTGCGCCCTGTACGCTGGACTACAGGCACAGCATTCACTACAGGCGCGTATTGCTCTTATAACGGCAACTATTACATAGCAGCATCATCAGGTACTACAGGTGCAACGCCGCCAACCTGGACGAGCGGGACGAGCTCGGATGGCGCTATAAACTGGACTTACTACTCAGGCTCATACTCTGGCTTCCTAGCCGACACCGACGAGCCCGTAGTAAGTCAAAAGCTTTTAGAACAAGGAATGTTTGAAAGATTTGCGGAGATAAAGGGAATCACTTTTGTTCCGCGCTTTGAAACTCAGCTTGCAGAGGAGTATTCGAAATCACTACCTGGGAAGACAGTCTTCGCGGGCGGTTCCGGCTCCATTCGAAGCATATCCGCATTGAATGGTAGAGCAGGAATAATAACATGGCCCAACTAGTACAAGGTGATCAGAACTCAACAATGGCGCGCGCGCTGGAGTATCAGCGCTTAGTAGCAAGCGGTATGCCTCCGCAACAGGCGTTTCAACAGGCTTTCCCACAGGGGATACCTCAGCCTCCAACGCCACAAGAGCAAGCAAAAGAGCAGCAATCGCAAGCTATAGGGCAGATTGGCGGCACATTGGCTGCTGCGCTTGGTACTTATTATGGTGCTAGTGCTATTAAGGACATGCTTGCAAAGAAAGGTGCAGAGGAAGCTACTAAGCAGGTTGCGACCTCAACCGCAGCAAATGCAGCAGGTAGCACGGCTGGCACTACAGGTAGCGCTCTTGCAGGAGGCACATCTACATTAGCTGGCGGTTCAGGTGGCAGTGCGTTTGGTGGCGGTATTTCTTCATCATCACTTGGCGCACCTATGATCGATGCCACATCAGGGCAAGTAGTAGGCACGTCAATGTCTGGCGCACCATCACTTACTGCAAGCGCAGCAGGTAACCTATCACCAACAGTAGCGCCTACACCTGGAGCATTTAGTCTTTCAGGTATTGGGAGTGCAGGGAATGCGGTACTTCCAGCAGTGGGCGCAATCGGCGCATACGACCTATTCAAAAACCAACGCACAGGCAAAAGAGGCTATCTACAAGGAGCAGCATCAGGCGCTGCTCTTGGCTCATTCTTTGGTCCTCTAGGTACGGGCATCGGAGCAGCACTAGGTTTAGCCGCAGGCGGCGCTAACGAGATGATGGATACCAATAAGTTTAAGACAGAGGGTAATCGTCTAGCAAAACTTCAGAAGAGAGGAATTAACATTCCTGATGCACTCAGAGCGCCTATGGAGCTTCGCGCAGGTCGCTCACGCGAACAGCTCGCAGCAATAGAGCAGGATAAGATAAATCGCGGCGGCTACGGCAATGTTGATTTTGCTATGTCGCGCGATGAGTCAAAGCTAAAGCCAGAAGATATCTGGGGATACTCAGCTTTCATGGATAAGTTTGGCAACGACTGGCTTGGCACATTTAACGAGCAGCAGCGTAGAGACATAGCACAGGAAGCGCTAAATGCAGGTGCAGTTAAGGAAAGCAAAGGTTCTATTGATATCGATTGGAATAAGATACCAACAAACAAACCAGCAGTAAGCGCAGCTAAACCAGTTGCAGATGCAGCAAAATCACCCACAAACAAGCCGCAAACAAAACTAGGTTCACGTTTACTGGACGCTGTTAAAAAGACTAACAGGAGGTAGTAGGTGGCATTCGACGGCTACACACTACCAGCTCCTGTAGGCGGGTTAAACGCCATATCACGAGTTGATGATTTACCAGAGACAGATGCGCTCTCTTTGGTGAACGTGTACCCAAATGGTGCGAATTGCAGTGTACGCAAAGGCTTTGAAGTATTTGCAACACCAAGCTCAAACAACGCTGTAGAAACGCTGATAGCATTTCCACAAGCTGACGGAACAAACCAGCTTATTGCTTGCGCTAATAACAAAATCTACCGCATAGATAGCGGCGTAGTTGATAAGACTGGCGCAACAGTACCTACCAGTAATGTATGGCAGCACGTCATATTTAACGACCGTGTTTTCATGTGCAACGGCGTTAATACGGTTCAAGTATATAACGGCACGACAGTAAGCGATTCAACATTTACAGGTGTAACGCTTGCCGATCTTATCTCTGTAAGTACTTACAAAGAGCGCTTGTACTTCGTAGAAAAGAGCTCTCTTTCAATGTGGTATGGAAACTTAAAAGCGGTAGGCGCATCTGCGCTTACTGAATTTGACATGTCCTATTTCTTCAGGCTTGGAGGCTATCTGCTTTATGCGGGTTCTTATACCGATAGAATTGGGACGAACACTACCGACCTGTTTTTTGCGGTTAGTAGTGAGGGGGAAATTCTTTGTTATGGTGGAGATTCACCCAGCGGTACTTGGGGACTGGTCGCACGTTACGTTATAGGTAAACCACTTGGATATAAAGCGTTTGTTAGAGTTGATAACGATCTGTGGATTAACACAGAGCGCGGTATTGTTCCTCTCTCATTACTATTCAGCGGAGGCAGTAGCGTTGCTCAAAATAGTGTATCTGCAAAGGTAAACCCGCTAATTTCCAACTACGGATCACAAGTAGGATTCGGCAACGACTGGTTCGGCGCTCACTGGGCAGCAGGGCGTAGAGTATATATCTCGCTACCGATTAACTTCACGCAAACTGATTTTCTAGTTTGCAACATAGAAACAGGCGCGTGGTGTTATTACACACTACCAGCAGGCTACGTGCCTAACAGCATGTGCGTGCTTGATAGCGTTGTTTATATAGGCTGTACGAACGGCTCTGTAATCGAGTTTGAGACAGGCTACAGCGATGGTACATCACCAATAAATTTCTTTATAAAGCTTGGCTATAATTTCTTTGGCTCAAGGAAGAACTGGAAGAAGTTTCTTGATTGTAGACCGCTAATGCGCGGTAAATCTGATGTGTCTATTCAGATCAGGATAGACGCTGACTTTAGAAACAATCCCGACTTTGGAACTATCTCCCCTTCTGCCTCAGTAAGAACACCCTGGGGTTCGCCGTGGGGTTCACCGTGGGGCACTCCGTACATTTACTACTACAACCGCTACGGACTACGTGGACAAGGGCATTGCGGTGCTCTGTGCTTACAGGGCGCAGTGCAAGATTCACCGTTAGACTTTAACGCATTTGAAATCAGATTTGAGATTGGAGGGCAAATATAATGGCAACAAGAAGAGGTGGTGCACTCGCATCAGACCCACAGAGAAAAGGCGGCGCAGCATTTGTACTCGGTACCGACAAAGCAACGCTTGAAAAGCAGCTTGCAGACCAGCAGAAAAAGCTAGGCAACAGCAACGACAAGGGAAGGCTTGCGCGTATTGGCAACATCAAGAACGCGCTCGGAGCTCTTGGCACTAACCCACAGCCTGTAACTACGCAGCCAGTAGCGCCACAGCCTAGCGAAATGGATCAGAGTAATCAGATGAGCAATGACGCTCTACAAGGCTTATTCGGTCGTATCCAAGGTCAAGGCGACTTTAACCCTGGCGACTTCATGCAGGCTAGAGAGCGTGCTTCAGGCGCTGTAATGGATAGCTTTAATCGCAGGATGAATCCACAGTTTCAGCAGGAAGAGCAACAGTTTAGACAGCAGATGGCTGAGCAAGGTATTCCAGAAAACAGCGAGCTCTACAACAGGCAATTCCAGCAGCTAAAAGACACGCAGAACAGTGCACGTTTAAACGCACAGAATCAGGCATTCTTAACAGGTCAAAGCGAGCAGGCAATGGGCTATGAGCAGGCAGCGAACACCTACAACATGCCATACGCACAGCTCGGAGCGCTTGCACCGTTCTATGGCGATCAGAACGAAACGCTAAGGCAGCAAGCAACTATCGCATCAAGCATCGACCTACAAAACAAGCAGAATCAATTCACCGGACAACAGAACGAGCTTGATAGGAGAAATCAGAGATGGCTACTCAAAAATCAACCAAGAGGTGGTGGCGGTGGTGGTGGTTTGAGCTACGACCAACAGCTCGCGCTACAGCGAGAAAGAAGTAACGCAGATTTATATAACTCGTTAGCGCTTATGGGCGTGCAGAACGGGCAGCAGCTTAAGCCACCAGGAGTTGCAGGAGGATTCATGCAAGGTGTCGGCGCTGGAATCGGTGCAGGACTAGGTGCAGGACTAAGGAGCTAGCATGGCAACATCAAACAAACTACTAGAAGCGCTGATCTCAGCGCAGTATCAACCAGAGCAAGACCCTTACGGCATTGCAGCGCAAGGTATCGCAGCAGGAGCACCAGGGCTCTACAACCCTTACGCATCAACAGGGACAAACGCACTTTATACAGGCGGCGCTGCTCTATTAGCAGGGCTGCTAGGAGGCTTTGCAGCAAACAGAACAGAAGAGCGTAATGCTGAGCTATTTAACCAGATGCAGACTCTTCGCAACGCATCACCTGAAGAAAGACAGGCAGCAGTAAAGCAGAATCCAAGGTTATCAGTATTCGCCAATGCTCTTGAGGCAGATGCTATTGAGCGCGAGCGGGAGATCGCACAAAAGAGGCAAGAGCAGGCTTTGCAGCGTGAGAATAAGCTATACGAAACGATGCTAGGGCGTGGGCAGGTACTCGGCAGCGATGGAAAGGTTACAGAGCTTTTTGATCCGATGCAGGATGAGGCAAGAAAAGCACGATTAGTAGAGACTGCTAAACAAGAGGCTATCAGAAGTGTACCAGGGTTAGCGCCTGATGAAGCAAGAAAGCTTGAGGTTGATTACACAAAGACACTTACAACAGGAAATGAGGCACAAAAGTATCTACAAGTAAGGACGCAATCCGAGAATGTTCTCAAGTCACTAGAGGAGCAAAATCCAATTCGCGCAGCATCAGCTATATACTCAATGGCAAGGATTCTTGACCCATTGGGTGCAGTTCGTGAAAGCGATGGGCGCATGGTGGCAGATCCAGGAGGGCCACTAGGCGAGCTCGCTAGATGGCATAATGAGATACTACAGAAGGGGCAAATAACTGATGATGCGGCAAGGAACATGCGCGAGCTAGTACCCGTGCTCCTACAAAACCAATATGCAGGCTACAAAACACTCGCAGATACGCAGCTTGGCGCAGCTAAAAAACAAGGCGCGAACATAGACAACATAGGGTACCTGCCTGAGCCTGAATTAACGCCACAAGTAGCAAACATAGAAGTAAAAACACTCCGCGACGGCTCACAAGTAAAGGTTATGCGTCAACCTGATGGCTCATTTGTTGAGGTGAACTAATGGCACCAAGGGTATTCACAGAGGCTGATTTTATTGATGCGGCTCCCTCCCCTGCTCCGGTTGCAGTAGCGCAACCACGTGTGTTTAGAGAGGAAGATTTTCTGCCTCAGCAAGAGCAAACTAGAGGTATATATGATGCCAGCCGAGTAGCCGCAGGAGGATTCAACAGGCTACTTAATGCGCTCACATTGGGCGGTGGTGATGAACTTGTATCGGGAGTGAATGCAGGGATAGATACATTGTTAGGCGGCAACTTTGGTGAGTCCTACGACCGAAGAAAGCAAGAGTTTAATCAATTACAAAAAGAATTTGATGATGAAGCCGGTTTAGCTAAGTACACGCTAGAGGCTGGCGGATTGTTGATGCCAGTAGGTCAAATTGGGCAAGCGCTAGGTATTACAAAGAACGCAGGACAAGCGGCAACAGTAGCACAGAAAGTTAAAGACGCGACAAAGCTAGGCGCAACACTTGGTGCAGTAGGCGGAGGGCTATCTACCGATGGAGGCTTAAAAGATAGAGCTCAGGGAGCTGCTTTTGGTGGCACTGTAGGTGCTGTGATGGGTGGGGCTGGTGAGCTTGCAGCAAATAAAATTGCACAGATTGGAAGAAACACCGTCAAAACAGGCGGTGATATGAGGCGCAAAGCATTAGGTGCTCAGTATGGCGATTACATAAAAGATGCAAAATCCATACAGCAAATGCTACCTGATGGCGAAGATGTAGCAACAAAAACTAAAGATGTACTTGATGATTTAGTTCAGAGCGGAAAGCTTGGAGCATCTAGAGATCCGCAAGAGCTCTACAAAGTTGTTTCACAGAATTCAACAGAATTGGCAAAGCGTGTCAATCAAGCAATCGTAGCTGCTGACAGCACAATCGATGGTGGAGTTATCCCACAATTTGACAACGCACTAGATTATTTGGCTTCCGGTAAAGTACCAGGCGATCAGGTTGATAAATATTTTAATCGTCTAAGTAAAATTGCAGAATCAGTTACCAAGGAAGGCAAAGGCAGACTGCCTTACATACAACAGCAGAAAATTGCCATTGGGACAAACTACGATCCTAATGATGGGGTGTTGAACGGTTTCAATCGTGCGCTCTACGCTGATTTACAAAACACCGTAGAAAAGTATGTTCCAGCAGTAAAAGAACTTAATGAAGAGCTTTCAAAGTATCAAGTTGTTAAGCCAATCATAGAGCGCTCGATTGCTAGGGTCGAGGCTAACGATCCAGCGCGCAATTTAAAAACAAGTTTCTTTACTACAGGAGGCTATGGAGCTCCTACCATAATCGGTACAGGAGTTGGTAGTGCAGTTGGTGGAGTGCCTGGCGCAATACTTGGATATGGAGCAGGAAGAGTTTTCGGTAGAGCACAGGACTATATAGGGAGTCCTGGAGGTCAAGAAAAAATTGGGGCAGCATTACAAAAACTAGGCTCAAAACTAGGTGAAAGCCGATCTCTTATTGAAAGGATTCCTGCTAATGCTGCTCGCGAGGTAGTAGTAGGTGTACAAAACAAACAAGAGAGAGCAAAAACATTACCGCCGACGAATAAAGGAACATCTTCATATCAGCGTATACAAAACAATACAGCGCAATCAGCGGGTAGAACATCGCAGCAGCGCCAGATAACTCCCCCAATCCGCCAGGAGATAGACCTTTTACAACGCTCTTTAGAAAGCTCGCAAGAACTACCAGCCAACAGGCAACAGGTATCACTAGAGAAAGAGTTAAGATCGCCGATTCAGTCATTAGATAATGATACAACGGACAAAGGCACTACCCAATACAAAAATTACGTAAAACAAATTGTTGAGCAACAACCGCCACTTATACGAGCGATAATTGATGTTGAGTCGTCGGGTAGACACGATGCGATATCAAAAGCGGGCGCTATCGGGCTAATGCAGGTTATGCCTGCAAACCTACGCGCGTACGGCATTAAGGACGGCACAAACCCAGAACAGAACATAGCAGCAGGCGGCAAAGTGTTAGCCGAGAACATAGAGCGCTACGGCGATCTACGTTTAGCGCTTGCAGCATATAACGCAGGCTCAAGGAAAGTAGACGCAGCTATTAAACGCGCACGCTCACGTAACTGGGCATCAGTAGCGCAGTATCTACCACAAGAAACGCGCGTCTATCCATCAAAGGTATTAACAAAACTTAACAATTATCAAAGTAAAGCGAGGGTATAACTATGCCATGGAGTGCAGGAACATTCACAAGAACCAACGGAACATACAGCGGTGCTACTGTATGGAATCAAGATGAGTTGAACGGATTTGATATCCTATCGGGTAGGCACGATGACCACGATCAGGATTTGGCTACTGGTATTAACCAGTGTCTTAACAAAGATGG
>JACCDR010111912.1_pt1 | contig 23401 bp, 36 predicted proteins | sample 7446431 | NCBI WGS metagenome assembly JACCDR01 (sample SAMN15323443, study PRJNA562643) | freshwater metagenome | isolation source: river surface water | place: USA:Blue River Watershed | collected 2017-08-17 | reverse complement strand
GATCCGCCGGGCTACGTTGTTCGTCTCCTCCTGCATCCCGTCCGGGGCGAGAAGTTTGTACAGCTCCGCCGGATGCTCCGTGTGCCTGACCCCCGCCATGGCGTTAGCCGCTCACCCGTTGGACGTGCACCTCGATGGCCCCGACGCCGGGGGAGGTCATCTCGTCGTCGAGCACGTCCGGCGTGCCGACGATGTCGAAGAGCTGGCCGCGGATGCGGAGCCGGTCGATGGCCTTGACGACCGAGCCCGGCGGCATGATGACGGTCCCGGTGGTGATGACGCGGCTGCCGGGGGCGTTCGTCTCGACCGACCGGCCGCCGGCGCCGAGCGGGGTGCCGCTGGCGTCTTCGCCGGACGGCCCGCCGAACCGGACGGTGCAGCCGGGCACCTCGACGGCCTCGACGGTGTAGTCGTCGTTTCCCATGTCGTCGATCCCGATGCGCACCTTGCGGAGGATCACCACCGTTTCGCCGAAAGGCGAGGAGATCGCGGTGGTGATGTCGACGAGAACCTCGAAGTGGTGCGGCGTCGACAGCGTGGTGTCGCCGACCCTAGCGGACGCGGTGGCGAAGCCCTTCCGGCCGTCCGGGAGGGCGACCCGCGAGCCGACCGCGCACGGCCGCTCGGGCGGGAGGTACAGCCGGGTCTGGACCCGGAAGATCAGGCCGGCCTTCGTGGCGCGGGTGACCGGGATGTCTTCGATCAGCCCCCGCCGGATCTCCGGCGCCGCGAAGGTGTTCCAGCCCTGGTAGGCCTCCCACACGATCCTGTGTTGCTTCAGGAAGTTGGGGAAGCGCTGGCGCGGCACGGCAGTCCTTAGCAGATGTAGGGGGCATGCCCGAGCAGGCCCGCGTTGTCGAGGTAGACGACTGTCTGTGCGGGCACCCAGCCGACCCCGAAGATGGAGGACAGGTGGGCACCGCCGCCGCCGGGGGCGGCCGAGCGGGACAGTGAGATCCGTCCGGCGGTGACGGAGAACCCTGCGCCGGCGCCGACTCCGGACTCGTCGCCGGTGTCCTCCCACCAGGCCACCCACTCACACACGGCGAGCTTCATGGCCTCGATGTGCTTGTCGTCGGTGGGCATGCCGTCGTCGTCGACGTCGTACACCGACGACTTGAGGAGCCGGTCGACGCGGGCCGACGCCCGGAACAGCTTGCCCTCGACTCCGTCCGGCAGCGGCTGAGGCTCACCGCTGGTGCCGTACAGGTAATCCGCGAGGTCGGTGGTCGTCGCGTACGCCCTGGGTGCCGCGGCCGGGTAGCCGGACGGCGCCACGTCGACCTGATGGACGTGGACGCCAGCGCCGGCGCCGGTGATGGTCCACCGGACCCACCAGAGGCCGGGGACGTCCGGCGCCGGGACGGTGACGCTCCAGCTCTCGCCGCCGTCCGACGTCGCGGCCCCGGTGACAGCGGTGACAGTCCGGCTCGGCGAGATCCGGGAGACGGTCACCGCGGTGGTGTTGTCACCACCGACGATGGTGAGCGTGTCGACGAAGGACTGGCCGACGGTGGGCATGACCGGCCTCCTACGAGATCGCGCACAGGTATGGCGTCGGTGTTGCGGAGCTCAACCCGTTGACGTTGATGCTCGACGGCATGGCGGTCAGGCCGCTTCCGCCCGCGCGGACGAAGGGTTGGTTGATGCCGGTCAGGTTCCACGTGCCGGGCGCGGCGAACGTGCGCACGGTCGGCATCACCGATCCGTTGACGAGCAGCGCGACGACGAGCTTCTGCGTCCCGACGTTGGCGACCGGGGCGGTCAGGGCCAATGTCCGCACGCCCGTGGACTGCAGTGCGGTCGACACGTCGGCCGTCACGCCGATCTGCACGCCGGTGAGGTCAAACACCGCGGCGTAGCAGTCGGCCAGACCGGAGCCGGCGACCGTGACATCGACATGGACGTTCGTGATGGTCCGCTTCTGGGAGTTGAACAGCAGGGCCAGGTGCACGAACCCGGCTGAAGGCTGCGCGGTCGCTGTCGCCAGTTTGGGATTGTCGTTGATGACGTGCGTCGAGGAATACAGCTCGGTCCACAGGCGCCGCGACAGCACGAACGATCCCAGGGTCGGCGTACGGACCTTGAGCGCGTCGTTCTCCGCGTACACCAGCGCGCCGGCGGAAGGGTTGGAGCTGGGCGCGGTCCCGGTCTGGTCGGCCCACAGGGCGGCCGTGGCGAGCTGCCCGGCGGCGTTGCGGTACAGGTGCGTGTCGGACGAGCCGCTTCCGGTGCCCCACTCCTGGCGGCCGTCCATGCGGCAGCCCCAGTGGTTGAAGCTGGCGCCGCCGGATCGGGACGCGAACGCGTACTTGGTCGGCTCGGCGACGTCGGTGAGTGCGCGGATGATGGCCACCGAGGCGGTCCCCGTCGCCTTCGCCTTCCCCTCGATGGCGGGGAAGTTTCCGTTGCTCGCCCCGCGTAGGCCGAGGTTGTCTCCGCCGGTGGAGGCCAGGACCGCGTTGAGGTAGGTGGCGACGTTCCCGTGGGCCGAGCGGTGCCAGTCCGGGTCGGTCCAGATGGTCGCGTACGTCTGATCCGGGTTGCCGAGGGGGATCGGCAGCAGCGGCAGCGGCTCGGGAACGAACGTTTCCGGCGGCGGCGGCGACGCGGGCCACACGCCCCACTCGTCGTCGATCGCGTCCTCGTTGATGATGCCGGTGAAGCCCGCGGTGAAGGCGTCGAGGCTTGACTGGCTCGTCTGGAACTTCCAGTCGAAGCCGCCGACCGTGTCGAAGTACGTGATGATCTTCATGCGTGCGAAGCGGGTCTCCGCGAACATCTGGTTGACCCACTCGGCCTTGCGGCCAGGCACGGCAGGATCTTCCTTGCACCCGGTCTCGCCGATCATCACCGGCGCGGTCTCGTTGAGCGCGCAGATCCGGTCATAGATGGGGGCCCACGTGTCGTACGGCGTTCCCCAGTCGCCGTAGGAGTTGTAGGCATCGAAGCCGATCCAGTCGACGTAGTCGTCACCGGGGTAGTAGTCCTCCGCGGTGTAGATCCCGACGTCGTTGCCGTTGGGAGCCCAGAGCCACTCGACGTTGGGCGCCTGGATGCGCCCCTTGTCCACCACGTACTGCCACACGTCGATGAACTGCTCGATCGACGTCACGCCCTTGTACGGGAACTTGGCCCCCGAGGACAGCGCCATCGACCAGACGTGCCAGTTGCCGTTCATCTCGGGCATGAACCGGCAGATCACGCGACCGTCCCACGCCGCCATGCCGGCCAGGTGCTCGTCGATCTTCGCGTCCAGGTCGCCGGCGAGGATCCCCGAGAACGGCACGGTGGTGATGTACTTCTCCGGCATCCAGCACAGGTGGAAGATCCGGTCTTCCTCTTTGAACCAGTCGTCCAGCTCGTTCTGGTGCGTGCTCCACACCGTGTCGAAGGAGTAGTAGGCACCCGCGACGGGCCAGGTAACACCGATGAGCTGCTCGGAGGCGTGGAACGACCCGTTGAGAGGGTTGCTGCCTCCGCTGATCCCGGCCACGCCCCACAGTGCGCGCTGACCGAGCGGTATCCCGGTGTCGTCGTCTGGCATCTACGCGCCCCTCGCTCGGTCCACTGTGGAGTTGGTAGTGGGGTCGGCTCCGACCTCTTGGCTCAGCCCGCCGGGCCGCCGCGCTGGTGGCGTACCGGCGTGAGCCGACCCCACGGCCCTACTTGCGACGCTTCGCCTTGGAGGCTTTCTCCTCGGCCGACTCGTCGCCGTCCTCGTCGCCGTCGCCGTCGCCCTCGGACCCTTCGGTCTTCGACTCCGCCTCGGTCGGCTCGCCGTCGGGCGCAGCCACCTCGACCTCGTCGACGTCCTCGTCGACGTCCTCGCCGGCGGCCGGGTCGGTCTCGGTCAGGACGGGCTCCGCCGCGGTGTTGCCGCGGACGTGGCCCTCCGGGTGGAGCACGCCGACACCTGAGGCGTGGATGGCGGCCGACTCGTCGACGGCCTTACGCTCCAGCGCCTTGCGCGGGGGCGTCGTCTTGGCCGGGGCGAGGCGCTTGAGCACTCGCGCGTCTTCGCCCATGGCGTGAATGGCGGCCGAGTCGGCGGCCTCCTGTGCCACGAGTTCGTCACGCGTGGGGCCGGTGCCCTGCCCGGCCCGGGACAGGACCGGCCCGGTGGAGGGGAACTGCTGATGCGAGTGCGACGCCGTGACGTTCGGGTGCACCGCCGGGACCGGCAGCGACGCCGACGCCTGCGAGATCTGCAGAGCCTGTTCGGCGCGCAGCGCCGCCTCGTCGTCCCGTAGCCGCTGCGCGGCCACGATGGACTCACGCTCGGCCTTCGCCCGGTCGATCGCCTCCTGAACGGCGGCCTCGGCCTCCGGGTCGGTGTCGCCCTCGACGTAGACGCGCCTCCAGTTGCTGAGCGCCTCAAGGCCGGGGTCGACTTCGAGTCGATCAACGATGTCGAGCGTGCTGGTGTTCTGGTATCGGACCAGAGCCATGATGGTCTCCGTTCTGTCCACTATGGACTAGATGGCCGGTTGATTACCGGGCGTCCGAGTCCCACTGGATGACGACCACGATGCGAACCGCGGTCGGCGAACCGGCAACCGACACGATTTCGGCCGTGATGGTGTCGCCGGCGGCCAGCTTGACCTTGGTGGAGTCGAGCGTCCCCGCCGCGTAGGCGGTGGTGGTGAGCGACTTGTTGGCGGTGAGCAGGTCGGACGTGGTGCCGGAACGCGTGACGGTCGCCTTGACGACGGCGCCGGTGCCGCCCGTCCGCTTCGCCGTGAAGCCGACGATGGTGCAGCCGTACGGCGCGTAGAAGATCTCCTTGGTGGATGCCGCAGGAGAAGAGTCCGCGTCGTACGTCTTGGTCTCGATGCAGGGGTGAAGAGCCATGATGATGGAGCCTTTCTGCGGCCTGAGCATTTGGTGCCACGCGCGGCGACCGGCAAGGGGTGAAAGGGGTGGGCCGGCCGCCACGCGCGACTGAGGGGAGGGGTGGCGTTAGTTCAGGGCGCCGCGGATCTGGACCGCGCGGTTGGCGTCCATCGTCTTGACCCCGTACAGGGTGTCGATCGACAGGACATCCGCCTTGCGGTTGATGTCGTAGTCGATGACCACGCGCAGCGTGAAACCGTCGTAGGACGCGTAGTCCGCCGCCTTGGCGCCGTCCGGAAGCGCGAGCGCCCGCGTCACCAGAGCGAAAGCGGTCTGGTGGAACGCGATGCCGACCTCGGTGGTGGAGTTGCCGGAGACCTGCGCCGGAACGGTGATGTGGTTCGTCTCGTAGGCGTCGAAGCCGAACAGGCGCGAACCGAGCGAGGCGTTGATGCGGCCAGCCGTGTCGCCACGGGCGTCCGCCTTCTTCAGCAGGTCGGTCTTGAGCCACTCGGCCGCGGTCACCGGACCGACGACCGCGCGACGCTGCGACGGCGGCACCTTGGCCTGGGTCAGGACCCGGCCGGCGGCGATCATCGCCTCAGGCATCGACCACAGTTCGCCGGACGTTGTGCCGACGTTCTGCGTGATGTCGGCCCGCAGGGCCAACAGGTCGGCGTCGATCTTCTGGGCGACGGCCTCCATCATGGGGGCCAGGACGCGCTCGTTGAACTTGTCCAGCGACAGCGTCTTCTGCTCGGCGGTGATCTCCGTGGAGACGTCGACCAGGTGGTTCAGCGTGACCGGGATACCGGTCTCGGTGATGTCCTGGATCGTGATACCAGCCGGGCGGGAGAACTCCTGCGCCACCGGAACCCACGGCTTACGGATCGTGACCGTGTCGCCCTGCTTGCCGGTGAATTCGTTGTCGTAGTCCCTGAAAACGAGGCCCGCCATGACGTTGGTCTCGTACAGGGTGGCCAGCGCCTGCTGGCCGATGAGCGAGGGGATGAGGAATGTGTTGGCCATGGGAGGGGATCCCTATCGAGAGGAGTTCAGAGAGTCAGCCGCTTGCGTTCGTTGGCACGGAGCTGCTCGAAGGAAGGGGCGTCCGGAGACGCCGTGCCGGACCCGCCGGCGAATTCGCCCCCCGATGGGGCAGTAGTCCCCGGCACCTGGCCTGGGGCGGCTGGAGTTGAGGTGGGAGCCGCACCCACCTGGAACCGCGCTGGGTTGGAGTCGACGGTGTCGCCGATCAGCTCGGCCAGCTTGGCCTTGTAGTCGCCCGCCGTCGGGTCGAGCTTCTTCACCGCGTCCCGGAAGGCGACGGAGTCGTCGAGGGCGGAGGCCTTGGCCCCCAACGCTTCTGCGACGGTCCAGATGTCCAGCCGAATGGACATGGCGCGGTTCTCGGCCTTGAGCTGTGCGTTGCTGCGCTCGCCGGTGGCCAGCTTCGCGGTCAGCTCTTCGACGGTGGGCGGGGTGTCGGCCTCCAGGCCGAGCGCCTTCGCTACCGTCGCGCGGAGCTGCTCCGCCTCGCTGGCTTTCTTCAGCGCTTCCGCCTCGCTGGCCTTCGCGGCTTCGGCTGCCTCCTGGGCGGCTCGAAGGTCGCGGGCCTCGACGCGGTTGGTCGCATCCTTGTCCCGCAGGGCCTTGATCTCCTTCTGCCAGTCGGCAGGCAGTTCGGAGAGCGGTGTGCGGGTGGGTGCGGGGTCCGCGGGTGCCGGGTCCGTCGTCGGCGCACCTGGCGCCGCCGGCCGGAGGGTCGGCATGATCGCGGGGGTGACGACCGGTCCGGTGGGCGGCTGCGCGCCGGTCCCGCCGGTGGGGGTCGTCGTGGGCTCGGTTGTGGTCGGCGCACCTGGCGCCGACTCCTGACCTGGCTGCATTTGGGTTGGGCCTCCGGGTTGCGGCCGGGCACCTGGCCCGGCCGGGTATGCGAAACGCCCCACAGCCGGTCGGCTGCGGGGCGTGTAGGGAGCGGGGTGTTACGACTGGTCGGGGATGAAGGCGCGGAGGGTCACTTCGGCGTGTGACACGTCGATGTTGATCTCGCCGCCGTAGACCTCGACCGGGAAGGGACCGAAGATGTACTCCTTGCCGGCCGCGAGGGTCTCCGTGCGCGGCACGATGGTCTGGCCGTCTTTGCCGCCAGGGATGTGGAACGTAACCGTCCGGGCGGTCGATGCGCCGTTGGTGTTCTTGATGTGGAGCTGCATTCCCGCCCTGTTGACGACATAGTGGTTGTCGGTCGCGTTGCCGGTGACGGGAGTGACGGTCGACAGGTCGAGGCCGTCACGGTTGAACGTGTTGAGGGGGATCGCGCCTCGCGCCATGAGTCACTCCAGAGCAGATGGTCCACGGTGGACGGTTGGGTGGGGGCTGCCGGGAAGCTAGGGTTTCGTTTCCTCGCCCACGGTCGGCTCGGCCTCCGCCTGGCGTTCCATCTCTTCGCGCTGGGCGTTCTGGGCCTGTACGACACTGTCGAGCGGGGTGCCGGGCTCCGGGGTGGGCGTCGGCTGGGTCATCGCGGCGGACCTTTCTCGTCGTCGAGCCGGTTGAGCAGGTACAGCAGCGCGCCGCGGAGCCGTTCAACGCGGCCGAGTTGGCGTTCCAGGTCGGCGCGCATCACCTGCTCTGCGTCGGGCCGGGCTGTCCTGCGCATGACGGTCACTTCGGTGGCTCCTTGTTCGCGGTGGGAGGCTGGGCGGGGCCGGGAGGCCCGCCACCTGGCTTGCTGGCGTCGCCGAACTTCATCGGGTCCAGCGGCGACATGGTCGCCTTGCTGTCCTCGCGGATCCGGTCGACTTCCTCGCGGATCTGGTCTTCGGCCCAGTCAGGATTTGTCAGCTTCACCGCGGTGTAGGTGGAGATGGCGGAGGCGTCCTTGAGCATCTTCACCGCGTTCGCGTTGGCCTCCGGGTCGCGGGCCACGCCGTCCGAGAACTCCACCGACGGCGGGATCGGCTTCACCCCATCGGGGCCGAAGTGTTCGATCGCCACGTCGATCAGCGCCGACACGATCCGGCGCACCGCCGGCGACCAGTAGCCGATCTTGCGCGCCCTCGTCTTGTTGGAGCGCGAGTCGCGCGAGTTGATTTCCGTGGCGGTGGCGGCGACCCCGTCGCCTTCCTCGCCGAACGCCTGCATCGTGTAGCCGGCCCCACGCACACACACCGCCGTGAGCGCGGAACAGGTCTCCTGATGCTCGGCGACCCGGATGGCGAACTGGACAATCAGCATGTTGCGGCCGGTGCCGTCGTCCAGGGCGGTGACCGTCTGGTAGATCTCCTGCTCCAGGTCGAACACGGAGCCCTTGCCCTGGCCGAGGTCGGTGACCATCGAGTCCGGGACGACGAGGCGGCCCTTGCCGAGACGCAGATCCCGCATCCAGCTCGTCCACGCCTCGTCGAGGGCGTCCATCGACCCGTCGATGCCGGCGAGGTCGGAGCGTCCGAACGGCGACCCGGGACAGTCACGGTCGGGGGCGATGTTCGGCACGTACTCGGCGGTGAGTCGCTCCGATCCGGTCTTCAGGCTGCCGTCCGGGGCCAGGCCGAGCGCGATGAACTGCTCGGTCTCCTCGTGTGCCCGCAGATCCTGCCGGACGCCGATCTCGTCCTCGGTGCCCTTGTAGAGGGCGTGGATGATGCGGCCCATCTCGTGCCGCTCCAGGTGCCGCCACACCGTGCCGGACCGGTCGGAGCCGGACAGCCGCTTCCAGAACGTCACCGCGAACAGGCGCCGCGAGCGCCATTCGGGCACTGCGAAGTCTGGGGTGACGGAGTCGAGGAAAGGCTTGTCGGCGACGTCCTTGTCCCACCGGACCCGCAGGTAGATTCCGCCGTACGCGGCGCACAGCTCGGCCGCCTCCAGCAGTGCGGCCTGCATCCCGTCTTCGACGACCGCGTCGATGAAGTCCTGCGTCTGTTTGTGGGAGCGCCGCTGCGGGGTGGCCTGCGGCTCTCCGCCGGCGCCGCCGTCGTCGACCCCGGGGGTGGGGGTGAACATCGACGGGTACACCTTCGCCGCCAGCCGGGCCACCGGCCCCTTGCGACGCTTTGGTGTCTCGTCGCTGTCGGGCTCGGAGTCGTCGGCCATGTAGAGCGTCGGCGGTTCCCCGAACAGCAGGTCCGCGGACGTGGCGGCGATGTCCGCGGCGAGGGGGATGTGCAGCCGGGCCGGCGCCAGCCCGGCCTTGCGGCCGGTGTTGCCCCAGAACATCCGCTCGCGGGTCTGCGCCGCGATCGGCAGGCTGCGCAGGTGGTAGCCGATCGGAGGGGCGTCCACCGTGGACATCATGTGGTCGTAGACGGCCGCCAGCCGGGACACGTCGCCGGAGTACCAGGCACCCCACCGCTCGAACTTCGGCAGTTGCTTGCGGGTCTCGGGTGGGGGCCACTCCAGCTTCGAGTCGGTCGGTAGGCCACCGTAGTAGCGGGCCGCCGGCTGTTCGACGTTGTCATACAACACAGGCGGCCCCCTCTACGCGTGCCTACAGTTGGTCGGGCTTCGGTCGGGGCGGCCGGACCCTCTGCAACGTCTCGGCGAGCTGTCGGTATTCACGGGCCACCTCGACGAGGTCCGAGACCACCGACCCGTCAGCGCCGCCGGCGGACGCTGCGGCCCGGGCCAGCACCTCACTCGCCCGCACCGCGGCCTCGTGGCCGGTCATGGCCACCGCGTCCAGTGCTTCCTTGGCGGCCGCGGCGACGACAGGCTGGACCCGGGTGATCAGGGTTCCGGCGACGGCGAACCCGGCCCGGAATCCCTCCCAGTCCTCCGGGCCGACGAAGGCCAACGTGCCCACCTGGAGCTGGTCGCCGTCGGGCATGGTGACCGTGATCGGCACCCGCTGGGGCGCCTCGCCGGCCGGGTACGCTTCGACGTCAACCCGCGCGGTGAGGGGGACCTCGACCCCGCCAGCGTGGACGAGCAGCTCGGCGACCGCCGGTGGCAGCCGCACCTCCGGCGTCACGGCAGATCCTTGGCGCCGGCGTTGACCGGGAACCCGCCGATACTGACTGTCCGGGCGGCGACGCCGGCCTCGACGGCCTCGCGGATCCGCCGGACCTCGCCGAGCAGCTCGGCGAGCGGCGCCACGTCCGCCACCTCCGCGTTCGCGGGCAGCGGCGTCAGGTTCTTCGGTGGGCCGCCGATTGCGCCGTCGACGCCCAGCGAGTACTCGGCGGAGTCGTTGATCAGGCTGCGCGGGTCGACCCGGAGCCAGTAGCCGCCGTCGTCGGGGTCGATCGCGGCCTCGTACACCTTGCGGTGCACCTTGACCCAGATCGTGTTGTGGACGTCGGGTGCGGGCATGCGGAGTTCTCCTCTGTGTTGTTGCCGGGAAACAACGGGTGGTTCAGGCGGCGAGCGGTTCGGTGACCGGGGCGGGGGCGCAGATCCGGTTCCGCCACAACGCCTGCGTGGTGTGCAGGGCGTAGCGGGCGGCGTCGATCGCGTGGTCTTCCAGCTTCACCGGGGCGTCCTCGCCGCGTTCGGCGGCTTTCGGGTCCCACGAGTAGGAGGGAAGCTGCTCGACCAGGGCGAGGCAGGAGCGGTGCACCAGGAGCCGGCGGGTGGCGATGAGCGACCCGACGGTGCGGATCCCGTCCATCACGTCGTTGTTGCCCGGGGTGGACTGCACCCCGGCCTGCTGCAGGGCCAGCCGGAACGACAGCGCCGACGGGTCGACGATGGTGTACTTCGGGGTCTCCGGGGCCGCCTGCAGCCACTCCACGATCGCCTGCGCGTACTCAAAGTCGGTGAGCTGGCGCCGCTTCACCTGCGAATCCCAGTAGTACTCGGACGCCACGTACAGCCGGCCGTCGACGCCGAGCCCGACCAGCTCGGCCGCGAACGCGTTCCGGGTGCCGTAGTCGACGCCGGCCGACAGCCAGATCCGGATCGGCGGCAGCTCGTCGACGACGTTGAGCTCCTCGTCCCAGGCGTCGAAGATGGCACCCTCAGCCATGCACCATTCGCCAAGAATGAAACGGCGGTAAAAGACGCCCGTGTATTCGGCCTTGATTGACCGGATGTACTCCTCGGTCAGCGACGGGTTGTCCTCGATGCGGAAGTGCCAGTGCTTCAGGTTCATGTCCGGCTCGTTGGCCCGGAGCATGAAGTTCTTGCGCAGCCAGTGGGTCGGGGCGTCCGGGTTGCTGGTGCCGATCAGCCGGGCGCCGGGTACACGCAAACGGGACAGCAGCATCGTGAAGAACCCCTCCGGGAGGAGGGTGATCTCGTCGGCCAGGGCGAGCACCACGGTGGAGCCCCGCAGCCGGCCTTCCGCCCGCAGGTCGCTCGCGCCGATGAGGTGGACGACCCGACCGAACATGACCGCGGTGTTGGAGCCGCGGGTGTGGTGGATGAACTTCGCGAACGGGCCGAACGGCCCAACGGGGTTCATCAGGACGTCGATGATGTTCCGCTCGATGGTCTGGATGGTGCGCCCGGTGATGATTATCAGGCCTGTGCCTGGGGCCTTCACGAGCGCCATCACGAACGCGAGCGTCGAGGCGATCGTCTTGCCGGCCGACACGGCGCCGGTCCACAACGCGATGCGGGTGTTCTCGGCCTCGAAGATGGAGCGGATCTGAACAGGCGACATGATCTTGAAGACTTCGGTGTTCACAAACCACCGCCGGCGTCGACCAGGTCGGCGATCTCCGTCTCCTGTTGCTCCCACGCCAACCGCAGGGCCCGGTACAGGTCATTGACCATCGTCTTGCCGATCTCGTCCTGATCGGCCGCGTCGTGCAGCTCCATCTTCATCGCGATCGACATCGCCGAGTGCCGCGCCGACTGGAAGTCCTTCAGCTCCTTCGCCGGCGGCAACTCGGACACTATGCGCCGGACACCGTCTCCAGTGGACATATAGAACTCGTACGGCTCATTGCACCGGGCGGCCCAGCGGGCCTCGTCCTCGTAGAAACGCTGGACGGCCGCCTGGCGGGCCGCCTTCGCGTCGAACTTCGCCGCCGCGGTGCCGGCCGCGGTCTGGGCGGTGCGGGCGAATGTCAGCCCGTGGGCCTTGGCGATGTTGGACACTGTGGAGTGCGCCACGCCGCGTTCCTGGGCGATGGACCGGCACGACTTGCCGGCATTGATGTCGGCAACGATCTGCTCGCGGGTCTCGTCGGGCAGTTTGGCCATGCCGGGACCCCCTATCGGCTACCGAGGTCAGAGGCGGCGACCGACAGGGGGAGCACCATAACGGTCGCGGGGTGGGGACGCGGTGGTTGAGCTTCCCGGCATTCCGCCGCGCCCCCCTCGACCCCCCAGGAGGTACGGAAGGGGTCGTCCAACCTGCCCGCGTGCAGGGTGGTCCAGGAACGCAGAAACGCCCGGTGGCCTGCGATGGGCAGACTCCGGGCGCTGCAAAGGCGTTCGCGGATAGTGTGGACGCCCGAACGATCTAGGTCAAGAGGGCTGGCTTTTTGGGCGTTTCACCACGGCCGCCGCCGGGCCTCCGGGACGTCCCGCGTCGCCAGCTCGGCGGCCACCAGCTCGTCGAGCGGATACAGGTTGGCCCCGTACCCGCGGCAGCCGGGCATCCGCGCCGGCGCGCCCGGGTCGACACCGTCGGGCACCGGCCGGCCGGTCGCGGCGGCGAGCTGGGCGACGGTCAGCCGGGTCACGAGCGGCGGCCGGTAGCGGGTCGGGCGGCACCACTGCCGTAGCAGGGCCGGGGTGACGTCGGGCCACTTCTCCCGCACCTCGATGCCGGTCAGGTACACCCGGCCGGCGACCGTCACCGGCACAGCCCGGCCAGAACCTCGAACGCGTTCACCAGCCCGTCCCACATGTTCAGCAGAAAGCCACGGCGGCGCGGCACAGGCACGGGCGGGTCGTAGCCCGCTCGGGCGCAGATCGCGTCCCAGGACCAGTACGTCACCCACGCGTCGAGGTCATCCGCCGCCGGCCGCGTCTGAAGCACGGCCGGCGGCGGGCCCGGCCGCGTCACAACCGCGGCCGGAGTCTGCGGCCGCGCGCGCATCTGTCGGCGCACCGGCCAGCAGATCTCGGTGACGTCGTGCCGGTCCTGGCAGTCGTGGCACAGCGGGGCGTGAAAGGTGTGCACCAGGGCGGCCCGGGCGTTGATCGCGTCCATCATCCACCGCTCCGAGTACGCCACGGCTACCCCGGCTTGCTGATGGTGGACGTCTCGGTCAGCCGCTCGAACAGCGTCAACGCGCGCCGGACCTGGTCGAAGGCGGCGGTGAGCTGCGGCCCGTACCGGCCCATGAGGTGCCCGATCGCGACGGTGACCGCCTCGATCTCGCCGGGCCGGTCGATGGTGAAGCTGTTGTCACCCTGATCGTTGACGATCCGGACTTCGACCCTGGTGGTCATGGCGCCTTGAGCGCCTTCTGCCAGTTGGTCCGCACCGACGTCCTGGTGATGCCGTACTCGCCTTCGACGACGGCGCGACCGTAGCCCGTCCAGGCGCCGAACCGGCCGTTGGACCCGTCCGCGGTGAGGTTGTCAATGCCCATGCGCCAGTCCCACCACAACCAGCCGAGCTGGTACTCATCCGCGAGCTGCATCAGATCCTTGTAGGGGACCGTCTGCGCGGAGTTGTCCTGCGGGTCGGAGCGGTGCAGGAGCCCGACCTGGATCGGGAACGGCGCCTGCGCTACCTTCAGCATGGCCTGCTCCAGCGACATGCCGTATTGGCTCTGGTAGGCGCCGTTCGAGCCCCAGTAGGCCTGCCAGCCGAACACGACGTTGTGGAGCGGGTCGGCGTCGACGACGCGCTGCCCGGCGTTGAGGACGCATGGCAGGTTCCGCCCGCCGGTGCGGGACATGATGTAGAGCGGGCAGGTGTAGCCGGCCGCCCGGAGCTTCTTGACCGCGTTGATGCCGTCGCCGGCCCACGCCTCGTCGCTGTCCGCGTACGACTCGCCCATGGCGTGCAAGACGATGTAGCGGTCGTATTTGAGCAGCATCCGCAGGACGTCCGCGTTGGTGTACGTCGATAGCTTCTTGCCGCCGTCGATGGCGACGTCGACGAGCATGTGCGCGTCCAGGCCCCGGCGGATCATGTCCTCGATCTGGGCCAGCTTGCTGCGCGGCTCACCGGTCGGCGGGTTGATCGTGTAGTCGGGCAGGATCCGGATGGTGTTGGCTCCGGACTTGCCGACCTCGGTGACGATCGACGTCGGCAGCCACGATGCATCCCAGAAAACCTGCTCGGCGCCACGGACGACGACCCGCTTCCCGGCCGGGTCGTTCAGGTACCGCCCGTCGGTCCGGTAGCCGGCCGGCGTCGGGATGGGCGCCGGCGGCGGGGGCGGCTCGGGCGTCGAGTCGGGGACGGGCGGCGGAGGCTTGACCGACACGGTGGGCGGGGTGGTCGAGTCGTCGAAGATCAGTGTGACCTCGTGCTTGGCCATGGGGGCGGCTCCTATGCTTGCGGGGGCAGCCATCCAAAGTGGACGGCGGTGTTGGTGAGGATGTCGACGAGCTGGTTGGTCAACCCGAACCGCCTCTGCTGGATTTGGAGGCTGCGGGCTAGGTCGCCGTCGTCGTGTCGTTCTGTCGCGGCCTTCCAGTCGGCGAGCATCTCGACCAGGTCGCCCAGGTGCATGCCGTTCACGCCCCGGTCGAAGTGTTCCGGGTGGTGGCGGTTGTTCGCGTAGTGATGCTGCAACGCCGGCCCCATGTCGGCCAGGAACGCCGTGTACTCCGCCGACCCGTAGGTTGACGTCTTCAGCCGCGGCGTGGTCCGGTCGAATGTCCCGACTTCGGGCGGGAGCGTTTTCGACCGGTCGTGGCAGGTGGTCCGGTCGAGCAGGTCGTGGATGAGTTGCATCATCAGCTCGCCGACCCGCTGGGAGTGGGCGTAGGTGTCGGGTCGGCTGTCGTACGTGGTCACTTCCGATCCTTCCGGCTGAACAAACCCTCGTCGGGTCGCGTGAGGTAGAGCCCGACACCCAGCACCGCGCCGGCGATGAAAACCAGGAGGGGGTCGCCGTCGGAGCCCATCCCGTAGACGAGCGCGGACAGGATGCCGTCGACGACGCACAGCACCGCGAGGATCCACAGGAGCATGCGCAGGGTCGCCGCGGACAGGCTGTTCATGGCTGGCCCTCTCCGTTGCTCCGTCGCCGCTCCAGGTAGGACCGCACCCACAACGCGGCCTGACCTGGCGTGATCCAACAGGTGCACGGGTACACCTGCGCCGGCCCGCGTGGCGTCGCCTCGTTGGCCAACAGCCGCCCGTCGACCAGCCGGAACCCCGGCGCGCTGGCCTGGATTCGGAAGGTGCGACTGCCGCAGGCCGGGCACGGCGGCGGCTCGGCGGCGTTCACCGCTCACCCCTGGTCCGTCTCGGGGTCCTCGCGCCGCCCGTGCAGGAGCAGCTCCCCGTTCTCGCCCGCGGCGCACTCGTACGTGCCGGCGTTGGGCCACTGGTCGGCGTTGTCCCGGGCCGCCCTCGATACGTCGCAGGACCCGACCTCGTCGGCAGCTCTGCACCGCAGCGGGTGGGACAGCAGGAACCCGGGCCGGTCCTGCTCGAACGTGATCAGGTGGACCGGGTCCGCGTCGGTGAGCACGAAGTGCCCGCTGTCGTGGAGTGCGTTCAGGATCCTCTGGGAGGCGTCGCCCATGACGACGACCCCGAGACACTCGTCCATGCCGGCGAACAACTGCCGCAGCGTCCGCTCGACTACCGCATGGGCCGAGAGGACCGGTGCCGCCCGGTTCACCGGGGTCGGGCCCCGCCGAGCGGGACAGGTGAGACGGGCGGATACACGCCGATGTCATCGCCGCGACTGTCCTGGCTTTTCAAGTAGAACTGGATCACGTCTTCCTTGTTGAACCGACGGTGCCCGCCGCCGGTCCGGAACGACTTGATCCGGCCCGAGTTGGCCCACCGGGTGACCGTCTTCGGGTCCACCTTCCATTTGGCGGCCAGCTCGCCCGGCGTGATGATCGGGTCCAGCTCGGTAAGCCACTCGGGGAGGGTGGGGGCGGCGGATGCGGTCATGAGGAAGCTCCCGAGATGTGATGGATAACGGTGGAACCGGCGTGGGCGACGGCGAGGACGAAGGCGAGGACGGCGGCCAGGATCCGCCGGGCGGCACTCATGGCGCCGCGCCGACAAGCTCAGGGCGCCGCTTCTTCGCCGGGGCGACGGCGGGCCACCGGTGACGCTGCCCGGCGACCCGCTGAGGACGGCCGCAGCGGCAACCGGCGCCGGTGCACACACACCCCGCGTAGCGACACTCCATGACCCACTTCTTCGCGTCGGGTTCCGTGCACACCGCCCACATCGACCGCCGGCGACAGACCCGGCACGGGTCGGGGATCTCCCACTCCAGCTCACCCAGGTTGCACGCGCGCCGCGCTCGCTGGTCCGCCTCGAACAGGGTCTTACGCGCGTCCACGGCGACGTCCGACACGACCCGCCGCGCGGTCAGCTCCCGGTAGAGCAGCCCCTGCGCGATCGACATGTACGCGTCGGCCAGGTCGCACGAGCACTGCCGCACGGCCCCGCAGACCCCACACTGGTGTCCGGACGGCCGGCGGCCGAACCCGCGGCAGTCCGGGCAGCGATCATTGCGCTCGATCCGGTGCACATAGATGCCCTTGGCAGCGTCGAACCGAGTGTGCGGAACGTGGGTGACGCCGGCAGAGTCGCATGTCCAGCAACCGGTCACCGTAGACCTGGCGCTCGGATCGGTGACCCCGGCCCACTGCAGCCGCTCGCCGGTCCGGACGAACCACATCCGCTGCGACAGGCCGACGACGCTCAGCAGGATCATCGCGCGAGTCGACAGCGGTCCGACCTTCGGCGCGTCGGGGTGCGGGTTCGGCACCCGGCCGTACTTGACGGCGATCGCCGCCGCCTCGCGGTCCGCGCGGCGCTGATCGGCCTCGATTCGTCGGGTCTTGTCGTCACCGACGACGAACGGTAGCGGGATGGCCTTGCCGGGGACCATCGCGTCACCCAGCCACACCCATGACTGCCGGAGTCTGGACAGCGCGATCAGCGCGTCCGACGTGTCGGTGCTCATGATGGCCAGCTAGCGAACGTGGTGAGCGTTCGGCCGCTGGCTACGCCCGTGCATGCGTAACCCATTTTGGCGATAACTCCGGGAGGTGACCGGTTGTGATCGCCCCAGGCTAGACCTGGCCCGGACAACGCGTGCCAGATTCGCCGAAACTACCCCCAGTGACTGTGTTTACCGTCCGTGGGCGGCCGAGGCAGCCCCGGACGCGCGCGAGTCGTGCAGCGGGCGCGCCCGGAGCTGACGCCACAAGCCGCTCCGCATGATGCACCTACCGGTCGTGCCCGGTCGTCGGCGCATGGCCGCGCACCCACCAACCCCCGCACTGCGGGGGGTATTACATGACGGCGGGGTCTGGGCCGATCATCATTCGTTGAGCTATGTGGACAAGCAGCGTGACCGATCAGGATCCCCGGTACGGAATTGGTCGGCCCTCGGTGTGGTGGTGTATCTCCGCTAGCAAATGTATGCCACAGTCCCGCCGGGCGGCGACATAACGCCACGGCCGGGTGAACCGGCCACGTCTGTGGGGCCGCAGACCGCACGACGGATCCGAGACAGTCGTGTTCGTCGAGCCCGCCGGCGTCGTGCCTGCGGCCCCACAGACCACCAGGAGAGTTCTGGTCGTGGGATCCCGACCCGGAGTAAACGGAAGGATTGTTCCGAGGCCCCTCCGCCCCCGGGCCGGAACCCGTGCCGCAGAGGCTAGCGCCATATCGGCGGATAAAAATAAGTGGAGCTTATGAGACCCGGGAAATACCCAGAATGTTGAACAACTTAGTGGCTTCGGCCGATGGACGACGGCGTCGCATGAACAGCACCCGTACGAGATCCATTGTCGCGGGACTCAGCCGGAAATGAACCCCGGCCACCCTCTCCGCCTCCCGGAGGGCCTGTACGACTTTCTCGTCATTGCGCGGGTCACCGATCAACGCCCGCGCGTAGTCGATGTTCAGGTACGAGCGCCGCGACGGCAGCTCGATCGCGCCGGTGTCGATCTGCTCCCGGGCGGCGATCGCCGCGGCCGAGTCCTCCAGCTCGGCCGCGACGCCGACCTCCCAGATCTGGCAGTTCAGCAGGGTCGGCATCTGGTGCAGGAACCCCACCCCGTCCGCGGGCGGCTCCAGCCACCGGATCGCCCCCCGCGCCTCCGCCAGGTGATCCTTCGCCGCGTCCGCGTCGCGCATCACCGCGCTCTGCAGCGCGGCCATCAGGTGCAGCATCGGGTACGTCTCCCGGGCCTCCTGAGTCCCCAACGGGCCGAGAAGATCCGCCTGCTTGACGGCCAACTGGACGGCAGTCGCCGCGGAGTCCCCGTCGAAGGAGTTGATCCACGTGAAGTGCGCCTGCCCGATGTAGGCCGGGTCCCCGTGCTCCTCCGCCACCCGCACGGCCAGGTTCGCCGCCGTCTCGGACAGGTCGGTGTACCCCATCGTCCGCAGACACGACCAGGCGGCGATCAGGCTCTCCACCAGCGCGGTCGCCCCGGCCCCGCCGTGCGCGGCGGCGGCCGCCAACACCCCCGGCAGCGCCTTCGCGGAGGCGATGTGGGCGGCGGACATGCGGTTGAGGCTCATCATCCGGGCCTGCGCCTGGACTGCCGTCAGGTCCAGCTCCGTGTCGAACGGCACCCGGGCGGCGATCTTCCGCAGGACGGTCCGCAGCGGCGGCACCTGCCGGGCCGCGTCGGCCCGCACCGGGCTGCTCCCGGGTCGGGCCGGCTGCCCGGTCAGCTCGTGCTCGTCGACCTTGAGCGCGCGGGCGAGGTCAGCCAGGCGGCGCCGTCCGTTAACGGGCAGTTGCCCATTCTCCCAGTAGCTGACCATGGGCGGGCTGACGCCGATGAAGTCCGCCAGCTCCTTCTGGGTCATCCGTGCGGCAAGGCGGTGCTCCCGGATCCGGCTGCCGATCAGCCGGTCCTCCTCGCTCACTCGCTCGCCCACGGTCACACCCGCTCGCCAAAGGTCCTACTCGACGGTATCAGCCCCGGTGGCCGGTGTGCGGGTGAGAGATGGCGGATTCATCGCATATGCGCCGGGAGCGGAGCAGTGGGGTGCAAATCAGGCCGACGACGCCGAGGCCGAGGATGACGGTCGCGGCGACCGCGAATAGGTAGAACATTCCTGCTGTTGTCACTGGGTTCCCTTTTCGTTTCTGGTGGTGGCATTCACGTTGCTACGTATAGAACGACCGGCGCCTACTGGGCGCCCAGCTCCCGGGCCAGCACGTACGCGGGATGCCGCGCCGGGTCGAGGCGCCGCCGGTCATAGCGGCGGGTGGTCCGCGGATCCGCGTGCCCCATCGCGTCCTGGACCTCTTCCAGCGGCACCCCTGCCTTCAGGTTCAGGGTCGCGAACGCGTGCCGCAGCGAATGCGGCGACAGGCGGGAGACCAGCTCGGGCGGCAGGCCAGCCGCCGTGGCGAGCCGGCGGATCAGCCGGAACACGTACGGCTGGTCGATCCGCCCGCCGGACCGGGTAGCGATCAACGGCATGGACGACCGGCCACCACCTTGGCCGGCGAGGGCCGGCAGGAGCAGCGCCCCCCGGTCGGTCAGGTAGTCGTGCACCCGCACGTACACCACCGGTGGCAACGGGACTGTGCGGCCCTTGCGGCCCTTCCCCATGATCTGCAGGACGTGATGCCCCTCCGACATGGTCAGGTCCGAGACGCTCGCGCCACACAGCTCCCCGACCCGCATCCCCGAGTACACGAGCAGGTAGACGATGGCGGCGGTCCTCAGTCCATCGTGGACAGCCACCGCCTTGAGTACGTTCACGTCGTCCGCGGACGGCACCCCTGTCCGGGAGAAGTCCCGATCGACCCTCGGCCGCTCCGACCGTTCCAGCAGTAGGAACGGGTTGCTCTTCATGGCATCGTTGCGGAGCAGGTAGGCGCACCACGCGCTCGCGGCCGCCAGCCGCCGGGCCTTGGTGGCTTCCTGTCCGGTCAGGACCCCGGCCCACGCGCGGGCGTGGACGTACCGCGCGGCGAGCGGGTCCACCTCACACTCGCCGCACCACGCCAACCACTCGGAGACGTCCACCTGGTACGCCCGCCGGGTCTGCTCCGTCAGCCCGGCAAGGAAGAGCTGCAGCCAAGAGTTGATCTCCCGCCATGGGTCGTGGCGGCCGGCGTCGTCCGCAGCGGAGAACCGGACCACCTCAGCCCGGATCGCTGGCAGGCTCACGACTTCTTCCCCCTCGGTACAGGCGCGATGTTCTGCCGCCGCGCGATCCGCCGAATGGTCATCGGGGCCAGGCCCGTACGCCTCGCCACCTCCGCCTGGGGCACCCCGAGATGCAGTGCCCACGCGATCCGCGTCTCCTGCTCCTGCCGGGCCTCGCGCTCCGCCTCCACCGCCTCGTTGCACTGGTTGACGGCATTGATCGCGTAATTCAACGCCTTTTTCGCGTCCTCCCGCTCACTCCAGCGCGGGTCAGGCAACGCCTCCAGGAGCTGAGGCTTCACATCGACCCCGGGAGGAAGTACTCGCCGCGGGCGTTCATCTCGGCAGCGGCCCGCATGGCCTGTGCGTGCAGGAGCATCCGGACCCGCTCACGGGCGCGGTACCTGGACACCAACTGCCACCACCGCGGCCTTACCAGCTCAGCAATCCGCCGGTCCCGCTCACGGACCATCTCCTTGAGCATGAAATGCGCGCTGGCGCAGTCCGCCGGGTCGTGCGGCGGTGAGATGGCTGCCATCACAGTTCCCCTTTCTGGATGTCGAAGTCCGCCGGGACGCTCTCGATCGCCGCGATCAGGGCGCGCTCCTGGTGGCTGAGATTGTTGGGCCTGACATGGGTGACGGATTGTGCCCACGCCCGGGCCGCCTCGAAGACGGGCAGCATGACGGCCCGATCGGCCAGGAGCCGCTCCCGGTGGGCGAAAACCTCGTCGGGGTCATCGACCGCCCGCAGCAGCACGTCCGTCAACGCCTGCCTGAGGTTGTCGCGCTCGGCCCGCAGAGTATTGATCTCGCCCTGCTGGTCGAGCATCTTGTTGGCCATTCGATGATTCTGGTCGAGGTGGATCTCCCGCCAGTCGCTCATGCGGCCACGTCTCCCAGCTCGTCGAAGATGGACAGTTGCCCGGGGCACTGCATCAGGTCGTGGTCTGGGTGCAGCTCGATTCGTGGATCGGCGGGCGGGAACGCGGCCAGGACCGCGTCAGCGTAATGACCGGACCAGGTGAACGACGTGAAGTAGTCGGCCATCCGGCCGCCGTGCTCGTTGACGACGTCGGCGCGGAGCCGGTCGTGCATCCAGCTTCCGAGGTAGGCGCCGACGACGGTGTCCGACTCGTACGGCCGGCCGATCTCGTTGAAGGCCATCCACGCATCCTTTGGGGACCACAGTTCGGCCCAGTTCGCCCAGCCGGCCCGGTAGTCGTCCAGGTGCATCCGCAGGTAGGCGACGAGGTCGAGGGTGACCACGTGGCAGTTCCCGCATTTCCCCGGCGTCGACGTGTACCCGGGCGCCGACATCCGCAGCAGCGGGGTGTGTGCGTCCTTGTCGCCGGACTCTCTGGCGGCGCGTGCCTCGGCGTAAGCGCCCTCCCGCTGCACACATACGTACAGGTGATGCGGGTCCGCGTCGTCGTCCTCGTCGTCTTCCGGCTCCGTAGCGGTCTCAGCTATGGGCACGCCGGGCGGCTGCGGACTCTCCACTATGGCCGGAAACTCCGCCGGCCACGACGCAAGCTCATACCGGTGGGGAAGGTAGAACGTGTACTCGACCTGCCGGCCGCCACCAATGTCGGCCATGTGAGTGTTCCGGTCCACCGCGGCGATAGTCACTTCTTCGGTGCCGGCACCCGACCAGTAGCCAATGTCGCCCGTCTGGATCGGCCCCCTCCTCCGCCACACCTGCCCGACCGCTACGTACATGAACGCGCTGGGCCACTGCCCTTCGGCAAGTTGCGTCGCGTGCTCCACCGAAGTGCCGAGGCCAAGCACGTAAAGGTCCCGCGCGCGCTCCAGGAGCTGCCGTTTCCGCTCCGGCCCGATGATGTCGTCGACAGCGCGCGCATGGTCGTCGGTGTCGCGGTAAGGGTCGTGCTTCGTCATACTCGTGTCCTTCGTGCAGAGCGCCGCCTGGTGAGTGGCAGCGTGGGCTTTTCCTGGTCGTGATCCAACGGGACCAGCGTCAGTTCCCCCTCGATGCGGGGAGCGTGCCGCAGGCCCCAGTAGACGGCCGGGTGTCGGGACTGCATGGGCGCCATCACCGGCTGGCCGTGCTCGTCAACGATGGTGGCCGGGTCGAGACATTTGGACCCCTTGCGGTGCCGCTCGTACGTCGCCATACCGCCGAACCAGCGCTTACACCGGGAGCACCTCGTGCTGGTGTCCACCCGGACCGTGGGAGCTTTCATAGCGGCTCGAACGCCCCGCCTCGGCTGGTGCCGACTATCCTCGGACCCTGGCCGGGCTCCAACCGCAGCACGTCGCGGCAGCTCCCGGACTTCGAGAGCACATAGACGGCACGCTGGCCCAGCTCGCGGAGTTGGTCGGCCACCGCCCAACCGTCCGCGATCCGGAGCTCGCTGTCGTGGCGGTTGATCGTGATTCCAACCGCGTCGGCGAGGTCGACGGCCTTCACCTTCGTCTCGGCCACGATGATCACCGTGGCCTGGTTGTGCCCCACGGGCTGACCCAGAGCTACGCGCACCGGGGTCGGCACGAACCCGTGATTGCCAAGGGTGTACGACTTCACTGCTCCACCTCCGCCTGCACTCCGTGCCGCGCGCACGGCAGCTCTTCGCCGCACACCATCGGCTGCTCACCCAGCGGGTACACCGTCTCGACGCACCACACCTTCGGCGGCATGTACGACCCGGCGGCGAGCGGACCGTGCGCGGTGGCGGCCTCGATGACCTCGTCCCGGTCGTCGTACCCGGACGCGTCTTCAGGGCATCCGGGCCTGGTGCACGACCACGAGTAGTGCCCGGCCGAGTCGGGTGGGTGGATCTCGGTGACGTGGGGGAGTGGGGCAGCCAAGACCCCAGCGTCGGCCAGTTCGGCGAGGAACTCCCGGGCCCCGTGAAGGCATGCGTCGCGGGCTTCCTGTTCGTCTTCGTCCCACCCGGGCAGGACGTGGCCCGGGACGCCGTCGTCGGTGGCCACCCCATCGGCCCAGGCGTATAGCCGTTTGGCCAGACGCAGCTCGGTGTCAGCGGCCCAGCGCGGATCAGTCGACATCAGTTCTCCTCGAACGACGACAGCGCGGCGCGGGCGTCTTCCAATGCGACCCGGTCGCTGCCGTCAAGGTCCGTGCACTCCAGGCACACCAGGATCGCGTCGACCGCGGCCTGGGCCTTCGCCGGCGTCATGGTCTTCGGCTTGCGTTCGCGGACCTTCCCGTCCGGGCCGATCCGGGAGTCAGATGACGTCATGGCCCTACCACCTCGTGTCTGCGGAGAACGTCGACCAGCTCCCGCCCGGCGGCAGTGAGTACCACGCCGCGGAAGTTGCACCCGGCACAGCCGGGCCGCGGGGGAGGGGCGCCGAGGGCCTCGAACTCGGGGCTGGCCTGCCACTCG
>JACCDR011157116.1_pt1 | contig 23426 bp, 29 predicted proteins | sample 7446431 | NCBI WGS metagenome assembly JACCDR01 (sample SAMN15323443, study PRJNA562643) | freshwater metagenome | isolation source: river surface water | place: USA:Blue River Watershed | collected 2017-08-17 | reverse complement strand
CCACGCCCGCCCCGGCCAGCGCCCGGATGAGGCGTGTCTGATGCCGGGCCCGATGGATCGCCCGGAGACGGCCGACCTACGGCTGCTGGTGGGCCTTCGCGTCGTCGTGGCCGGGCCTGCGCACCGCGGCGACGACGTGGTGGCCTGGTGCGCCGCTGCGGCCCGCGCCGGGGCCTTGATCGTCATGGGCTACGCCACCGACGGCCCGCTGAGCCGCGCGCTTCCGCTGTACGCGGGCGGCGACGTGGCCGAGATCGAACGCCGCATCGCGGCACTGACGGAGGCATGACGTGGCCGAATTGATCCCCGACGACTTCGACTTCAACGCCTACATGCGGGACACCGAGGCCCGCGTGAAGGTCCGGCCGGCGAGCAGCTTTGCCGACCTGCTGGCGGCGAAGTTCCTGCCCCGCGAGCCCGGCGCCAGGCAGCCGAAGATGATCTCCACGAAGCTGGGTCAGCGCCTGGAGTTCCGGCCCGGCGAGGTGACAGCCTGGGCCGGGTACAACGGCCACCGGAAAAGCATGTTCACCGGGCAGGTCGCGCTCGACCTGTGCTTCCAGCGCGAGCGGGTGCTGATCTGCAGCTTCGAGATGAGCCCGGCCGACACACTGGCGCGCATGGCCCGGCAGTGCTTCGCCGTCGAGCGGCCGGCGCTGGTGACCCTGGAGCGGTTCAACACCTGGACCGACGGCCGGCTCTGGATGTTCGACCACATGGGCCGCATCAAGCCGGCGCAGCTGATGGCCGTGCTGCGGTACTTCGCTGAGGAGCTGAAGGGCACGCAGGTCGTCGTCGACAGCCTGATGATGGTCTGCGCCAGCGAGGAACACCTCGACGAGCAGAAGCAGTTCGTGACCGACCTCGTGCGCAGCGCTCAGGAGTTCGGCCTGCACATCCACCTCGTGACGCACTGCCGCAAGCCGCAGAGCGGCGACGAGTCGAAGCCGCCGACGAAGTACGAGCTCCGGGGTTCGGCCGCGATCAGCGACCAGTGCCACAACGTCGTCACCGTGTGGGCCAACAAGCCGAAGCAACAGGAGCTGAGCCAGGGGAACATGCTGAAGTCGGGCGAGCCCGACGCCATGGTGACGGTCGAGAAGCAGCGCAACGGGCAGTGGGAAGGCCGCATACGGCTGTGGTTCGATGAGCCGTCGCTGCGGTTCGTGAACGAAGCCGGCCCGGCCGAGCCTTACGTGCTGGGGGTCGAATGAGCGCCGCCGGAATTGACGCCAGCCAGGCGCGGATGGTCGCGCAACGCCTGCGCGCGCTGGAGGCGGCCGGGTATCGGCTGACCGAGGGGCAACGCTGGGTGCTGCAGTGCTGCGAGCGCCGCGTGCGCCTGGCCGAGACGTTCGCCGAGCCGAAGGAGATGCCCAAATGATCTTGCTACCCGGCCTCCGAACCGTGCCCGGGATGAACGTCCGCGAGCACTACATGGCCCGCGCCCGCCGCGTCAAGAACGAGCGCGAGATTGCCTCATGGAGCTTGAAGCTATGGGCAAAGCCCGAGGTGCCCTGCCGCGTCATCCTGACCCGCTTTGCGCCATCCAACGGCTTGGACGACGACAACCTGGCCGGCGCGCTCAAAGGCGTGCGCGATGCCGTCGCGGAATGGCTGGGCGTGGACGACAGGGACCGCCATCGCGTGCGCTACGTGTACGAGCAGCAGCGCGCAGCGTGGGGCGTCGGCGTGGACTTCGAGCCGATGGAGTCGAACGATGGGCGTTGAGCGCGCAGAGCCCGACCCCTTCGACCCCCGCGTGCGCTGCACAGACTGCCAGCACTTCCGCCCCTGGCGCTGCGGCAACTTCCGCGCCGCCGGCCTGCGCCATCCCGACGTAGGCCCGGCGCTGTCGGAACTGCCGCAGCGGTGCCCGGGGTTCCTAATGCGATTGGAGAAGCGATGAAACGATGGATTGCCCTGGCGCTCTGCGCCTTGCTGGCCGCATGTGGCGGGCACACCAGCGACGAGGACGAGAAAAGCATCGAGCCTGTCAACTGCCGAGCAGAGCCAGCCAAATGCACCTGAAGCCGCCAGCCGACCGGAGAGGCCGACTATGACGACTGTCCCTGTAGCCACGCACAAACGCGACTGGTTCACCATCATTCGCACGCTGATGCGTTATGGCGTCAGCATGGAGCACATTGGCGCTGTGACGGGGCGCAAGCGCAACACCGTGCGCGCATGGCAGAACGGCAGCGAGCCGAAAGAATCGGACGCGCGCATCGTGCTGGCGCTGCTGGCAAAGGTGGCGCCCGAGGAATACGCCAGGCTCCAGGCGCCGTTTGAGATTCGGCGCGCGGTGGAGGTTTTGCAGCGGCCAGGGGACACGCCTCGGCTTGAGTTTGTGGAGGTGAAGTGATGCCGCGACCGACCGAATACACCCAAGAGCTGGCTGACAGGATCTGCGCAGAGTTGGCGCGGTGCGGATCGCTCCGGCGTGTGTGCCGCAAGAACGAATGGGCGCCGTGGGATGACACGGTGCGGCTCTGGGTGGCGCAGCGGGAAGACTTCGCGTTGGCATACGCGCGCGCGAAGGAAGCCGGCATTGATGCGTTGGTGGAGGAAGGGCTGGACATTGCCGACGACGGCACCAACGACTTCCGCGAGGTGACGCAGGCCGGCGGCGTTACGGCTGAGAAGTTGGACGTTGACCATGTAAGCCGGTCCAAACTGCGCGTCGGCTATCGGCAGTGGCTGGCCGAGCGCATGGCGCCGAAGAAGTATGGCGTGAAGCAGGACATCACCACGAACGGGAAAGAACTGCCTGGCGCATCTGTTTCCGTTGTTGAGCGCCTTTCGCTTGAGGAATGGCGAAAGGCGCACGGGTTGGTCTGATGTGGACGCCGCAGTCTGGAGCGCAGGAAATCGCGTGGACCGCACATTGGTGCGACGAACTGTTTTACGGCGGCGAGCGCGGCGGCGGGAAGTCTGACCTACAGATTGGCTTCCAAGAGGACGGCGCGCTTACCTACGGCAACGCATGGCGCGGGATCATGTTCCGCAAGACGTTCCCGGAACTTGAGGAACTGCAAGCCCGAGCCATGCAGGTTTTCCCCGGCGAGGGCGCGGTGTTCAAAACGCAGCCTAGCGCGGAATACCCGTTCAGCAGTTGCTGGTATTGGCCGAACGGAGCGAGCGTGAAGATGCGCTACATCGAGAACGACAAGGACTATGGTCGCTACCACGGCCACCAGTACACCGGCATCAGCTTTGATGAGGTGACGGAGTACGCCACGCCTGCGGGCCTGCTGAAGATGCTTTCGACGCTTCGGAGCGCTTTCGGGGTGCCGTGCCGCGTCAGGTTGACGGGCAACCCCGGAGGCATCGGTCATGTGTGGGTCAAGCAGCGCTACATCACCTGTGGGCCCCCGCTATCGCCATTCACGGACCCGGAAACCGGCTTCACGCGGATGTTTGTTCCGTCGCGGATGGCGGACAACAAGATCCTGATGCAAGCCGACCCGGCGTACCGCAATCGCATCTTGGCGGCGACTGGCGGGAACGAGGCGCTTCGTCAGGCGTGGCTGGAGGGCAACTGGGACATCGTTGCGGGAGCGTTCTTCGACAACATCACGCCGGCCATCTACCTTCCGACCGTGGCCCTGCCGAAGCAGTGGACGCGCTACCGCAGTATGGACTGGGGCAGCGCCCGCCCGTTCAGCGTGGGCTGGTGGGCCATCGTGGATGACGACCATTGGTTGGAAACGCGCGACGGCGAGGTGATGCTGCCGCGCGGCGCCATCGTCCGCTATCGGGAGTGGTACGGCTGCAAGCCTGACGAGCCCAACGTCGGCCTGAAGCTGGACGCGGAGGAAGTCGCTCGCGGCATAAAGCAGCGGGAACTTGGCGAGAGCATCGACGAAACCCTAAGCGTGGCCGACCCAAGCATGTGGAAGGAAGACGGCGGCCCGAGCATTGCCGAACGTATGACGCGGGCGATGCCCGGCAGCACCGGGCCTCGATTCCGGCCTGCTGACAACAGCCGAATAGCTGGCTGGCAGCAGATGCGCGCCCGTATCAACGGAGAGGAAGGCCGGCCGTGGCTGTACGTCATGGACAACTGCACGGACTGGCGCCGCACGGTCCCAGCGATGCAGCACGATGCCAACCGCATCGAAGACGTGGACACGGACGGCGAAGACCACTGCGCGGACGAAACCAGGTACGCATGTATGGCACGACCAATCTCCCGCGTTCCGAAGCCGCGCCGGGGCAACGGCCCGAAGCCCTACACGCTCGACTGGGTGATGCAGTCGCGCGGAGAGCCATAAACGGGCGGAAAACCGCCCGGCATGCCCGGTGCAATAGGAGGCATGCAGATCGACGCCGCCAACGTCAGGCCCACCTTTTCGTCGCGCGAATCCATCACGCCCGACCAACTGCGGCACGTTGACGAGCCCTGCGTCATCTTCGAGGCGCTTTGGCTTGATGACGACGGCGAGAAGTGCTGGGCCTACACCGTGGGCGGCATGCTCGACGGCAAGCCGCTGGGCGCCATGGGGGGGGTGCTGGTGGGCGACCAAGCCATCATCGTCCACGCCGAAACGCGCGAACTGGCCGACGCCATCGCGTCCGATGGGCTGCTGACCACGCTGTCAGCGCTGGACGAGGAAGAACGCGACTACATCGAAGCCCACGCCGCCCTGGCGCGGCTGACCGAGGCCGGGCCGATTCGCCGCATCGAGCTGGCGACCGCGAAGCCCGCCGACAAGTCCGACGCATTCGTGGCCGACACCGAGGCCATCCGCAAGCTGCGAGGCGACGACGTGATGTTGTCGGCCGGCGGCCCGGAGAACTGAACCCATGGGGCGGTGCGGCCCCTCGCTGCGCACCCGGCTGGCAGGGCCGGTCTCTGCCGAGGAAGGAACTGAATCATGAGCGTCAAGACCACTTCTCTGGGCACGTCTGCCAACACCACGCAGGCGATCAACATCACCACGACGAGCAACGCCACGCCCATCGTGGCGACGTTCACCGCCGGGCACGGCCAGGTGGACGGCAAGCGTATCGCCGTCGCTGGCGTGACCGGCAACACCGGCGCGAACGGCGAGTGGACGCTTGAGTTCACGGGCGCCAACACCGCCAAGCTGCTGGGCTCCGTCGGCAACGGCACGCACGGCGGCACCGTGCGCGTCGGCGTCATCAACGATGCCACGCCGCTGATGCAGGGCCACTCGGCCGCGTTCATGCTTACCGGCAACCACGTCGGCGTGGTGGATGTGGAGTGCTACGCCAGCTTCGCGGACTTCCGCGACGGCACCAACGACGACGGCGCCGTTGCCCCGTTCGCGCTGGGCACTGGCGTGACCAACTCGGCCGGCTCCAGCTCGACGCCGGCCAAGTCCACCATCACGACCGCCGCGACCAACCCCGGCTTTACGGCCGAGCTGAACCTGCCGCGCATCATCCGCGTGGTGCCGACCACGGCCACGTCGGGCACGCTGTCGGCGGTGCTGGTCGGCTGACCTGAGCGATGGACGAGCAGCGCGTCGAGGTTGACGAGCGCGACAAGGCGCTCGCCAGCGACTGGCTACGCCGAATCGACGAAGCGCTGCAAACCCCGCAGCGCCGCGAGGATGAGAAGCGCTGGGCGCGGTGCCGCACGCTGCTTCGAGGCATTGACCCGGACACGGGCGATTCCAAGAAGCGCATGCGGTCCAACCTGCACTTCGCCAACCTCGCGGCGATGCGGCCCCAGGTCTATGCCAAAGACCCGGAGTTTGCTGTTCAGCCCACGGCGGCGGTGCCTGACGAACGCCTGCCAGCCGTGCGCGCGTTTGCGAAGACCGCCGAACAAGTGGTTGGCGAACTGCTCATCAAGCGCGCCGAACTGAAGCGCAAGGCCAAGCGGCTGCTGACCAGCACTTACGCGACGAGCGTCGGCTGGTGGAAGCTCTGCTGGCAGGAAGACCGCCGCGAAGACCCGCTGATCGTCGCCAAGCTCAAGGACGCGCAGGACAACGCCGACCGCATCCGCCGGCTCAAGGAGCAGGCCACCGACGGCGGCCCTGCCGGGCACGAAAAGGAACTGGCCCAGCTTGAGCAGACCATCGCCGGCTTGCAGTCGCAGGCCGAGAAGGCGGTCAGCCGCGGCTTGGTGCTCGACTTCGTGCGGCCGGATGACATGCTGGTGCTCGACGGCAGCATCCTCGAAATCACCGACTACCGCCGCTCCGAGGCGCTGGCGCACCGCGTCTGGATGACGCGCGAGCAGGCCAAACAGCGCTTCCCGGAGTACGGCGCGCAACTGGACAAGGCCCGCGTCTACCGCGACGGCAGCGCTCCGCAGGGCGGCGCGGGTGCGCCGCAGCCGGCACAGGGCGCGGAGACGAAGGACAAGGATCTGCTGGCCGTCTGGGAGGTTTGGGAGCAAGCGAGCAATCGCGTGTTCACCCTCATCGAAGGCTGCAAGGAAGGCTTCGCACGTCCGCCGTTCAGCCCGACATGGACCGGCAAGCGCTGGTTTCCGTTCTTCCTGCTGGCCTTCAACGAAATCGACGGCGCGTTCTACCCGCTGTCCGACATCGAGCTGACCGAGAACGTCGTCCGCGAATACAACAAGGCGCGCGACGACTGGGAGCGGGACCGCAATGACTGCTTGCCGGTGAACGTCGTCCGCAAGGGCGGCACGCTGACGCCGGAGGATGTGCAGAACATCCGCAACCGCAACGGCGCCGACATCATCCTCGTGGAAGGGCCGGGCGGCCGGCCGCTGACGGATGACCTGTGGAGCGGCCAGCTTGGCGCGCTGAACCCGGCCAACTACGACACGGCGCCGGCACGGCAAGACATGGAGATGCTCGTTGGCGGCGGCGACGCTGCCCGTGGTTCCGTGCTCAAAGCCAAGACCGCCACCGAGGCGGAAATCCTCGCCCAAGGCATGCGCGGTCGGTCGGCAGAGCGCACCGACATCATCGAAGACCTCCTGAGCGAAGCCGGCGCGTATGCGCTGGAAATCTGCCTGCGCAAGCTGCCGCCCGAGGACGTGCTGCGGATTGCCGGCCCTGAGGCGCAGTGGCCGCAGATGGCGCCTGAAGACATCTTCGACATCGTGAGCGTGCAGGTTCGCGGCGGCTCCACTGGCAAGCCTGACCGGCTGCAAGAGCAGGACCGCTGGACGAAGCTGTTGCCCGTCATCGAGAAGGCCATGGCGCAGGTTGCGCAGCTCAAGCAGGCCGGCATGGACGCCGAAGCCATGGCGGTGGTCGAGCTGGTGCGCGAGACGCTGCGCCGCTTCGATGAGCGCGTGGATCTTGAACGCTTCCTGCCGATCCCGAAGGAAGGCGAGGAAGGCGGCGACAACATCCCGCCGGAAGTGCGCCAGCAAGTGCAGGAACTGATGGGCCGCTTGCAAGAGGCGGAAACGGCGCTGGCCGACCGCTCGGCCGAGCTTCAGTCGAAGGAACGCCAGGCGCAGATTCAGGCCGATGCGAAGGTGCAGGCGACGGTCGGCGCTGCGCAGGTCAAGGCCGACGCCGACGCCGAAGCGGCTGCGATCCAGGCCGAGGCCGGCATCGCACAGGTGGCCATGCAGCCGGCCCTGCCGCAGCATGCAGCGTTCGGGGCGCAGCAGGCCTTTGCGGCGCCATCCCCGGCCCCAAGGCCGAAGCCCGCGCCGGCTCCTGCTGCGCCTGACGTGCTCTCGATGCTGGTGCCGCTGCTGGTTGGCATGCAGCAGCAGTTGGCGGCTCTTTCGGCGAATCAGCAGCAGCCGAAGGCGGCGCAACAAATGGAGCTGGTGCCAGAGCGCGACCCCGTGACGGGCAAGGCACTCCGCTACATCGCACGTCCAATGGCGCATTGACATGACCACCCAACTGCAAGGCCCGCCCGCAGAACTGCGCCTGACCATTGAAGTCAAGCGCGCGGCCACTGGACAGACTGAGGTGTTCGAGCTGATCGGCACCCCCATCCCCGAACCTGAACAGAAGGAGGCCAGCGATGGCGGTGACTCACAGCGCAGCGGCGCGTAACGCCGCAACCGATGCCGTTACGGCCCTCATCGGGGCGAGCGGGAATCTCAAGTTTCGCCTCAGTGGCACGGTCGGCTCGCCCGGCACTGCTGCCGCAACGTGCCCGCTTTCATCCACCGCGTTTGGCGCGTCGTCCAGCGGCACGGCCACGGCCAATGCCATTACCAGCGACACCAACGCCACCGGCAACGCATCTCCGGTCGCCACGGCAACGCTGGAGACAAGCGCTGGAACGGTGGTGATTCACTGCGCCGTTGCCGCCTCGGGCTCGGACATCAACCTCAGTAACGGCCTGACGATCAACGCGGGCGATACGGTGTCGGTGTCGTCGCTGACGTACACGGCTCTGCCGGCGTAACATGCCCGCGATCCCGTCCCTGCTGCGAGCGCTTGCAGACGAGTGCGAGCGCCTGCTCGCGCCTGCGCCAGGCCCAGAGCCGCCCGCTGCCGAGCCGCCTGCGCCGCAGCCGCCAGCCCCTGTTCCTGCACCGCCCGCAGTCGCCCCCGGCGCCATTGTGCGCGAGCCGATCCCCAACGATCAGCGCATCGTATGGCCCTCGGCCTGGGCTTGGTCCGCAAACTACATGCGCGCGACGGATCACATCGAGTGGACGCCCGGTCAGTCGGTCAAGTTGCGGTATCTGCGAGGTCGGCTGAAGGAGCGCGCGGGCTTGCCGAACGGGCCGTTCCCGGCGCACACGTACACGCTGTTCATCGACGGCGTACAGGTGGCCGAGGCGCTGGTGGGCGAGGATGTCAAGGCGTGGGACTTCGTGTTTACCGCGCCGACCACGCCGGGCTGGCACACGCTGACCGTGGGCAACCTGCGCGCCGATGAGCAGGAAAGCGGCATCACCTACTTCGCAGCCGTCAGCGGTGGCGACCCGGGCCTTGTGCCCGTGGTGCAGTCGTCGCTCCAACTGTCGCACCGCAGCGGCGCCGACTACGCCCACGCCTACGCATGGGGTCCGGTTGGCACTGGACCCGCTCGTCCGACGCCCGACTACACCTACGAGCCCGTTCTGGCCGAAGCCGACACCGTGGCCGACATGCTGGTCCCCGGCGATGCCGACGTGCCGACAATCCTGTCGCAGCGCGCATCGGGCACATGGACAAGCGCGGGTTCGCAGGGCTACTACTGGGATCAGGCCACCGGGCTGGTGAAGAACCTCCCTCATGCCAAGGACGGCGGCCGTGGCATCGGCACCATCTGCATGCCGACGCATATCGAGGTCGGCCGCGCCACGCAGACGCAAGACCCGGCCAGCACCCCGCGCCGCAACCTCTACGTCTGCGAACCGCGCCGCTTTGTGCGAGTGGGCAACACGGGCGAAGTTGTCACCCTGGCAGGCCACCGACACCGCACCGGGCACGGCGATGTGCCGCCTGAGCTGGTGGGCGACTGGTCAGCCATCCCCGAGAGCCGGCGCGGCTTCCGACTGCTGTGGGGCATGTGCTGGGACTCGCGCACGCTGACGGTGGACCCGAGCCTGCCGCCCGTTGATGGCCGCCCGCCGCACCCCGCGAACCCCCGCGCCTATGTGGCCGACAGCATCAACAACCGCGTCTGCCGTGTGGAGTTCGACGGTCGCAGCCACGATACGCCAGCCAAGGTGTCCGAGGTGTTCACCGGCCCGGGGGTGTGGGATTGCGTTGAGCACGACGGCAGCATGATCGTAAGCCTGCGCGAGCAGCATCGCGTGGTCCGCATGACGTTCGACGGGCAGATCCTTGACGTCATAGCGCAGAGCGACTCTTCGCTGCCGGGTGACGCCACGGTGGACAGTAGGCACATCGCGCGCCTTACCACGGGCTCGACGCTGGCGCAGGCCCGCGCGCACCCGACGCTGGCCCCGGAAGGGCTGTATGTGCTTGACGGCATGCTCTACGTGGGCAGCAACGTCCAGCAGCAGATCACGGTGATCGACCTTGACACCAATGCCGTCGTCCGGCGCATCCAGCTTCCGGGCAATCGCTGGCACTTCGTCAAGCTGGCCGTAAGCGATGGCACCTATGGCCCTCGCGGCACGGTCTACTTCTGCACCTTTGACATCAGCCACGGCGCGCGGCAGTACGGCATCAAGCCTGATGGCACGCTGTTCCGCCATCACGACCTGTACGGCTCCGAGGGCTATCAGTTCTCGTGCGGCGTCGGCGGTGGCCGGCTCATCGTCGGCGGGTCGAACTACGGACTGTTGCGCGTCCGCAAAGGCCCGCGCCCTGATACCGCGCTGTACCGCCAGGGCGAACGCGAGTACGAAGCCATGCACGGCCGGATCGTCTATGGCCCGCTGGGTGTTGGCCGCTTCGACGTGCCCGCCACGAGCGAGGCCCTGCGCTACTACCTTGCAACAAATCACGCTGGAGTGACACCATGAGCCTGACCCCCGCGCAACTTCCCGCCCTGAAGGCCGCAATCCTGGCCGAGACGGACCCGACGTTTGTAGGCTACCGCAACAACGGGCAGACCGGCCTCATGACCGAATTCTTCAACCTGCCGGCCACACCGACGCACGCTGTCTGGGCAACTGACGTGGTGGTGGGTGCAGTTCAAGATGCCATCGACTACACCGCGTACACCCCGAACGGCACCATCGACGCTACGGCGGCAGTGACGAACCGACTGCTGGCCGCGCAGACTAAGCAGATGAACTTGCAACTGATGCTGCAAGGCCGTGAGACGCTGAACGCCTCTCGCAACCGCACTCGCGCGAGCCTGCTGGACGCCGTGACAAACCTGCCGACCGGCAACAGCGGCGCATTACAGAGCGCGGGCGGCGCCGATGGTGCTCGCGTCCTCAACGCCTGCACCCGACCAGCCACGCGCGCAGAAAAGCTCTACACCGTGAGCACCGCCACCACCGGCACGGTGACGGCCAATGTGCTGGTGTTTGAGGGCAGCATCAGCGAAGCCGACGTAAACGCCGCGCTGGCGATCTAAGGAACCGCCATGGCCACGCTTAAGCTATCGGGCTATCTCGCGTCAGCGGCGTCGGTCACGTTCAGCGGCACGCAGACGCTCGCGTCCTTGACGAACGACGAGTGGACGAACTGGTCAGACGAGATTGACAACAGCACCAACAAGTACGCCTACGCCGACTTGGAAATGGTGCTGGGCTCCGCCGCCTTCACGGGCGCCGATGCGGGCATGGAGGTCTACATCATCCCGACCGTGGATGGCACGAACTACCCCGACTGGGTGGGCGATGTGACGACTGACCAGCCTGGGCAGGCGCACTACTTTGTCGCGTTCCTGCCGATTGTCGCCAGCACGTCAGGCAAGCGCGTTGCAAGCTCCTCGCAGGCGAATATCGAACTCCCGCAGGGCAAGTTCAGGTTCGGCGTGCGCTCGCGGGCAAACGTGACGCTGGCCGCAAGCGGGAACACGCTGTCCTGGCGCCCGAAGTCTTACGACGTGGTGTAAGCGCCCATGGTCGCACTGACGCGGCGGTGGGGGACCAGCCAACCACCGGCTAACGCGCCGGTCGATTGGGGCAACCCTCTTGCGCAGGAGCTGACGTGCCTCGTGCCGGCGCTCGCGCGCCAAGACATTGTTGGCCGTCTCCCGATCACCGGGACCGGCACTTTGCGCGGCTCAATTCGCGGCGTGGGTATTGGCAGCGCTGGGACTGCTGGTGGCAGCGGGCTGACCGTCGGCGATACCAGCTCGCCAGTGGCTCCGTTCGAGAACGCCACTATCGTCATGGTGGGGACCGCTTATCTGCGGTCGGGGAGTGCGTCAGGCATTCTCACCACCGACTCGACGACCGGCTCTGCCACTGGCGCCATCAGTCAAAGCGCGACAGCAGACAACCGCTTCGCCGTTGTAGGGTCCACGTTCAACACGCTCAGTATCCGCCCCGCCGGATTCTCGATCACGTGGTCGGGCGCGCCGGGTTCATACGACCGGCGCTCGTGTGTGCTGGACGCTTCAGGCCAAGTCGCTTTAGCGGGCACCACCAACTTCGCGGGCACTTACGGATTCCGAAACATCCAAGTCGGCGCAGGCACCGGCTTTGAGGCGTTCTATCTGCTCGCGGCGTGGCGCCGGACGCTTACTGACGCCGAAATCGGTTCAATCGTCGCTGACCCGTGGCAACTGTTCCAGCCGCGCAAGATTTGGGTGCCGTATTCGGCGGGTAGCGGGGCAACCGTACACAACGCATCTGGCGCACTCGTCGGCGGCGGCGCCACGCTGACGGGCGTTGCGGCAAGGTCAAGAATCCATGATGCGTCTGGCGTGCTGGCCGGCGGTGGCGCCGCTGTCGTCGGAGCTGCTGACCGCGCATCGCCGGGGGGCGCTCATGTTGCGACGGGTGCGCTTGTCGGTGGTGGTGCTGTTGTTTCCGGGGCGGCCACCCTCGCCAAGACACACGCGGCCAGTGGCGCACTGGTGGGCGGCGGTGCCGTCATCGCTGGCGAGGCGGCGCATCTTCGGACGCACGCGGGATCGGGTGCGCTTGAGGGCGCTGGCGCCGTTGTCGCGGGCTCGGCGGCGCGCTCTGGCGCGGTGGTGCCGACGCTCACCATCCGCCTGCTCGACAAGGCTGAGGCCGGCTCCCCGATTGCCAGCGCATCCGGCTGGGATTGCTTCTGGTACGACGACGCCACCACGATGGCCGAAGCGCTCGCCACCACGCCGACAACAACGCTGCTGGCGCAGTCCACCGACAGCCTGGGCCAACTGGTGCTGACGCTCACGGGCAGCGTCAAGGCCAGCGGCGAGTACGGCTTCCTCATGTTCAGCAACGGGGACGGAACCACGACGCAGAGCCCGCCGCCGCGCAGCTTTGCGGCGCTGGTCCCGGTTGACTGATGGCCGTCGATGTCGTCGCATCGCTTCAGCTTGTCGGCGCTGATGCGGTTGCGGCGTATCAGTTCCCGGTTGCGGTTGTCTCCGGCCGAGTGGATGGCGGCCTGTCTACGCGCCGCCGCTACCGACCGCAGCCTGAGGAGCCGACTGCGCCCGAGCCTAGCGAGGCATTCGCGCCCGTCGTGCTTCCGGATCTGTTCCCGGTTCTGCCGATGGCGGATGACGAGGAAGAAGACGAAATGCTGCTGGCCGCGACGGTGCTGCTGATGCAGTGAAACGGGCGGAAAACCGCGCGGGCTTATTCGGACACTCAGCGAACAACCACAGACCTAAGCCGCCGCCACATGGACCCCGAACTGAGCCCAGAGGTTGAAACGCCTGACGTTGCCGCTGAAGCGGTAACGCCCGATCCCGCGCCCGCTGTTGACCCGGCTGCGCCGACCTCAATGGAGGAAGCGCTGGCGCGGCACTGGGAGCGCGACGAGAAAGGCCGATTCGCGGGTGGCGTGAAGGAAGCCCCCGCCGATCCGACGAAGCCCGCAGAGCCTGCTGCTGTCAAGCCTGCAGAGCCCGTGGCGAAGCCCGCCGACAAGCCCGCAGAGCCCGAAGACCTGACCGCCATGCCGGAAGGGCTGGGCGCGAAAGCACAGGAGCGCTTCCAGCGGCTTGCCAACGCCAACCGCGAAGCCTCGGAGCAACTGAACTACGTGCGCAGCGTGTTCAAGTCGCCCGAGCACTTCCAGCAGGCGGCCGAGGCCGTGCGCGTGTTCGAGGAACACCAGATCCAGCCGCAGCAATTCCAGCAGGCAGTGGGCTTTCTCGCGGCCATCAATCGGGGCGACTTCGCAGCGGCACAGCAGGTGCTGGTCGAGCAGCTCCGCCAGGTGTCGTTGATGACGGGGCAGACCGTGCCGGGAGTGGACGCGCTGGCCGAGTTCCCGGATCTGCGGCAGGCCGTGGACGGCTTCCAGATCACCGAAGCCCACGCTGTCGAGCTGGCCCGCATGCGCCGCATCCAGCAGGCGCAGCAGCAGCATCACCAGCAGACGCAGCAAGTCCAGCAGTCGCGGCAGGCCGAGGAACAAGCGTTCCGGCAAGGCCAGGCGGCAGTGGACAAGTGGGCGCGCTCGATGGCGGCTGATGACATCGATTGGCCGAACATCGAAGACAAGATCGTCCCGCACATTCCCGAGCTGCTGCAAGGCGTGCCGCCGCAGCGCTGGGTGAGCGTGCTTCAGGCGCAAGCCAAGCTGCTCAAGTCAGCCATTCCGACTTTTCGCCAGCCGGTTGCAGAACCGGCGCCGCTTCGTCCCGCAGGGGCTGGTGCACCGCAACGCGCGCCGGCCAGCATGCACGAAGCGATTTCCCAGAAGCTGGGATGGTGAGCGCGTAAGCGGGGCTCGCGCACCGCAGAACAGGCCCGCCTGGGCCGGCGAAAGCCAACCGGGCAGCGTTGCAAGGCTGATTGCCAGGTTCGCCGCTGGCGTGAAGACGTGTCGCCGAGTCGTCATCGGCAGCAGGGGTGCGGGTGGTCCGCGCTCCATGTCCAAACGCCATCGGAGATTCATCATGCCTTTCACCGCTGAACAGATCATGGAGGCCGGCAAGATCGGCCTTGACTACTACCTCGCCAATGATCCCGTCGATCAGGTCGGCGTCGAGCGCCCGCTGCTGAAGGCCCTTCAGGGCAAGAAGAAGTCGGCGCCGGGTGCCAAGCAGTACATCGTCGAGCAACTGCGCACGAAGTACGCGAGCAACTTCCAGTGGTTCAACGGTTCGCAGACCGTCACCTACAACCGCCGCGTCGTGAACGAGCAGGCCAACTACGCATGGCGTTCGTGCCACGATGGCCTGTCGCTGGACGAGGACCGCCTCGCGCAAAACGGCATCATCGTCGTGGATGATGCCAGCGGCGCGCGCACGGCCAGCGATGCCGAGAAGCTGCAACTGACCAACCTGCTGACCGAGCAGGGCGAAGTCCTGAAGCTGGGCTTCCAGGAGCAGTTCAGCATGGCGCTGCACCTTGACGGCACCCAGTCGGCCGACGCCATCACCGGCCTGGACGCGCTGGTGTCGCTGGCGCCGACCTCCGGCACCGTGGGCGGCATCGACCGTGGCGTGGCGGCCAACACCTACTGGCGCAACCAGGTGTCCACGGGTCTGACCACCACGACGACCACCGGCACCATCCTGAACCAGATGGAGCTGATCCATCGCCTGTGCTCGAAGAACGCCAAGAGTTCGCCGGATCTGATGATCTGCGGCTCCACGTTCTACGACGGCTACCGGAACTTCATGCTGTCGAGCTTCGGCCGCATGGACTACGGCCCGGCCGGCTTCGGCAAGCGGGTGGAAGGCGGCACCGATGCCCTGTACTTCAAGGGCAAAGAAATCATGTGGTCGCCGGAGTTCGCGGACCTTGACGCCCGGTACGCCCCGGCGACCCCGTGGGAAAAGCGCTGCTATTTCATCAACACGCGCCACCTGACGCTGCGCCCGCTCCAGGGGCACGACATGGTGAGCCGCAAGCCGCCCCGGGCCTACGACCGCTACGAGTACTACTGGGCGGTGACGTGGCGCGGCGCGCTGACGATGAACCAGAGCAACGCCCACGGTGTGCTGGCGCTGACCTGATGGTCAAGCGGGGGGCTTCCGACTGCGGGGCCTCCCGCTGTTCTTTGCAGTTGCCAGGGGTTCCGGGCGGCGCCCTTGGTCTTGGCCGGGTTCGCTCGGCCCTTTTTGCCGCCAATCGATAGGAGAGCATCAATGCCCCGAGCCAAAGCCCCCGACAGCGAAAACCTGGTGTCCCGCCGGGTGCTGGTCAACATCAAGCGCGACCAGACGACCGCCACGCCGCGCGTCGTGTGGGCGCATGAGTTCCCGATCCTCGAAATGATCTGGGACGAGGGCAACGTCAGCGTCGTGGAAGCCGAGGAACTGGACAAGGGTTTCGTCCGCAAGGCATCCGCCGACATGATGCCGTACAACAAGACGCAGGACGACTTCCGTCCCCCGTCCGAGGGCCTGTGCCTGGGCTGGGCCTACACCGGCGACCCGCGCGAGGAATACGACCGGCTGGCCGAGGTGTACGGCAACGTACCCGACACCCGCACGCCCTTCGTGGAGGCCGTCTATGGCCGCTTCAACGCCGGCAACTTTGCCCGCGCCATTGGCCGCCCGACCACGGAAGACCTCCCCGAAGGCCAACTGCGGCACCTTTTGCTGCAAGCCGGCTACAGCCTGCCGGTGGTGAACTGGGAGAGCAGCGAAGCCGAGCGCAAGGCCGGTCTGGACGCCATCCGCAAGTTCAACACCGCGCCGAAGGCCGAGCTGGTGAAGCTGGCCGAAGAACTCGACGTGCTCAACTGAGGCAACCATGGCTTACCGCACCCTGGCCGAACTGCGCAGCGAACTCCTGTCCCGCGTGGGCATGGGCGCGCAAGGCGCCAGCGGTGCGGCGCAGCCGCTGCTGAACTCGTTCCTGAAGAACGGGCAGGCGCAGCTTTACTGGCTCCAAGACTGGAAGCACCTGATCGCCTACGAGGACAAGACCCTCGGCGCCGACCAGAACCTGCTCGACTTCCCCGACGACTGCGCGCGGGACCGCCGCGTGCTGCGCATCGAAACCGTGTACGGCGGGCAGTGGCGCGTGCTCCCCGAGGTCATCGCCACCGAGAACTGGGACCACATGGACGTGCCCGGCTTCCCGTTGCGTTACGACCGTTACGAGCAAGTGCTGATCTACCCGAAGGCCGACACCACGTACACGGTGCGCTTCTGGTACGTCAAGGATCTGGCCCGCTTCACGCAGGACGGCGACCGGGCGAGCCTCGACGACGAGATGATCCTGCTGCACGCGCTGACCAACGCGAAGGCGCACTACCGGCACCCGGACGCATCGCTGTACCAAGGCCAGCTTGACGCGCTGTACGCCCGGCTTCGGGGGCAGTCCTTCGGCAAAGGCGGGGCGGTGCGGCGGCGCGAGGTGGTGGACCTAGAGCGCAAGCCGGTGGTTGTCGGCCGGGACGAGTGACATGGGGCCGAGTGGCGAACCCATCCGCAAGCAGGGGCGCGACTTCCTGCAATCGGCGTCCAACGCTGTAGCGAGCAACGTCAGCGGCCCCGTTGACCTGATCGCCATGGGCCTTCGCGGTGCTGGCCTGCCGGTGCCGCAGAACCCGGTGGGCGGCTCGCAGTGGATGGCGCAGCGGGGCCTGACCCGCGATGTGCCGATGGGCGCGGCCCGGATCGCTGGCGAGACGTTAGGCATGGCCGGGCCTGCGGTGCTGGCTGCGAAGGCGCCGCAAGTGGCGGCGGCGCTGAATCAGGGGGCGGCGAATCTGGCGGCCCCTACCGCATCGGGCCAAGCAGCCGCGCAGCGTGGGGCGATTGTGTGGCACGGCTCGCCGCATAAGTTCGACAAGTTCGACAGCAGCAAGATCGGCACCGGGGAAGGTGCGCAGGCTTACGGGCATGGGCTGTATTTGGCTGAGTCGCCGGATGTGGCGAAGACCTACAAAGACCTGAACCCGACCGCGCTGTCTGCGCCGATCCGTGCCTTCCGTGGCGCCGAACTGAACCCCGGCACGCCGGAATATCACGCGGCCACGCTGCTCGACAACATGGGATTGCAGCAGGCGCGGAAGACGGTTTCGGGCTGGATTGCTTCGGCTCGCCCTGAGATGGCGCGCGAGGCTGACGGCTGGCGCAAGACGCTGGAAACGCTGAACGCCGCGACCTCAAAGGCGGACTTCAAGCAACTGAAGAACCAAGGCAACATGTACCGGGTAGACCTTCCCGACGACATGATCGCCCGCATGCTCGATTGGGATGCGCCGCTGAGTCAGCAGGCGCCGGGGGTGCAGCAGGCGGTCGGCGGCATTAAGCAGGAACTGACCGGCCCGTTTTCCGTGGACATGACCGGCGACCAACTTCTGCGCCATGTGCAAGCCACGCTGAAGGGCGTAGGCAGGGGAAGCACGAAGGCCGAAGAAGAACTGCGCAGGCGCGGGGTGCCCGGCATCCGCTACCTAGACGGCGGCTCACGCGGCGCCGGCTCCGGAACAAGCAATTTCGTGGTGTTCCCGGGGGAGGAAAGTGCGCTGCGCATTCTGGAGCGCAACAACCAACCGCTGCTCGAACGGATGTATCGCTGATGCCCGCCATCACCTACGCCGACTTCAGCGGCGGCCTTGACCGCAGGTTGCCGATCAACGTCCAAGACGCGAACCGCCTGTGGACGCTGAAGAATGCCTACATCACCAGCGGCAAGCGCATCAGGAAGCGGCCGGGGCTGCGGCTGGTGTCCAACGCGCTGGCTGGCTCCGTGGGCCTTGAGAGCCTGAACGGCGGCGTGTGCGTGTTCGCGCAAGTGGGCAGCAGCTTCACGGCGCCGAGTGGCGTGGGCCTGCTGAACCTGAGCGCGTACAGCCCCGGCGGCTTCACCACGTCGCTGGTGGACGTGCTCTCGTCGCGCATGTTCGAGGGCTACCCGTACATCGTGGCCGTGCATAACACGTCGGTCCCACGTCCGGCGCCCCCGCCCGGATTCGCCTCCATCGGCGGCACTGTGGTGCGCGACGTGGTGCGCCATCACTACATCGACGGCACGCTGCCGACGCTGGTGTCTGACGTGAACTGCACGCACGGCGCCAGCGCCACGGTGGCCGCATCGCGCATTTACACCACGGGCGGCGAAGTGGTCCGCTACAGCGCGGCCGGCGATGCGCGCGACTGGACGACCGGCAGCGATGCCGGGTTCCTGCCAGTGGCGCTGCGGCACGATCAGCGCAGCGAATGCACGGCGGTCGGCACCTTCCGGGGCGAACTGGCGGTGTTCTTTGCCGAGGGCGCGCAACTGTGGAACGTGGAAGTGGACCCGAGCGCCACGGAGTTCATGCAACTCCTGTCGGGTGTGGGCACGACAGAGCCGCATTCGCTGGACTCGTTCTATCAAGACCTGGCGTTCCTGAGCCCCTACGGCATCCGCAGCATCGCCGTGCAGCAGACGGTCGAGCGCATCGACGAAAGCGACGTAGGCGTGGCCATCGACGCGCTGGTGGTGCCGTCCATCACCGAGCACGCTGGCGGCGCCCGCATCATCGGCGCGTGGCTCCAGCAGATCGGCCAGTATTGGGTGATGTTCGACGCGGGCGGCTTTACCCGCGCCTATGCCTACAGCTTCAGCAAGTCGAGCAAGCTGGCCTGCTGGTCCGTCTATGACTTCCCGGTTCTGCTGACCGGCATCACCACCGCCGCCGGCAAGGTGTACGCCCGCACGGCCTCAAGCCTGTACGAGCTGGCCGACGACCAATACACCGACGACGGCACGCTGATCGCGGTGGACGTGCAGATGGCGTATCAGGACGCCAAGCTGCCGGGCGTCGAAAAGCAGTTCTACGGCGCGGACTACGTGTTCGAGGGCACGGCCGATGTGTCGTACCTGTACGACCCGCGCGACCAGACGAAGGAAACCAACGCCTACCCCATTACGGGCGACAGCCGGGCCGGGACGCTGATCCCGGTGGAGGTGACCGCTGCCGCCATCGCGCCGCGATTCCGGCATGAGGCCGACGAGGCGTTCGGGATCGACATGGCGACCCTGTATTACCACCCCTTGAGCGCGCAGGCATCGTGATTGAGCGCCTGTCACTGGCCGGAGCTTTGATCGTCTGCAACGACCTCCGGCCGCTCGACGCTGCTTGCATCAGGGCCGTGTGTGGCCGGGAGCCTGGCGAGTGGTTCGCGGTGGATCGCTGGGAAACGCACGGCGTCGGCTTTGAGGTGACGCAGGACGGCATGCCGTGGGCAATTTTCGGACTGAGCTTGCCGACAAACTGGACCGCGCTGCTGTGGATGGTGGCGCGGCCGGGCATGCAGCAGCAAACGTGGCGGAAAGGCATCCGGGCTGCGCGTGGCCTTCTCGATCAGGTGGCCGACCCCGCAAATGCGGAGTACCGGCACCGCATCGAGGCGCATGTGCTCGACGGCTGGGCCGAGGCGGCAGAGTTCATCAAGCGCTTGGGGTTCAGGCATGAGCACACGCGGGAGCGCATGGGCAAGAACGGCGAGAACGTGCAAGTCTGGGTCCGGCTCGGGCCTGTGAAGGGACGATGATGGGTGGCGGTGGCGACGACGGGTACAGCCAGCGGCAGGAAGAACAGGAGCGCCGCAAGCAGGAGGCGCGTAACGCGCTAAACGCCATGTGGGGCATCGCCCCGGGCGCGGGGTCGGTGAACCGCAGCGCCTTCGAGCGTCCTGGCGTGTCCTTTGTCAGCGACTCCGGGCAGGTCGAAGACCCGGGGAGCTTCGACCAGGCCGGATATGACGCAGCCGTCGCCGCTGCCGGCGGCTTGAGCGAGGAAGCCGCGCGCAACAAGGCGGCGCTGGACGAGCTTTATGCCGGCGTGCGCAAGAACGCCTTTGACTCCGGCAAGCGCCGACTGGACGAAATGAACGTCGGTCGCACCCGTGACCTGAAGTTCGAGCTGCTGGCCCGTGGCTTGGGTGGCGGCAGCGTGGACATCGACCAGAACACGGCACTGCGCCGCATCTACAGCGACGGCTTGACGGACCTGGGGGCGAAGGCTGACGCGACCGCCACCGGCTTGCGCACCAGCGACGAGCAGACGCGCTTGGGCTTGCTGCAAAGCATTGATGCCGGCATGGACCAGGGCACGGCGGTTTCGTCGGCCTTGCAGCAGATGCGCAACAACAGCGACCGCGCAGCCGCTGAAGCGCAGGGCCTGACGCTGGGCAACATCTTCGACGACGCGGGGATGCTGTACGCCCGCGACCGCCGCTCACAAGGCCAACGAAGGGCCGCCGACGAGTGGAGCATCTACGGCCGCTCCGGGCCTTCCGGGCTGGGCCGTGGCTCGCGCACCGGCCTCGCAACCAACGCTTACGACGGGTGACACCATGGGACCGGAACTCGCACTGGCTCTCGCTGCTGGCGGCACTGGCGCGCAACTGCTCGGCCAACGCCAGCAGCGCCGCGAGCGCGCCAGCATCCTCAACCGCGCCATGGATCAGGCCGAGCAGACGCAGGCCCGCGCCATTCAGGACGTGACCGCCGAGGGGCGGAAGATGATCCCCGAGCAGCGCCTGAACGACATGCGCGCCGCCGAGGACGCGACCTATGCCCGCACCATGGACGACCTGGGCGGCATCAGCGTCGAGCCTTCGCAGGGCGCCGGGGCGGTGTCGCCTGCCTTCGAGCAGATGCGGGCGCAGCGGATGGGCGAGGAATCCGGCCGCATGTCGGCCATCGCCCGCGAGCTTGCCAAGCTGCGCGCGCCGGGCCAGGTGGACACGGAAGGCGCCATGCGCCGGGGATCCATGTCTGAAGCGTTGTCGAGCATGTTCCGCAGCCAGCGCAACCGCAGCAACGCGGCGCAGATGGACGCCGAGGCGGTGGACATGCCGCTGTACGGCGAGCTTGGCGGGTTGGCGGCGCAGGCGGGCTCGATTGGCCTGATGGCTGGCGGGTTGCCAAACGCCATCCGGCCGGCGCCGATCAGCACGGCGCAGATTCGCTGGCTTCCGGGGGGTGGCTGACATGGCGACGGGATCGGCGCGGCTTCGCGGCATCAGCGGCGGCTTCGGCAAGCTGGCGTCCGCTATCACGATGGGCCAGCAGGCCGAGCAGCAGGGCTACGACCAAGCCTCTGCCACGCAGTCGCGCATGGCGCAGGCACTCGCCGCCATTGAACGCGACCGCGCCGCAGCCGAAAAGGACACGCTGGCCGCCGACATGCTGCGCGACCGTGGCGGGGTGGCCGACGAGCTGATGGCCGTCAATGCCGGCGTGGACATCCCCACGCTGCGCGCCTTCCGCCAGCGCCTTGCCGGCCAGCCGACGAGCGTGCCGATGGGGCCGCCTGCCGATGATGGCAGCATGGGCGTCGGCTCCGCGCAGTTCACGCCCGAGCAGGAATCGAAGATCGCGCAAGCGCTGACGCGGTTCATGCCCGTCAGGACGAACACGGGCGACTTCAACATGCAGCAGTGGGCGCAGGGGCTGGGGGCGTTCCGCGAGTCGGACCTTGGCGATGCCGTGCTCCGTGGTGAGGTTCCTGCGGGCCGCGTTGCCGCTTCTCAGGCTGCGGTGGCGGGCAAGCCGATGTTCAGCACGGACGCGACCGGCGGAGTGCTCGACGTGTTCGGCGGCAAGTTGGACACCGACAACGCGATGGCCGGCTCGACGATCAAACTGCGCACAGACCAGGCCGGGCAAGCGCGCGCAGCGGCGGCCGAGAACTGGGCGCAGGCGGCGAACGCCCGCAACCAAGGCGCCGCTGACCAGAAGCCCCCGCCGGGCTATCGCTGGAATGCTGATCGGACGGCGCAGGAGTTCATCCCCGGCGGCCCCGCGGATCCGTCCGTTAAGGGGTCGAACACGCGCACCGGCCCCATGTCGGCCACGCTGCAAAAGGAGTTGATCGAGGCTGACGACACCGTGCAGGCTGCGGGCGGTGTCGTCCGGGCTCTGGAGTCGGCGCTGAAGCAGAACGATCAGGCGTATTCCGGCTACTTCGCAAAGGGGCGTGCCGTACTGGCCAGCAACATCCCCGGATTCCCCGATGAAGGCGCAGACGCCACCATCGACATCGACAACCTGATGACGGGCCAGGGCCTTGAAAGCCTCAAGTCGATCTTCGGTGCGGCCCCGACTGAAGGTGAGCGCAAGATCCTGATGGACATGCAGGCGTCGGTGGACAAGACCCCGGCGCAGCGCAAGGCCATCATGGAGCGCGCCATCGCAGCGGCCCGGCGTCGGGCCATGTTTGCTGGCAACAAGGCAAAGGCCATCCGGGAAGGCACGTACCTGAGCGAAGGCATCGAGGCTCCGTCCGCTCCTGCGGACCCGGCCCCCGCCGCGGCCTCGGGCGGCTTCCGCTACATCGGCAAGGAGTGACCTGATGGCGACGTACCGCGTGCAGGGGCCGGACGGTCGAATCCACCGTTTCGAGGGGCCGGACAACGCCACCCCGCAGGAGGTGGAAGCGTTCGCCGCGCAGACCTTTGGCAACATGCAGCGTGATGCCGTGACCCAAAAGCGCGACATGGTGACGCGCGACCTTCTGGCGCCCATCCGTGGCGTCCGCGACCTCGCGGCGGGTGCTGTGCGTGGCGCGGGCAGCATCGGCGCCACCATCGTCGCTCCGTTCGACATCGCCAAGGACGCGCTGGCCGGCAAGGGCCTGTCGCTGGAGTCGAACCGCCAGCGCCGCGCCGACATGGATGCCGCGCTTGCCGACTTGACCGGCGCCGACACAGACTCGATGGCCTATGGCGCTGGCAAACTGGGCGCGGAGGTGGCTGGCACGCTGGGCGTGGGCGGCGCCGTGGCGCGGACTCCGGGGCTGGCTGCAAAGGCTCCGGCGCTGGCCGAGGCCATCCGCACGGGCGGCATGACGGCTGGCGGTGCTGGAATGGGTACGCGCGTGGCCGGTGGCGCTATCACGGGCGGGGCGTCGGCTGCGCTGGTGAACCCGCAGGACGCGGCGACGGGTGCGGCATTTGGAGGCGGCGCCCCTGTGGTGGCAAAGACGGCCGGCGGCGTTGGAGAAATCATCGGCCGCTTCGCTCGCCCCGACATCAACAACGCCGAACTGGCGCGGAAGGCCGTG
>JACCDR010921150.1_pt1 | contig 23443 bp, 19 predicted proteins | sample 7446431 | NCBI WGS metagenome assembly JACCDR01 (sample SAMN15323443, study PRJNA562643) | freshwater metagenome | isolation source: river surface water | place: USA:Blue River Watershed | collected 2017-08-17 | reverse complement strand
TGAAAAATAAGCTTTTCGGTTTGTTTTTCAAATAACTTGGACTGGTCGCTGTGCGTAAGCCAAAGTTCGGCTTGTTGTGCATACAACGTTAGGCTACTAGCGAGTGCCAGCAGCAAGATAGAAAGGTCTTTTTTCATAGTTATTGGGGTTTTTATGTTCAAGCTGATTTTAACGTGTTTCGTCACCACAAAGTTTAGCTTTTATTTTTTCTCTCAAAAATAATCAGGTTTAGTATCCAACTTTTACACGCCAAAAGTATTTTGTAAAAGCCTGCAAAACCTTAACTTGATAGCTAACTAAGGTTTGACTCGATACTCATGGTATGACTTAACCCCAATATCGAGACTAGACAAATCTCTGTGAGTCATACCATGAGTAGGATTTCTATGCAGGAAGGAATTACCGTGTAATAAAATTCTAAGTAAAAGATATGTTTGGGGTTTTATGTTTAGGATTAATGTGATACTTTTAAAAGGGAAATTTTATTTACTTGAATCCAGCATAGAAAAAAGACTATAATGCTTTAGCAAGTTTGGAGAAGAGTGTTATTATAAAGTTGTATGAAGTATTATCTTTTTATTGTTTTGGGAATATCTTTATCTGTGTCTTTAAAGGCACAGATTGTAAAGACTTCAACGGTTGGAGGCAAACAATATAGTGGATATTTGGGTCAACAAGGCTTTTATCTGATGAAGTCAAAGAAAGATACTGTTTTACAATTGAAACAAGCAGACTATTTTGACTTTCACTTCAAAGATTTCAATCAAGATGGATATGAAGATATTTACTTAGAATGGTCTGGAAATATACCAGAGAGGTACTCGCTTTATCTTTTTGTTCCTTCAAAGGGTAGGTTTAAAGAACTTAAAAACTTTAGTAACTTTCCATCGGCGAAGCCACTCGTAGGAACAAATTATTATTACTCCTATTTCCCGTCAGGTTGTGCCGACGATGCTTGGGGCAGTTACCTGTTTTGTATAAAAGGTTATTCAGCCATTAAGATGGCTAAAATAAAAGGTGATGGATGTGGTATCGACGATGGTATTAGTATTTTTAAAGTGATTAATAACAAAGAAAATCCGATAAAACGCTTGCCTCTAAATACTATTAATAAGTATAGAGATGGGAAATGGGGTTTTATCAAATCTTATTGGCAAAAAAATTATAGCGTTTTTCTACCATCTAATGATGCAAGTGTTAAGTAATCCTCCTCGCTATTCAAAGTCAATTCTTCCGAATTAAACGATAAATAAAAAGCAGATACTGCATAGCGAGTAATTGCTAAGGGAAGCATTATTTGTTTTTATCTATCTTAGATTCAAGTGATAAAACAACAATATTTTTTCAAAATAGAAATAATAAATCCTTTACGCTCCAAATCCTTTGAGCATTTTCACAAAATCGTCTTCGTATTTTTTGAGGGCTTTCAAAAGCTCTTGTAGCTCTTTATGCTCTGGTGTACCGGGTTTTGCATCGAAAATTTCGTCGGCACGTGCAGAGGCTTTTTCGTAGTCGCTTTCGTTTTTGATTTCTTTCATGGCGATAAATAAATAAAGCTTGAAACCCTTGGCAAAAGCTAAGTGTTGCCAAGGGTTTGTCATGTATTGTTACAACTGTTCAAATACTCTTTCCATCGAAACGGCGTTACCGATTTTCTCACGGAGGTCGGCAATGGCTACACGTTCTTGCTCCATGCTATCACGGTGACGAATCGTCACGGTGTTGTCTTCCATCGTTTGGTAATCTACGGCAATACAGAATGGCGTTCCTACCAAATCTTGGCGAGTATAACGTTTTCCGATAGCACCCCCTTCATCGTAAGTTACGTTGAACGAGCGTTTGAGCGAATGATAAATCTCTTGTGCTTTTTCGGACAAACCATCTTTTTTCACCAATGGCAATACGGCAGCTTTAATTGGGGCAACCGACGGATGGAACTTCAAGTATGTTCTTTCTTTCGCCGCTTCGCCTTCGCCTACTACTTCGTTGGTGTAAGCGTTGCAAAGAACCGCCAAAAACAAGCGGTCTGCTCCTACCGAAGTTTCTACGACATAAGGAATATAATTACCATAAGGTTTTCCGTTTTCGTCTAAGTCGGCATCAAAATATTGTTGTTTTTTCTTCGACAACTCTTGGTGCGATTTTAGGTCGAAATCGGTACGAGAGTGAATTCCTTCCATTTCTTTGAAACCAAACGGGAACTGATACTCGATGTCCACGGCGGCGTTGGCGTAGTGAGCCAATTTCTCGTGGTCGTGGTAACGCAATTTTTCGGCAGGTAAACCGATGGCTTTGTGGAATTTCAAACGAGTTTCTTTCCAAGCATTGTACCAGTGCATTTCGGTGCCAGGGCGACAGAAAAACTGCATTTCCATTTGCTCAAATTCACGCATACGGAAGATGAAGTTACGGGCAACAATTTCGTTACGAAATGCCTTACCGATTTGGGCAATACCAAAAGGCACTTTCATACGCCCCGATTTTTGTACATTCAAGAAGTTGACAAAAATCCCTTGTGCCGTTTCGGGACGAAGGTAAATCAAGGAAGCATCTTCCGAAACCGCTCCTACTTGCGTCGAAAACATCAAGTTGAACTGACGTACCTCTGTCCAATTGGCTGTACCCGCAATTGGACATTTGATGTTTTCGTCGATAATCAACTGGCGTAGGGCATCCATATTTTCGTCGGTCATGGCCTTTGCCATGGCTTCGAGCAACGCTTTTCCTTTTTCTGGAGTACCAGCTTTTTCGTATTCTTCGGCACGTCCTTCGAGCAATTGGTCGGCACGGTAACGTTTTTTTGAATCTTTATTATCAATCATGGGGTCGTTGAACGAATCCACGTGTCCCGAAGCTTTCCACGTAAGTGGGTGCATAAAGATGGCAGCGTCAATCCCAACCACATTGTCGTTGAGCATTGTCATGGCTTTCCACCAAAGCGTTTTAAGGTTATTTTTTAGCTCAACACCATTTTGACCGTAATCATAAACAGCCTGAAGGCCATCATAAATCTCTGAAGAAGGAAACACAAAGCCATATTCTTTGGCGTGTGAAATAATGTCTTTTAATGCAGATGCGGTATCTTGTTTTTGTTCAGCCATTGTTTTTTTAGTTATCAATCTATTCGCTTCTCTCGTTTCTGATATTTTTGTGTGCTAAACGAGTTTTGGATTGCAAAGTTATTCCTTTTCTTGTGGATATTTGTCATATTTGCCTAACTTGCTTATACCAGAACCCTAAAAAATCTTAAAAATGTCACATCCATTTCGTTTCTTATGGCTCATTTGCTGTTTGATACCTTGTTTTGTATTTGCCCAAACACCCAAAGAAGCCCGAAGTCCTTTTGTCGGTATATGGCTCAACGAACGTTATTTACTCGACCTTCAAAAAAACAAATCGCCTTACAAAGCCCAAAAATTGGTTAGCCTGAGTAGTATGTTTTTGGCGTATAATCCATTAAAATACAATACAATGGGCTGGCATTTTCATGAATGGGAGCCTGTTTTTTTACAAAAAAATGGCACACAATACGAAATTTGGCACGAAAATCCACGACAAAAATGGTGCAATATCAGCTTACTCGACGACCATCGGGTGCAGGCTGGTAAAGAGGTTTTTGTTAAGCTTAAAACCAAAGATGCCAACAAAGTTTTAGAAGAAGTACTTTTCCAAGGAACTTACTCCTTGCACACCCAAGAGATAACTTTTCTGCCCAACGGCGAGGTAAAAGGTTTAGAAGGTTTTCATTATTATTTTCCGCAAACCGACTATTACGGCGGTGGGTATCCGTTCGACCAAATTGTATTTGCAAGAACCAAAGATGTGACGAAAGGGCAAAAATTTACGTTTGTCTTTACGCAAGAAGGGTTTGATGTATATGAAATCGAATGTACCCGTTACGAAGGGCAAGATTGTGCCGAAGCCAAGCAAGGAAAGCTCAAGTATTCGTTTAAGTTTTTACGAAAATAAGGGAACTTTACTTCCCTCATCTTGGCGTAAATATCAATGTGTATTTGTGGTTAGTGTTTTGTTTTTCAATGATTTAAAACTGTTTTGATGAATTGAGAATCAGAATTTATCACTCATGTTTAATAAAAACACCGCTAGAGAAAGTTAACGAGTAAGGTCAAGCTTTACTAGCGGTGTGTTAGCAGCAAGCAAACTTTTCCTATCTTTTTGGATGCTTTTTTGTGTAAAAGATGAAAAATCTTCTATTTTTGATGATTTTGTTTTGTATATCCTTTCGCATATTTAACATTAACACTTCACAACATGCTAAAAAAAACTTTACTAGCCCTTTGCTGTGGCTTATGGTGTTCGACCGCCGACGCACAACAAATATTGTTGCGGCAGCCAAGTATTAATCCCGATGGCTCGGTGGTAGCCTTTTCGTACCAAGGTGATATTTGGACAGTCCCTAGCACTGGTGGCACTGCTAGTCGCCTTACGATTCATGAAGCGTATGAGAGTACGCCTGTTTTTAGTCCTGATGGCAAGCAAATTGCTTTTTCGGGCAGCCGTTTTGGCAACAACGATATTTACGTTGTATCGGTAGGTGGCGGAATACCCAAACGTCTTACCTTTCATTCTAATGCCGACAACCTCGCAAGCTGGACGCAAACGGATAAAATTTTATTTTCGACTAGCCGAGAGTTCAAACAAATCGAACGTCCTTTAGAGGTTTATAGCATTAATCCGAAAGGGGGCACCGAAAGCCGTTTATTAGATGCTGTAGGCTTCGACCCTGTACTTTCGCCCGACGGCCGTTTCTTGGCTTTTGTGCGTGGCGACATCAATCCTGTGGCACGCCAAGCGTACAAAGGTAGCTCGAACCGAGAAATTTGGGTGTATGATATGCAGCAAAAAACCTATCAAAAATTACCTTTGTTTGAAACCAACGATATTTTACCACAATGGGGAAAAAATGGTTTATTGTATTTTTTGAGTAGTGCTACGGGGGGCTATAATTTATATCAAATCAAGCTTGATAAAAATGGCAAAGCCGATGGTAGTCCCAAACAATTGACGTATTTCAAAGACGAATCTATACGACATTTTAGCATTGCTGCCGATGGACAAACGATTGTTTTTGAAAAAGAAATGGATTTGTTTTTGTACAAAATCGCCACAGGAAATACCCAAAAAATACCCGTAACGATTCAGGCTGACGAGCGTTTTGATGCCGTAGAACAAAAATCCTTTGTGGCTGGTGTAGAAGAATACGCTGTTTCGCCCAATGGCAAATCGTTGGCATTGGCGATTCGGGGCGAAATTTTTGTAAAAGAAGCTGATAAAGATAATGCCCGCAGCATGAACGTTTCGCAACATCCTTACAGAGATACCAGTCCTACTTGGCTCAACGACAGCACTTTGTTGTTTACAAGTGATAAAACAAACGGCAACTTCGATTTATATGCGGTTCGTTCGACAGATGCCAACGAGCCGAATTTATTCAAAACCCTTAAATCAAAAGTGGTTGCACTTACCCAAAGTACAGAAGACGAAAGCAACCCTGTGGTGTCGGGCGATGGTAAAAAAATAGCGTATGTGCGGGGGCGTGGTACATTGGTCGTGGCAGACATAGCGGCCGATGGTCAATTGAGTAATGAAAAAATCTTACACAAAGGTTGGAATTCCCCTAGCGATGTGGTGTGGAGTCCTGATAACAAATATTTGGCTTATAGCTTAACCGATTTGTATTTCAACGAAGAAGTATTTATCCAAGCCGCCGACAACAGCCGCAAACCCGTCAATGTGTCGATGCACCCCCGTTCAGACGGTCGCCCATTTTGGTCGGCAGATGGCTCTAAGTTGGGTTTTATATCAGAGCGAAGTGCTGCTCGGAGCGAAGACGTTTGGTTTGTGTGGTTGAAAAAAGAAGACTGGGAAAAAGAAACCCAAGACTGGCAGGAAAAAGAAAAAACGCCTGATAACAAAAAAGAGAAAAGCCCCAAAGCCTTACAAATAGATGTTGAAAATATCCATGAGCGAGTAGTTCAAGTAACCAATTTTCCAGGGAACGAATCGGCTTTTGTGATAAGCAAAGACGGCGAAACGTTTTATTATACGACCAATAGTAGTAGTGCCAAAGGCAAAGATTTATACAGCATTAAATGGGATGGAAAAGACCTCAAAGAACTGACCAAAGGAGGTACAAACCCGACTGGTTTGGCACTTGACAAAGAAGGAAAATACTTGTATTTTGCTCGCACGGGAGGTGGGCTTTCGAGGCTCGATTTGAAAGCTACAACAACAGAAGCATTGCCTTTTACGGCTAAAATGAAGATTGATTATACCGCCGAACGAACGCAGGTGTTTGAAGAAGCCTGGCGAGCAATCAGAGATGGCTTTTATGACCCTCAATTTCATGGATATAATTGGAAAGCACTGCATGATAAATACCAAGCTCGTTGTATTGCTGCTAGTACTTCCAACGATTTTAGAGATATGTTCAACCTCATGTTGGGCGAACTCAATTCGAGCCATACAGGGCTTACAGCACCCGATAGAGCCGAAACCCAAAAGGAAATGACAGGTATGCTAGGGGCAGAATTGCAACCAACAGCTACGGGCATGAAGGTAAGCCATGTTGTGCCTGAAACACCTGTAGATAAAAGTAAAAGTATCATTAAAGAAGGAGAAATAATCCTTGCTATCAATGGGCAGAAAGTACAAGAAATGGATAATTTTTACGCCTCACTCAATGGCTTGGCGAACGAAAAAGTACTGATAGAAGTACAAGAACCTTCGGGCAAAACCAGAGAAGTCGTGTTGCGTTTGAGCAGTAGTATTGCTAATAACCTTTATGACGAATGGGTAGAAAATCGCAAAAAGATGGTCGAGCAGTATTCAAAAGGACGCTTGGGGTATATCCATATCAAAGGCATGGATTTTCCTAGTTTTGAGGTAGTTGAGCGAGAGTTTACGGCAGCAGGCTATGGCAAAGAAGGCATTGTGATAGATGTACGCTACAATGGCGGAGGCTCTACCACCGATTATCTGATGACCATTTTGAATTATAAACAACACGCTTATACCATTCCTAGAGGAGCGAGTGAAGATTTAGAAAAAGATAAACTCAAATTTAAAGCCTATTATCCTATTGGCGAACGCCTCGTTTATGCCGCTTGGACAAAGCCTTCGATTGCTCTGTGCAACGAAGGAAGTTACTCTAATGCGGAGATATTTTCTCATGCCTATAAAAGTTTAGGTATTGGAAAATTAGTGGGGCAACCAACAAACGGCTCGGTGATTTCGACAGGCGGAAAGACCTTGATGGATGGCTCTTTTGTACGTTTGCCTGGGAGAGGATGGTTTACGAAAACAACCGATAAAAACCAAGAATTGGGCCCGGCTATTCCAGATGTAATCGTAGAAAATACACCTGATTGGATTGCCAAAGGAACAGACGAACAACTCAAAGTTGCCGTAGAAACCCTGCTAAAACAAATTGATGGGAGGTAGGCTAATAACCTTATGTTTTGAGTGATGCTATCACCGCAAGGAAAACTTCCTTGCGGTGTGTTAGCTCGAATCTGAAATGAAACCTAGGCGTAATTATGGGATTTCTTCGATTTTTGTTAGCTCAAAAGGATGTCCAATACCTACATCATACCGATATAATACCCTCAAGTCTCCACTAAGCAAAACCCTAAGATTATCTCTACTAAAACAGTCTGGAAGATTCCACGCAATTAATTCACGGACAGTAACGCTGAGTCCATTCGCTCTAGTTCCTACGAAAGTTTCGTCTAGTTCTATTACATAGAAAACACCCCCTGGATCTGTATAAGCTTTTATTGTTCCTTTCACATCTGTAAAAGTCTTAGTTATCTTCCATGTTAAAGTGTCATTTTTATCATCGCATTGAATAGGGTAATTATCATTATGCAAATGGCAATATAACCAATTTCGTTTTTTTAAGACTTCGGGTTGACATTTAGGTTTAAATACCTCTTCTACATTTGGTGCTTTTTTACAAGATAAAAATAGTGCTATTGCTATCATCGACGTGTAAATACATATTTTCATGGTATTTCTTCAAGTTTAGTTATTTCAAAATCGGGGCCACATGAGGGTTTAAAAAAAGTACTGTTTCTGGCTACTCCACTGAACTTAACTTTTAGGCCGCTTTTGAAAAAACATTCAGGTAAATTGCCAGGTGTGAAAAAAACATAATTGTCAGTCAATATACAAGGCCCACTTACAATGCTATACCTGATTTCACCTACGATGTCGTTGACGACATAAAGCTTTTTTTATTTCTAAGGTATCATTTTGATTATAGCATCTAGAAAGTGTTTGAGGATTACAATATTTCCAATAAATTGGTCTTAGGGTAAAGCTTGTACAAGTAGGCTGAAATACATCTGAGTTTTTGCATGACGATAATACAATTAGCATCATCAAAATGTGCATCAGTGTCTTCGTTATTAAAAGTCACTATTAGATTTTACACGAATTAAGAAAAACACTATTGAAGAGGAAGAGTTTGAAAGGCTTTGAGAATAGATATTCAGACGCTTTGCCAAGGTATTGATGCTTTTGCTGAACTGGGTGTATTGTAGTAATTTCTTGTGATGAAACCTTGGGTAAATTCACAAATAAACATAGTAAAAGTAGCGAAATGTAGATTTTCATGGTATTATTGTTTAAGTTAAAAATGGTTAATAAACATTAGTAATTTATTCGTTTATATCTGTTTTTCAAAACTTACATAAAGAAATATTTTGATAGAATATAAGCTTGTCTATCAATTTTATCCTTCTATTAAATAATAGACTTGATGTTATTTGATTATCAAGGCATTAGCTGTTTTTTTGTTTTTTTACGCTGTTCTAAATGCCTTAGAATATTGTGTATAATATTTTTGTTTTTCACGGCAAAAACATTCAATTCTCAGTAGCTTTAAGCGTAATAAATAAAAATAACTCATTGATTATCAATTCACAACAAGTCTAATAATTATGGAAATCCAGAAGGAGCATTATGGTACTTAAATAAACTGACCAAAACTTTCAGTTATGTACTTCCGGGTTCTATTTACGAAGTATCTCCCGACTATGGTATGATATGCCAAGCATGGAATTTATATAGTTATGCTACGCCCATTATCAAACAGTTTTTTGGGATATGTCCACAAGCAAGCGACAAAACAATTCAGCTTATCCCACAAATGCCAAATGCTTGGGACAACGCTGCTCTTGAAAATGTACTAATTGGTGACAACGCACTTAGTATGTACTATCAAAAAAAACAAGAAGGTATTGGGCTTAAAATACAACAACGCAAAAACTGGCAAATCAAAGTGCAATATCCTAAAGGAAAATACACCCATTGGAAGCTGAATGGCAGCGTAGTAAAGCCACAAAGTTCTGATTTGTACGATTTTATTTGGGTGAAAGGAAAAAGTAATCAAGTTGAAGCAAAATAGCGTTAGGGTTTATTACAACATACTCCAAAGAATACCTGCCTATTCTTTCGTACTAATTGTTTACAAAAAAGTAGTAAATATTATTAAAATATATAACTTTTATACCTTATTTTGTAAATCAATTACATAAATCTAGCTTAAAATGATTGTAAATTTTAGTGTAGAAAACTTTGGCTCAATCAAGGATAAGCAAACTTTATCTTTCGAGGCGACAAAATCTACTCACCTTGAGGATTTTTACATAATAGAGCCAATAAAAGGGCTAAGGCTACTTAAACTAGCCCTGATTTATGGAGCTAATGCTTCTGGAAAAACAACGGTACTCAGAGCTTTAGAATTTCTTAGAGACCTTGTCTTAGAACCTGCTGAAAAAAAGACAGCATCATTACAATATGAACCTTTTCTTTTTGATGCTATCTCGCCTATGCAAAATTCGATAATATCCATAGATTTTATCCAAGATGGTATAAGGTATTATTATGAGGTAGTGTTCAACAAAAAAGCAATTATACATGAGGAATTGAATTATTATAATCCAAACAAAGCGAAAATATTCAGCAGAGTGACAAACTTGGATAACCAGTTTACCGAAATTACTTTTGGAAGCAAAATTAAAAAAGATAAATCTTCTGAAAAAATCTTAGAAGCAAATACGATTTGGAATACAACTGTATTGGGAGGTTTTCTAAAGACTAATATTGACTTCAAGGAGCTTAGAGAAGTTTCGGTGTGGTTTGCCAATCATTTGAAACCACTCATTGAGTCTGAAACAAAGCTAGAGGTTTATGTCACTTCCGCCATAAACGAAGCTGATATAGATAAGAAATCAGTTGTTGAGATACTAAAAAAAGCTGACTTCAATATTTCCGATATTTTGATAAATGAGGAAGAAGAAGATATTCCGCATGGTCTTCTTGAATTTCTTGAAAAACAAGTAAAGACACCTGGGAACAAGCTTGAAGAAATAAAAAACACAGGGAAAGTTACTACTATTAGTATCGCATTAGAACATACTGTTGGCAATATGACATACAGAATACCTTTTGAGTTCGAGTCTCAAGGTACAAAAAGATACTACAGCTTTTCGGGGCTTTTGAGTATGTTAATTAAAGACTCAATCATTTTTCCTATAGATGAATTGGAGTCTTCGTTACATCCAGATTTGTTTACTCATTTTATCTTATCTTTCCTGGTAAATTCAAAGTACTCTCAAATCATAGCTACTACACATAACAGAGAAATACTCAATAATAAAGATATTTTTAGAAATGATGTGATTTGGTTTACAGACAAAGGCAAGCGCTGCACTACTGAACTTTATGCTCTTTCAGATTTTGATAGCAAAACCATCAGAGATACGAGTAATGTTTATAATGCTTATAAAATTGGTAAACTTGGTGGTGTTCCTACCTTGGGCGATTATTATGTGGATATAAACGATGAGAAAAAATAGAACCATTCCTTTTGCCAACAAAATTAAGTTTGCAATCATCGTTGATGGAGATTGTGAATCTTGGTATTTCCAGATGCTAAGGAGAAATGAAAAAGGAATTAATGTCGATTTAAAACCAGAAATCCCTCAAAAAAAGAAACTCAGTGAACAATTTGAGAAAGTAAAAGAACAAGCAAAACATTATGATAAAGTTTTTTGGATTGTCGATTATGATGTTATCAGTAGCGAAACAGCATTAGCTAAAAAAGGCACAGAAACAGCTTCACAAGAATTTAAAAGATACATAACCCAAGTAGAAAAAAAGTACAAAAATGTTGTGGTAATTATCAATAACCCCTGCTTGGAGTTTTGGCTATTACTTCATTTTGAATCTACAGGAAAGTATTTTGACGACTGTGAGTCGGCCCTTAAACAGTTAAAAAAACATTTACCTGATTACGAAAAAACAAGTAAATATTTTACTAAACAAGACAACGACATTTACTTAAAATTAAAACCTAACCTAAAAACGGCTATCGTAAATGCAAAAAAGTTGAAGGCATTTGATTGGGATAACCCCAAAACAGCCATGACCCAAATGCAGCTTTTATTTGAAACCGACGAATTAAAGTCCATTATTGATGTCTGAAAAAGTCTATTTGCACTAATACTCATTCGTCGGGTTGTAGGGTGGTTTTTCTACGACCCGACCAACGTTTTACATACCAATAATACTCAGATAAAGAGGCATACCGATAGTGATGTTGAGTGGAAAGGTGACAGCCAAGGCCATAGGTAAAAATAATCCTGGATTGGCTTTGGGAACGGCAATTTTCATAGCGGCTGGAACGGCAATGTACGAGGCACTTGCTGCCAATATCGAAAAGATAAAGCGGTTGCCTGTTTCGTTGGTGATAAATTGACTTAAAACCGCTGCCGCACTGCCATTCAATAAAGGAATCACAAGAGCAAAAAGGAACGGAAACCAGCCACTTTCGTAAAAATGATGTATCTTTTTCCCACTCGTAATACCCATATCTAATAAGAATATCGCTAAAAATCCTTTGAAAATATCAGTCGTAAAAGGCTTGATTCCTTGGGCTTGTTGTTCGCTGGCAAGCAACCCAATCACCAAACTGCCCACAATCAACAGTACGCTACCGTTGGTAAGCGAATGGATGACGAGCTTTTTTAAACTTTGGGTTGTAGATTCTTCGTCACGGCTGAATAATCGAATCAGCACAACGCCTACAATGATAGAAGGAGCTTCCATGACCGACATCACCGCTACCATGTAGCCACTGAAATGCAATTGTTGCATTTCTAAGAAAGATACGGCTGTGACAAACGTTACGGCACTTACCGAGCCATAAGCCGCACTGATAGCCCCCGCATTTTCGATGCTTAATTTTCTTTTTAGAATAAAGAAAGTGTAAAGTGGAATAACACAAGCAAGTAAAATACCAAAGAGAATTGCCCAGATAATTTCCATATCGAAATGGCTGTGTGCTAATTCTTGTCCGCCTTTAAATCCAATAGAAAAGAGCAAATACAAAGAAATGAATTTCGACGAGCCACTCGGAATTTCTAAATCACTTTTTACCTGCACGGCAAAAATACCTAGCACAAAAAATAAAAGTGCTGGATTGGTGAGGTTTTCGATGAGTAAATCTAAGTTCATAAGACGTGTGTGTTTAAGGAAGAAGGTGTAAGTAGGACAAGACCTTTACTTACACCTTCTTCTAAGGAATGAATATATAGGAATGTTGTTATGGATGCTGTCGCTGAAATGCCCGTGCCAAGCGGTCGTTGATACTCCTTCCTAGTTGTTGGTCGGGTACGCCTGTTGTAATGATATAATCTAGCTGTGCTTTGTCGAGCCTGTCAAGAGCGGCATACAGGCGATGGCTCGCTTCGTTGAAATTGCCCGTTGCCGAAAGCACTTCTTGCGTAATGCCTGTCATGGATGCTGTTTCTTGAAAACTCAACACGCCAATCCGTTTGTGTGGGTGTGCTTCGATAAATCCTTGTAAATTATCGACCCAAATCGCCGTGGTAGTAGGGGCATAGTGTTTGTAAAACATCCCCGGTGCAATCAGCCCTTCTTGTGCTTGATGGGCTTGTTTAGACGGATTGAGTAAGGTTACTTTGCCAACTACTTTCTCTAGGCTTTCGACAGGAATTGCCCCTAGGCGATACACCAGCGTGCGACCGTTATCGAAGCCCACAATGGTCGATTCTATGCCTTTTTCACAATTACCTCCTTCTAACACAGCAGGAATTTGTCCGTCAAAATACTGTGCCACTTGCCGAGCAGAAGTTGGGCTAATGCGTGTAAACGGATTGGCACTTGGAGCAACCAACGGAAACGGTAATCTATTTAGCAAATTTTGAAGCAAATCATGGGCAGGCATTCGGATAGCAACAGTTGGCTTGTGGGCGGTAATGAGAGGCATCACCGTTGGATTTTTGGGTAAAACCAAGGTGAGCGGCCCAGGCCAAAAGGCTTCTGCCAATTGATAGGCTTGTGTTGGGATGCTATGGGCTAATCTGGTTAGTGATTCGCCTTTGGCAATATGCACGATTAAAGGATTAAAAGTAGGGCGTTGTTTAACCGTAAAAATTTTAGTAATCGCTTGTTCACTAAACATATTGCCCGCCAAGCCATAAACCGTTTCTGTCGGAATGCCTACAATTTCATCCTTACAAAGCCAATCGGCGGCTATTTCTATATCATCAATAATCGAACACATGGTGCTTATTCCTTTTTTGTATGTGGTATCAGAACGATTGAGCTATTGCTTTACGCTTGATTCTTCTACAAATTTCGTATAATTGATTTATATATTTTTATTTATATTTTTCATATTTTGTATAAATAAATTTTATTAAAATATTTTTTTCAATAAAATAAAGCTTGTCAAACTTATAGCTAATAAGTGCTTATTCTGTATAAAAATGAATCCAGAAAGCATTAAAATGAAAAAAATGATTGAAAATGCTTATTTATTTCAATTCTTGCCTATCTTTTCAATAAAAAAACTTACAAATTTGTATATTGAAATTTTTAGAAATAATTGTATTTTGTTGTCAAATTGTAAATTCTTGAACATCGACAATAGGTTATAAATAAGGCATGAAGCAAGCACTTTTTTCGAGAAGAAACTTAAATTTTACGTTGTGGGAAGTACACCAAGTACAACAGCTATCGGCGTACCCTTTTTTTGAGGTACATGACCAAACCACACTGGAAATGGTACTCGACATGGCAACAAGCATTGCCGAACAAATTCAACCTTTTTATCAACCTGCCGATAAACAAGAACCTACGTGCATCGACCAGCAAGTGACGGTGCATGAAGGCGTACACGTGTTTTTTAAGGCAGTGGTCGAATCGGGCTTGTTAGCTGCTCCTTTTGCGTTTGAGTGGGAGGGTCAACAACTCCCCAAAAGTGTTTTTGCGGCGGTCGATTTTATACTAGGTTGTGCCAATAATACCTTTGTGATGTTTTCCGACTTGATACAAGGCTGTGCCAATTTGATTCTTACTTTTGGAACAGACACCCAAAAACAAATCTTTGTGCCGCCTTTGTTGGCTGGCAAATGGGCAGGAACAATGTGCCTCACCGAGCCACAAGCAGGTAGCTCGCTCGCCGAAATTACTACTACGGCTTTTCCTCAGCCCGATGGCACGTACCGCATCAAAGGACAAAAGATATTCATTTCGGCAGGCGACCACGACCTTACTGAAAATATTGTTCATTTGGTGCTTGCCCGCATAACAGACGCTCCGCAGGGCGTTAAGGGTATTTCGCTTTTTATTGTACCCAAAAATCAATTAGACAATCCGACGCTTGCCAACGATGTGAAAACCATTGGTTTGTATCATAAAATGGGACAAAAAGCTACGCCAGCCTTACATTTGGCATTTGGCGAAGAAGATACTTGTACGGGCTTTTTGCTAGGAAAACCTAACGAAGGACTCATGCAAATGTTTCAGATGATGAATAAAGCAAGATTAGGCGTAGGCTTGGGCGGAACGCAACTGGCCTCGGCGGCTTATTATACCTCATTGCAATATGCCCAAGAACGACGACAAGGCAGACGACCCAACGAGCACTTGCCTACGCTCATCATCAATCACCCCGATGTGAGGAGGATGTTGCTCGAACAAAAGGTTATTGCCGAAGGTACATTGGCTCTGATGTTGCAATGTTATTTGTACCTCGATTTGGCTGAAGTATCGCTTGAGAAGCAGGCACACTATGAGGCTTTGTTACATTTGCTTACGCCTGTTGCCAAAACTTTAGGGGCAGAATTGGGCAATACGGCTGTGCATCAGGGCTTGCAAGTGTTGGGGGGCTATGGTTACACCAGCGATTTTCCACTAGAACAAATGGCAAGAGATGTACGTATTATGAGTATTTATGAAGGCACAACGGGGATTCAAGCACAAACGCTATTGGGGCGACAAATAGGGGGAAGTCAAGGAAAAATCTTAACACTTTGGGAAAAAGAAGTACAACAAACCTTGGCCAATGCACCGCAAGAATTATTGATTTTTCTCGAAAAATTTAAGCAGGAATGTGCTGAATTTAAGCTTCTTACAGCCAATTTGCTAAAGCGTTCTTCCTCACAAGGAACAGAAGCGTTGTTGTCGGATGCAACCTTATACTTGCATTATTTTGGCTTGCTCAATATGGCTTGGCAATGGCTCAAAATGGGCTTAGTTGCCTACCAAGCACTCGAATCAACTACAGCAGAAGACGCTTTTTATCGTACCAAAATACATAGCTTGAAGTTCTTTTTTAAATATCTTTTTCCGCAAGGTCGGACTTGGTTGGCAATTCTCCAAAACGAAGAACACCTGACTTGTAAGCAAACCGAGGAGCAGCTAGTTTGGTAGCATTTGCTCAACTTTCGCCATATAAGTATGAGTGCCGAATGTTGAGTGATAACTTTAGAATATAAAGCATTGTTTTTCAGGTGCTTATATTTAATTTAGATTCGATTAAAAAACTGAAAATGAAAAACATAATTCATAATTTTTGAAAATTTAGTAAAACTTTTCAGGATACTGAAAGTCAACGCTTTAGGAATGTGGTATTTTTTGTTAAAAATAGATTTTGTAAGGTTTTTCGCTCATAAATCCTTGTTCAGTTTCTTAAACTAAGCTTGAGTTAAAAATCAAAACATAAGAAATTAAATTTTCTATGGTTTTTTTGAAAAAATTAATCAAAAACAAAATTACAAATTCCTCATTTTTAGCTAGTTGATGCTTTTTCTGAGTTTTCAATAATTCATAATTTATAATTCATAATTTTGCATTTATACTTATGTCTTCTTCCAAATCGCATACTCCTAGCCTAAAACCATCACAATTTGACGATTATTTGTTTGGCAACTGGAAGCCCGAAGTGGCACAATTGTACGACCAATTTCACATAGAAAAAGTAGAATATTACAAACCTCATCTCAAATTGCCCTTACAACCGCATCGACGTTTGGTGTATTTTTTTATTTATTTGACCAAAGGCAAGGCTATTCGCAGCAAAGGACTTACGCAGTACGAGCTTGAACCCCATCATTTATTTGCTTTACCAGCCGACCAAATCACTTCTTTAGAGTACATCAGCGAAGATGCCGAAGGCTTTTATTGTCATTTTTTACCCGAAATCTTCAATCAATCGCTTACGCCAACCGATTTTGTGATGGATTTGCCCTTTTTTCAATTTACAGGCAATCCGATTGTGCAAGTGGCTGACGATAAGGCTATTGTTACGTTGTTGGAATTGTTATGGGAAGAATACAAAAAAAACCAACCTGAGCGTATTAGCCTTTTGAAAATGTACCTTCTCAGCATTTTTGTAGAGTTGAGTTTGCAGGTCAATCCTCAAAGTATGAAGCCCCAAAACGCTGCTACACAATTGACCCAACGCTACAAAGATGCCTTGTCGAGTTTTATTTATGAAAAGAAAACCGTACAAGAATACGCCGATTATTTGGCGGTTTCGCCCAATCATTTACACAAAAGCGTAAAAGCCACCACTGGCAAATCGGCCCATGAATTGCTCGAAGAAATGCGTATTCTCGAAGCCAAAGTAATGCTCAAACAAACCAATATGAGTATTGGCGAAATAGCCTTCAAATTGGGCAAGCTCGACCCAAGCGATTTTTGTCGATTTTTCAAATCTAAAACACAAATGACCCCAAATCGCTTTAGAAAGAATGAAAATTGATTGATTTTACCTATTTATTCTCTCTTCTTGCCTATTTAATCTTTAAAATAATTAGCAATTTTACATAAAAATTAAAAGAAAAAATTGTACTATTTATCTTAATAAAAGGCGATAAAAGTCCATTAGCATAATTATACCAACCACGTAACTATCCAAAAAACAACATATATATTGTAAATTAATTTATCTCCAAATGAGAGGTATCGAAAGCCAAGGTTTGTTAAACCCTTCGCAAACCTTCGCCTTCGTACCTCTTCTTAACAAACCAATTGTACTATGAAACCTCCTTTTAGAGCCGACCACGTGGGAAGCCTTTTAAGAACGCCAGCCGTTAAAGAAAATCGTTTGAAATGGAAAATGGGGCAAATTTCTGCCGAAGAACTCCGAGCCATAGAAAACGAAGGCATTGCCGAAACGGTGAAGAAATTGGAAGCTACAGGCATGAAGGCAATTACCGACGGTGAGTTTCGGAGAGATTACTTTCACCTCGATTTTTTGAAAGAATTGGCGGGCGTGACTGTAACGGGAGGCATTGAGGCAAATCCCAACGCCAAAGCAGCCGAAGACGGCTTTACGCCACCAGTATTGAGCGTAACAGGCAAATTGGCCCATACAAAAGATATTCAAGTGGCAGATTTCAACTACCTCAAATCGGTTGTATCTCAAACGCCTAAAGTGTCGATTCCGTCGCCTACGATGATTCACTTTAGAGGAGGACGTAAATCTATCGACATCAATTCTTACCCAGACATGGACGAGTTTTTTGAAGATTTGGCAAAAGCCTATCGCCAAGAAATAGCCCATTTGTACGATGCTGGCTTACGATATTTGCAACTCGACGATACCAATTTGGCGTATCTTTGCGACCCCAAAATGCGTGCCGCCGCCCAAGCTCGTGGCGAAGACCCCAACCAATTGCCTCGCACGTATGCCGCTCTTATCAACTCGGTTATCGACAACCGCCCCAAAGACCTTACCGTGGGCATTCATTTGTGCCGAGGAAATTACCGCAGTACTTGGTTTGCCGAAGGTGGCTATGAGCCAGTAGCCGAAATCCTTTTCAACGAAATCAATGTGGACGCTTATTTCTTGGAATACGACGACGAACGCAGTGGCGATTTTGCTCCGCTTCGTTTTGTGCCATCGCACAAGCACGTAGTACTAGGCATTGTGTCGTCTAAAGTAAAAGAACTCGAAAGCATCGACGACCTTTGTAAGCGTATCGACGAAGCCGCTCGTTATGCTCCGCTCGAAAACCTGTGTGTGAGTCCGCAATGTGGCTTTTCGTCAACACACCACGGCAACGATTTGACCCACGACGACCAATGGCGTAAAATAGAGTTGGTGGTCAATACAGCCATAAAAGTGTGGGGCGAAGCCTAAGTGGGAATGGTGGGTTAGTGAGTTGTGAGTTAAGTTTAATCTTTTGAAAATCAAGTCACTAACGCACAATTGACTAATTCGCCATTACAAGGTTCTCGTATCAAGGAAAAAAACGTATAAAGATTTCATGCTGAGGTTTACGCAAAACTTCACTTTTTCTTTTATCAATAGATGAAAAAACAAATCGTATTGTTGGGATGGCTCTTGCTCACAGCCAGTGCAGTGTTGGGACAAAACATTGCCAAGATTGATTCTGGAGCTATCAACGGAGCGAAATACCGCATTGTATTTCCAGAAAATTGGAAAGGCAAATTGGTGATGTACGCCCACGGCTACGAATTTATGGGAAGCAAACCACTACAAAGCCAAAATCCTGAGTTTCTGGTACGCATGAAGCCATTTTTGGCTAAAGGCTACGCTGTGGCTGCTTCCGACTACCAGTACCAAGGTTTTGCCTTACCCCAAGGCGTTGACGATACAGAAGCCTTGCGACAATACTTTGTCAAACAATACGGAAAACCTGACTCAACTTTTATGGTGGGGCATTCGATGGGAGGAGGAATCACCTTGGCTACTATCGAAAACTTTGGTCAATATTACAACGGGGCTTTGCCTTTGTGTCCGCTTTCAAGTCGCCCTTATTTGCAATGCCGCAAAGAGTATGATATGTACGCTACTTTCAACGGCTTGTTTCCGGGGCTTGTTCCTTCGTTGAAAGAAATTTTTACGTCAAAAACCCTTGTGCCAGCACTCAACATAAGAATGATGGTGGGCAAAGCGAAAGCCATCAAAGAAGCCATGTTTGCCAAAGACTCAGTTTTGGCGATTGCTTTTGCCAAAAAATTTGATTTGAAACCCGACGACCTACCGTTTTCGTTGATGTTTAATGAAAATGTCTTGCGTGATATTGCTCAAAAAGCGGGAGGCAATCCTTTCGATAATACCAATACCTTGTACAGTGGTTTTCCTGATAATTTATTGGTGAATCAACAAGCCGAACGTTTAGCTGCGACCGTTAATCCTAATTTGATTTTCGGTAAATACGACCGCACTGGTAAAATAGACAAGCCCGTTTTGTTGCTGCATACCGTTTATGACCAATTGATTCCGGCCAATTACGGCGTGGTTAATTTTGAAAATATGGTACATCAACAACAAAAAGACCAATACTTTACCGTGAAATATACCAACGGACAAGGACATTGTAATTTTACCCCTCAACAAACAGAAAAGGCATTTGCAACTTTGTTACATTGGACTAAAACAGGACAAAAGCCTAGTGCTGGTTTTGTGAAATAAGTAAGTGTGAATGCTGAGTTTTGAGTTTAAATTATTGAAAATCAAAACACTAATTCGTAATTCAGTATTGCTGCTTGAAACGGATTTTTAGTATATTTTTAAAAATGATAGATATAAATAAAGTCATAGCCATAGACGTACATACGCACGCAGAAGTGTCGTGTTGTCAGCCACACGACGATTATCGTTCGGAATTTGATGAAGCCTTTGCCAAATATTTCAAATCCGACAAACGCCCGACGATTCAGGAAACGGCTGACTATTATCGAGAGCGAAACATGGCTTTTGTCATGTTTACGATAGATGCCGAGCATACCGTTGGCAAACGTCGTATTCCGAATATTGAGGTTGCCGAAGGGGCATTAAAAAACGATGACGTGATGATTGCCTTTGCGAGCATCGACCCACACAAAGGACGCATGGGGGCAAGAGAAGCCCGTGACTTAATCGAAAATTATGGCGTAAAAGGCTTTAAATTTCACCCAACGGTACAGGGTTTTTATCCTCAAGATAAAATGGCGTATCCGCTTTATGAAGTAATTGCTGAGTACAAATTACCTATGCTGTTTCATTCGGGGCATTCGGGTTTTGGGAGTGGCGTGCGTGGAGGAGGAGGGTTGCGGTTGGAGTATTCAAACCCGATTCATCTTGATGACGTAGCGATAGATTTTCCCGATTGTCCCCTTATTATTGCTCATCCGAGTTGGCCTTGGCAAGACGAAGCATTGTCGGTAGCCATGCACAAACCCAATGTATATATCGACCTCAGTGGCTGGTCGCCCAAATATTTTCCGCCACAATTGGTACAGTACGCCAATACTTTGCTCAAAGATAGAATGCTTTTTGGAACGGATTTTCCGCTCATTACGCCCGAACGTTGGATAAAAGATTTTGACGAAGCGGGCTTCAAAGAGCAGGTAAAACCTTTGATTTTGAAAGAAAATGCTATTCGGATGTTGGGTTTAAAAAGTGCATAACGAGCCATCAACTTCAGCTATTTGGTATTGCTAAACTACTTATAACAGCATGATGAATACAACTTTAGAAACCCCTGCATCGAAGTGGGCTTATACGACCATTCTAATATGTTTTTTGATGAATATGCTCGACGGCATGGATGTGATGGTGATTTCGTATGCTGCTCCTGCGATTGCGAAAGGCTGGAACGTGAGCCCACAGGCATTGGGTATTGTGTTTAGTTCGGGACTCATCGGTATGACCGTCGGAGCATTAGTGTTAGCTCCTTTTGCCGATAAAATTGGTCGAAAACAAATGATGCTTTGGAGCGGAGGACTGATGAGCCTGACTATTTTTCTTACGTCGTTTGCCCCTAATGTACAAACCCTGATGATTTTTCGATTCATCAATGGGCTAGGCATTGGCTGTATGTTGGCAAGTACAGCAGCCCTGACTTCTGAATATGCACCAATAAAAACCAAGGATTTTTGGGTGAGTTTTGTGCTATCTGGCTATCCTGTTGGGGCGGTGTTATCGGGCTTAGTGGCTGCTTACCTGATTCCTTTGCAAGGCTGGCAAGCCCTATTTCAGTGGGCAGGCGTAGCAACCTTGGTATCGTTGCCGTTGATTTATTTGTTTTTGGTCGAATCTATCGACTTTTACTTAAAATCACAACCTGTAAATGCCTTAACCAAAGTCAATGGATTGCTTGAAAAAATGGGCAAAAATTCATTGAGCTATTTGCCTGAAAAACCTTTGCAATTACACAAAAATTCGGTGGCAAAGGTATTAGATAAAGACTATCGCAAAGCAACGCTACAACTTTGGACAGCCTTGTTTTTGGCATTTGCAACACTTTATTTTCTTACAAGTTGGATTCCGAAATTGGCATCTGCGGCAGGTTTGTCGATGGAATTGGCGATTTACGCAGGAACCGTATTCAACTGTGGGGCATTTGCGGGCATCGTGACACAAGGATATTTTTCTAGTAAATATGGACTCAAGAAAACCATAGGTACGATTTTGATACTGACAGGCGTGTTAATGGCTGGATTCAAGATGTTTATGGGTTCGGATATATTGCTATTGATTTTCGGGCTTTTAGGTTTTGGTGTACAAGGCGGTTTTGTAGGACTATATGCCGTAGCTGCCAGAATGTACCCGACAGAATTTCGCACCACAGGCGTAGGCTGGTCGATTGGCATTGGACGATTAGGAGGTATCATTGGCCCTGCTGTGGGTGGTATTCTGATTGGTATTGGTCTTTCAATGGGTGCAAATTTTTTGATTTTTGCCATTCCTACGGCTTTGGCAGGTATAACCACGTTGTTTTTATCGTCGGATAAAATTAGTTAGAAAACCGGCGTAAGGGCTATGTTTTTATCCCTAAACTTTCGTAAGTGCTTAGACAAATTTATTCATGGCATGACTCAAATTATAAATTACTGATAATGAGTAAATTATTTCCAGTCATGCCATGAATATTATGCTCACTAATTTCATATTGGTACTTAGAAAGTAATAGCTTATACTAAAAAAATAATCTTTAATATTTAAGGTAAGGCGTTTGTTTTGAATTTGTTGTAAAATTTAAAACGCCATACAAGACCCTGTTTTATTTGTGGAACATTTCATGCAAAATCTTCCGTCAACCTTAGAGGTGACACGGCAAGACAATATAGTATTGGTAGCACTCAATCGACCTGAAAAGCGTAATGCCTTCAACGATGAGTTGATTTTAGGAATTGAAAAAGTATTCGACCAAATCCCGAATGGCGTTCGTTGTGTGATTATTCATGGACACGGCAAACACTTTTCGGCAGGATTAGACCTGTCGGAACTCAAAGAAAGAGATGCCGTACAAGGAGTGTATCATTCGAGGATGTGGCATCGAGTACTCGATAAAGTACAATTTGGCCCAGTGCCCGTCATTGCTGTATTACACGGTGCTGTAGTAGGAGGTGGTTTAGAATTGGCAGCAGCTTGCCATATTCGGGTATCAGACGATACCACCTTTTATGCCTTGCCCGAAGGACAAAGGGGCATTTTTGTAGGAGGAGGGGCTTCGGTGCGTGTGCCAAAACTGATTGGTATGGCACGCATGACCGACATGATGCTGACGGGGCGAGTGTATCAAGCAGCAGAAGGCGAACGCATTGGCTTGGCTCAATACTTGGTAGAAGCAGGCAAAGGTCTTGAAAAAGGCATAGAATTGGCAGAAAAAATTGCCTCTAATGCTGGTATGACCAATTTTGCTTTGACGCACGTGCTGCCAAGAATTGTAGATGCAGGACAAACCGAAGGCTTATTACTCGAAAGCCTCATGGCGGCTATTGCCCAAAATGCACCCGAAGCCAAACAACGCCTAGCAGATTTTTTGGAAGGTAGAGCTAAAAAAGTAGGCGAATAAACTCCGTATTTTATGAAAAATGCAGCATTCAAAGAGGTACATTTTGGCCCTCGTCGCACCGAAAAACGTCTTTTGCCTAATGGCATTACCTATTATACATTACAGCAAAACTTAGCGGTTTTTCCAGAAAAATTAGGAGATAGGCTGTTGCATTGGGCTAAGGTTCAACCCGATAAAACCTTTATTGCTCGACGCAATTCGCCTACTTCTTGGAAAACCTATTCTTACAGCGAAACATACCAAAAGGTACAGGCGGTTGCACAAGCCTTACTCAATTTGTCGTTTTCGCC
>JACCDR012262978.1_pt1 | contig 23444 bp, 15 predicted proteins | sample 7446431 | NCBI WGS metagenome assembly JACCDR01 (sample SAMN15323443, study PRJNA562643) | freshwater metagenome | isolation source: river surface water | place: USA:Blue River Watershed | collected 2017-08-17 | reverse complement strand
GTGCCGTTATCCTCCTCGCTGGCCAGTCGCATCTCTGGTGGACCCGACCTTATACCGCCACACCCGGACTTTACGGCCCATCCATTGGCTATGTATCTGACAGAGCAAGCATCAGCATCAGCATCAGTCGCTGTACGTACAAGCAGGTGCAGCTCGGACCGCGGCGACCAGAAGTCAGAAAAGGAAGAAGGAGAAGACGACCAGCCCAGACAGCAGAAGGAAGACGGTGAAGATGAGGACGACGATGTTGAATCCGTCAAGCCGACGCGATCCTACTCTCTTTTCTCAATCCCGTACTACGATCGCGAACGTCCAAAGTGGCGCACGTTTGAAACGTCGGAGGCCATGCGAACCGTTATCTTTGAGAAACCGCCATCGCGAGAGAGGGAAGACGAAAGTCTCAAATTGGTCCATCGCGTTTGTGTTACGTTTTCGTCGTTGAACGCAAATCAGAAAACGGATACGGAAAGTGAAAAAGTCAAAAGCGACCTTGCGGTTGCTGCGAGTTCGCGGATGGCGGACTTTATGTACCGGATCACCCCATCGGCCCGCTTTCCCTACCTACCCCACTGCGTTCAACCAGACGGTTGTTACTACACGCCGTATGGTCAGTACATCAGTGATTTGCGGTTCTTGGTGGCCGTGCATGGATTGGACGGGTTCGAACAGCTGGCGTCGGCGCGCGTTGGTGCCGACGGCCTGGCCCGTGTTTACACGACGCGCGCACCCGTGGAAACGGTAACCCTTTACAAGTTCTTGGCAGAGAAGTCTACCCGCGCACCTACGCGTGCGTTTCAGCGGCTGCTGGCCGTGCAGGTGGCATGGTTGGTGCGTGTGATGCACCGGCGGCAGATTTTGCATTGCAACCTTCGACTGCGCAACATTCTTATCCACCCCGCCACCAAGGAGCTGACCGTGACAGACGGCAGTCACAGTCTGATGCGGTGGCAGGAAGATCGGTGTATTGCGATGTTTGGTACCAAAAGCCACGCCAAGATCAACGGACAGATGGTGGATTACTTTACGCCGATGGCTGAGATGTTGGAGATGGGCTATGCGGCGTTTGCCCGTCAGTTGAGTCGCTATATACCTGTGAACGACGAGACAGGTCTGATGGACCAGGTGCTGGGTCTGTCCTGCGACGGATCCCACAGTGACTTTGTCGCGTGTCGCTCAATTGCACGCAAGCTGCGCGATGTAATAACTGAGTGGCGAAAGACTTTAGCAAAGCAGTGTTTTATTATGCAGCTAATTGCACGCTACTTGCTGGCCTACTACCTGCGCTCTGCCGTTATTGCCACGAACAAACCGCTGCAGCTGGCTCAGTTGACAGCGAAGTAGATTGCTGACATTGAGAGTTCGACTTTGTTCTGTTCGAGTAAATTGCGCATGTAGGACACCGCGGGTAGCAGGCGAGAGCCGCGCGTAGCAGCGGTCCATGACATAAACGCGGCTTCTATTGCAAAGTTAAACGGCTGGCTGGGGGCAGGGCCCACATACGGAACACCCGGGATGTAGGCCTTACCAGGCACTCCGCGCATTGCCATTTCACAGGACAAAACGTGGGGTGTCGCGCCGTAGCCCACAAACACGGAGGCGTTGTTAGCGGGCGACATGGACTGCTGATGTGATGCAGCAGCAGCAGCGGCGGCAGATCCCGAGGAGGAGGAGGACGACGAGGAGGAGGAAGAGGACTGGGGAGAGGCAAATGCACTGTGACACGTTTGGTGGCGCAGCTGGCTTGACTCCACTATGGCGCCCATATAGGTTTCAATTAGCCAAGCGATCGAGCTCTGGATAAGCGCCAGGCCGTTTGTCTCCGGCATGGTGAACGCGCGATTGAGGGTGCCGTAGCGTTTTTTTACGTCCGCGCTGCTCATAAACAAACGCATACGGTACCCGCTCTGATCCTGTTCGTGAAACAGTAAGTGGTACACCGACTCTTGCGGGGCCTGTTTGCACTCAAATGAGCCAATATAGAAGGGGTTGTGCTTGCGCGCCATTTCGCACAGTGCCCAGTGCGTGTTTGCAGTGAATTTGGTGACCTCTGGATTATATTTGATCAAGGAACAGGGGCTGGTCGCCGTTGCGGCTGCAATTTCATCCTGTCCCACGGCTGTTGCGCTTTGGCTGGGCGGCAGTGTACCAACATGGTACAACCTCAGGTCTTCCACCATTTTTTGAAGTTCGACGTCGTCTACTCGCAGGCGCTTTCTGCGACCATCAAGTCCCAGCCCCATGTTTGAAGTAAACTTTTGGTCCTCGCTACTTGCCATGATCTTGTTTTGTACAAATGACACAAACGCACAACAGTAAGAGAACGAAAAAAAAAGCTAGACGTGGAGAAACAACTCGATCATAGGAAGCTGTTCAATTTCATTGTTCATTTTGATTGTTTTGGGGAACGTGTGAGTTTTGACCAACATTTCAGCACGGTGGCTTGTGTTGAAGACGCGCGAACCAGTTCCCATTCGGATAGATAACATTACTTCTTGGTCGTCGTCAATTGTTTCGGGCGGGGATGTCTGGGCTGTTGTAATATACGGTACAAACTGCCAAAACCTGATTTTTTTGGAGACTGGCGGATCCTGGTCGGTGTTGCTTGGCCGATCAAGCTTTTGTTGCTTGCGGGGTCGCTCCCCCTCGGGTGGGTCTTTCATGGAGTTTTTTGGGCCACTTTGCTGGGTTTGCGGCATCGGATGATCTGGTTGTTCTGGCTTTTCTGGTTTTCTTTTTTTTTGAAGCGGCTGTCCGTCAGGAGGGTTAGATCTCACACGGACTCGCCCGCTGATGCTTCTCGCATTCATTAGGACGTCTTCTTTCTGGTTGGTTGCGCCAGGCGACATAGAAGGAAAGGGAGCAGCGGCTTGTGCCGCGGCCAGTGAGATTTGAGTAGACTCGATCGTCCTTGTGTACTTTTGGTCTGTAGTGGCTGACCTCGTGGGTGATGGAGGGGGTGTTGGAGTTCGATACTTTTTTTCCTCGTCCAATCTTTCTTCAACTTCATCGTCGTTTGAATCTCTCTGGCTCTGGCTCTTGCGACCACCGCCTGAGCTTCTCTCCTCGGACTCCGGAAGACTTTCTTGTTCTTCTTCTTTTTCTTTTCCGTCTCCGTTTTCCGTTTGTTCTTTTTCCGTGGCCTCCGTGGACGATTGTGTCACGCGAATCAGTAAAATCCAAAAAGTCTGACACCCGGGAGTGCGGTCTTGGAGCGGAGACTTGTGCATGTGTGTTTGGATCGGCAGCCAGTGGTTTACACAGCGAACCCGTCCGTGAACCGCGTATCGCGCTCGCACGTACTCCAACATCTTGTGGCCAGTCTTGAGCGGGTTGTCAAGTCGATCGATCCCCGTGCATACACCAATTGGTACACCAGTGAACTCCAGCACTTCGTGCACAGTCTCGAGCGCAACAAGCCGTTCATCTACACGCAGCGCGTAATTAATATAACCCAGTCCTCGTAGGCGGTTTGATTTGCTCTCAAGCTCCCACTCGCCCTGGTCTTTGTAATTGAATAAAATTTGTCCGGCGTTGATGTGACCAAACTCAAGAGTGCGCTCCGGAACAAACACCAATGAGGTGGTACCAATGGTGCCATTGGTTGTGTTTAACAACCTTTGCAAGCTTCTGGCTCGTGATTGTGCAGTTGCCGGCGTCACTTGTCTGCGCGACCTGTTGCTGCTTTCAATCAGATGTTGCGTAAAGTCAGCTGGTCTGGGTAGCGAGGCCAAAAACTCGGGCACCTTTGACAGCTGCTCCTCCATCCTGACGGCAAAGACCCAATTGCACGGAAGTGAGTTTGTTGTATAACAGGCATAACATTAGTTGACACAAAAGAAACCAGCTAAATGTTAAATGAAAGGGTGCAAATTCTAAACGTTAATGTGCAGCATTGCGCGTGGCATGTCTTTGGCGCGCTTGGGCCAGTCGGCGTCGCGCGGGTGCACAAACGCAATCTGACGACTCTGATCCATGCCGTCGGGGCTTTTTTGGATGTTGCTCAGCGTACCAATTCGGACGATCAACCCGTTGTCCGATAGCGGGAGCTTTCGTGCACCTGCCAGCAAATTGTCTGCACCAGCCGCATTTTTGTCGTATGTCAGCTTCATGTCGTAATTGTCGGGAAGAAGAAGCACTGGCGTAAACTGCCAAAACCCCTGTTTACTCAAGTCCTCTTTGTGTGTTTCTTCTTTTTCGTTGATCTGTTTGGCGCGCAGGTTTTTCAGTTGATTGGACACCAGGGCGCGCTCGATGCTTTGTAACTCGGATTCTTTTTTGGGATCTGCTTTGGGCTTTCGCAGCGTGCCAAAGGATTTCTGCGTCTGACTCCCATCTTCGTCGTCGTCGTCGGTGTAGATTTCCGAGCGTACATCGTCCGTATTACGCACATCTGCTTTTAATTTGAAATTTACCCGGCCTGGGTCAGTTCTGGTAGAACGTGGCTTACGGGCCGACTCGGATGACCCATCGATGGCTGTCCCTTTATCGGGAACGGTAATGGTCACGCTGGTTCCCGTGCTTGCTGCGGGTGTTTTTGATGGGGGTTTGGATGCAGCGCCTTGAGGAGCGGAGACTACCGCAGGCGCCGCTGGAAGCGGCGTTGCCGATGGTGCAGGCGCCGGTGCAGGAGCTGGTGATGCCGTTGCAGTCGTTGCAGGCGAAGGTTTAAGCGTTGTCGATGTTGCAGGTGCCGGTGCAGGAGCTGGTGATGCCGTTGCAGTCGTTGCAGGCGAAAGTTTAAGCGGCGTTGTCGATGTTGCAGGTGCCGGTGCAGGAGTTGGTGATGCCGTTGCAGTCGAGATCTTAAAATCAACTTTTGAGTCTGAGGAGGAGGAGGAGGGACTCGCTGGAAGTGGCGGCAGCTTCTCGTCATAATCATTGCCATCAGTAGCTCCTGGTGAACCGCTTGATCCGTCACCGACTTCACTTTTTGGTCTGACGCGGTCCACGTAGTCCGTGCTCAGCCCAAAGTCGTTTGTACTACCACCGAATGATTGAGGTTTTTTGGCAGTAGCCGACACGCCCGTTTGCGGAAGAAGAAGTCGTACCAGACTGAGACCCACAGGACACGCATTGTATTTCCCGGTATCCCAAATGTTACACACGCTCATTGAACCTCGAACGTTTAGTGCAAAATCCACGCGAGGCACCTGCGAAACCGGTTTGACTGCGCTGTCCTGTTGGTCCACCGACAGCGCCACTCCCATAAATCGAAACTGCTCCAAAATTGCCACGGGGTCCGTTTCAGTGCGCAGATTTTCGTCGTTGCGCAGCAGGTAGTTCACCGCGGGAAGAGACATGAATTCTCCATACGCGGCAACGTTGTTTGGCTCGTCAGAAAACGCTCTGCCCATGCTATTTTTTGCGCGTAAAAATCGATTGTCACCGTATCTACGGCTAAACACCAAATCATTTTGAGCCAGCGAGCTCAGAGCCAGCGGTGCGCCTGGTTCGCGGCTGCGAATGGAAACCATGTTTGCGGTTACAGGCGTGTTGGTTTTAGGTTCAAAATTGCGACCTTCGCTGTAGTAGGCCTTTGTGCCCATGATCGTGGGTAACAGACGGCCGTCATCTCGATACGTCGGATTGTACGGAAGACGACCGTCCATGGGTCGCGAGTCCAGCAGTCTCATCGGGTCCGGTCGCAACGCTACCCTACCGGAGATCGACATCTAATACAAGCAAAAAAAGTATATATAAGCAAGCGCCAGTGTGTCAAGCGGGTTGTTTTTGAATGGAGTGGTGTAGTTTTGCCTTTTTTATAGCAACAGAAGAAAAATCAAAAAACAACAAACGCAACCGTCACGGCTAAGAGTTGATGTGCAGAATAGCGCGCGGAATGTCTTTGGAGCGCGTGTGCCAGTCAGTGTCTTTGGGGTGCGCGTAAGCCAGCTGCTGATCTTGTATTTGCATGACTGTTTGTTTGTCCAAGCGCGCGGGCTTTTGAACGCTAATGCTTCCGATTCGAACTGTCAGTCCGTCTTCTGTGTGAGTTTGTGAGGACATAGGATCGGTGCGTGCACTGCTTGCCTCCTGGTCGTGCATGTTTGGAAACAGCACCACGGGCGTGAATTGCCAAAAACCAGTGCGATTCTCAGCGATGTTGAACACCTCATCGGACTCCTTACTCGAAGCAGCAGCACCGCTTCTCAACAGCGAATACATCTCGCGGTTCTCAAACGCACGTCGTTCGTGAAAACCTTCGCTTTTAACATCCACCAAGCTGGCGCTATTGATGTTGGTCTTTTGTTTTGCGGACTCAAAAGCCGTAATTATGTTAGCCGAGGTTGGTTTTTTTGCGCCGGTCAGAGAAGCAAGTCGTTCTTGCCAAAGCTTAGGAGTAAACCCGGTTAACTGCTTAAACACATGCGTTGCGCAGAAAACCAACTCGTAGCTTTCATCAGTGAAGTCTTCAATACCGGTTATGTTTTTTGCATAGGTAAACAAACTCAATCTCACGTTATCGTTGAAAGCCTGCGTAAATGAAGTTTTGGGATCTTTTATCCGAATGCGTGTATGCACGAGGGCGCATGTGGATGCAAGATCCGATTCTGCTGCTCGAACTAATGGCTGAAGTGCAAAAAGCACTGCGCCAGGTGTTTTGTAGTGCAACTCTTGTCTCTTATTAAAAGAGACCACTTGGGTTTTGAGATAATCAAAGGAGTACTCTCTTAGCCAATCGAATGTCTCCATCAGCATGCTTCTGGTTTTTGGTGACCATCTTTCTGCTTCTGGCACTGTTTTGTGGATGTTATAAACCTCTCGCCATAGATTTTGCAGTTCATCGTCGCCATCAAATAGGAAATAGAGTTTAAACGCGGACTCCATTATGATGACGTAGACGGCTTCTTTGACGATCGGAATTATATCCTTATGTACCTCTCCGGTCCATCCTGCTTTGGCCGAAATAGCGTTGTCCGGTGCATTGATAAGTTCAAACTTTTGGTCAATGGACATTTTGTTTAAACTCTCTTCAAGAGTTTTGGTGGGTTGAAAATTTTTTTCGTCTGCTGTTACACAATCAACCCATTCTTTTTTCCATTCGTCCAAAAATCCAGGACTTTCAGGGTTCATGAGTCGATCCAAAAAAGACTTGGTGTCGACGGAGGGGTCAACACTGCTGGTTTCTGGTGTCTTTGTTTTTGTTAAAGACTCGGTCGGTTTAGGCAACTCTCCGCTAAGTTCCCGGAACGCGTTTTCGATTCCGGGACCGGTAAGTGGGTTGCCTTTAATCAGAGCTGAAAGTAAATTTCCCCACGTGGAAAGATCGCCCCGCGGCTTCTGGTATGTGCGTAACGTGGTTACTGCCGAGACGAGTAGCTCGTAGCTCTGCAGTTGGAGATCTCGAACTCCGGTCGCATCTGTTACGCTTTCGAAAATTTGGCCAGCAATGAAATATTCAAAGTTACGTTTGTACGTATACTGTGGAACTTTCATCGTTACACCTTCAAAAATTAAAAGGTAGGCATACGACAGTTCTGACCCCGTCACTTTGAATGCATGCTCCATGGGATCGAGAGATTCTTTCATTTTCTCGGTATATTGTTTTACCATCTTCTCACATTGACTCCCAAACACCTTTTCGTCGAATGGTTTGAGGAATTTTGATCTTGATTTCATTTCCTCTTTAGTCTTTGTACTCCATCGGTCTTTAGCGGGCACCTTTTTATGTTCCTTGAATGTCTGAAGCCAAACTGTGTCCTTCGCATGATCACCAACGTCAAAAAAGAGCTCAAACTCCTTGGCAAGAAGCGTTGCGTAAATTGCTCCTTGGTATCCCCAAATCTCATTTTTGAATTCGATGTTTTTCCATCCACAGAACTTGATAAAACTTTCCGTTGAAGCATCAACCAACTTCTCAAAAACTTGGTCGGAGTTCATGCTTGCCCAAGCTTGATCAAGCTTTTCAATGCTGAGCTTTTTTTTTTGCTTCTGGTCGAAGTCCTCAATCCATCGAGCCCGCAACTGTTCCAAGCTTAGAAATTCAGGGGGCATGTTGTCGTTGTTCTTGGGAAAAGCCGCAGCGGACGAGACCAAAGGGGGTGGGGTGATGCTTGGTACGCCGGCCGCTCGCTTGTCCGTTGTCTTTGGTCCCGATCCTGAACTTTCAAGAGATCCGGTGGAAGCGACAGATGGGTACGATCGTGGTGCGGGGCGGCTGACAGAGCTAGCCGCGGCTGCCATTGACGAGACCAAAGGTGGTATGTCGGCCGGTCGCATGTCCGTTGTCTTTGGTCCCAATCCTGAACTTTCAAGAGATCCGGTAGAAGCGATAGATCGCTCCCATCGTGGTGCGGGGCGGCTAGCCGCGGCTGCAATTGAGGCCGATTTGATAGTAGGTGGTGCCTTTAGGGAAATGTGTACAAGACGCAGTCCCACCGGGTATGTTTGTGTGTGGTTCAAATGCCAGATGTTTGGCACTGGCATGCTGCCTTTGATGTTAACGGCGGCATTGATGCGCGGGGCCACATCCCATCCGCGATGTTGTGTGTTGAGCTGGTCAACGGACAACACCACTCCCATAAACGAAAACTCGTCGAGAATATGCATTGGGTCCTTGATGCTGCGCAGATACGGGTCGTTGCGCAGCAAGTAATTGAGGCCTTGCAAAGAGAAAAGCTCGACAGGATGGCGGTATCCAATGTCTGTGTCGTGAGCGTACTTGAGCGACCCAATCAGCTTTGAGTTGCTTTGATGTGGGCTGGCGGTGTTGTGACGGCGACTAAATACCAGCTCATTTTGTGCCAGTGATGTGACGGCCGGCTCGTTGTTGCGCAGTGATCGAAAGGAGGTTACGTTCAACGTAATCGGTGTGTTGGTTTTGGGCTCGCTGTTGCGGCCGTAGTTGTAGCTGGCCGGCAACCCCATGATTGTGGGAATAAGCCGGCCGTCGTCGCGGTACGAGGTCTGTACAGGCATGCCGCTCATTGACATGGGCCTGGAGTCCAGCACTGCAAGCGGATTGGGCCGCAGCTGGACACGGCTCGAGATGTCCATCTTTTCGTCTCAATCTCAATCTCTTGTCTGTTTTGAACAGGACACGAGTATGTTGCTTTTTTTGCAGTGTGTGTGAGCAGCGCATTTTTTTGTTTTTTACAGCAACAGAACAAAAGTCAAAAAGAAAAAAGAAAACAAATGAAGAGTGCTAGGAGTTGATGTGGAGCACAGCTCGAGGGAGGTCTTTGGAACGCAAGTGCCACTCCGTGTCCGTTGAGTGCACGTATGCAAGCTGCCTACTTTTGAGCACATCGGCGAGATCGTCCGACGGGCGCGCCGGAAACTGCAAGCTCACATGTCCGACACGAATGATGAGTCCGTCTTCATCCACGGGTAACCGCCGAGGTGGACCGAATTCCAGGTTATGATAAAGCACAATTGGTGTGAATTGCCAAAACCCATCTGTTTTGTTTAGTTCCCCGACTTTCATGGTTTTGGCATCAATCGTATCGTACCGTTGCAGTGCTCTTGATTCATGCGGGTGTGAAGTAGGTATTTGGTTGCTGTACCAATACGTGCAAGTTTTCCAGATGATCCCGACCACGATCTTTTCTTTTGCGTGCAGATAGGCAAATGGCAGGTTGTCAAAAAACTTCTCTTCTGTTGCGTATCCGAGACAGTAGATCTTTTCCATATCTTGCACCGGCGGATTCCGTTTGATTTTCAACTTTGCTGAAAGATCCTTTGCAAGTTCGGTTTTAAACTTTTCATCTGGCTTATCTTGACCCCGGTATGCAGTCGACAGAAACAGCCAGGCGTCGTAAACCTTGGATTCATATTTCAACACACGGTTGAACACGGACCGAGGCACAAAACGATCCAGCATTTGTGTTCTGGAGGATGGAAGTGCTTGTTTGATCCGTCGCAGGTACTTTACAACTTCTGGACTAAAGCCGTTAATGGCATCACCCGGTTTTGACCTGGATGAGAGCTGCTGGACCTTTGTTTTGTGTAGTTCAATAAATTTTTGTACGCTTTCAACCCCCGGCCACTTTAAGCCATTCATCTCGAGTAGTCGGTAATAAACCGAGTACACGACGCATATTGCGTTTTGTTTCTGATAAACGGTCACATCGGATCGCTTCACCAGCGATTCCGATCCTTGAAACACAAACTCGAGAGCTTTTGTTGGGTTTTCCAGCAAAGCGTCAAACGGACGTGGACAAAATTGGGCGCGGGCATCCACGTAGACTTTTGTAATCCATTCTTGAAACACACCGAACCGCTTGGTTATTTGGTTTCTCGTACAAAAGGAAAACGCAAGACAGATTTCCGGAAATCTCTTTCGTTCGTCTTCTTGTGCAAAAAACGCTTTGAGAGTTTCGTATTTGTACCCACGCGAGTGGTTGTTGCTTAGCCCCATAAACTCATACACCTTCAGAACAACATGCATGAGTTCAGGTTTGTCTTCGAGAGGCTCAATTGTTAACCAGTCGCACCAAGTGCGGTAAACGTTTTTGACACACTCACCAACATCCAACTGGAGAGTGAACGGGTCAAACCCAAATCTCAGCATGAAGTCCATGTTTTCCAGAAAGCCAGCTTTGGTGTCTCTAAACAGGTAAAAAAAACCTGGTATGGGATCTTGATTTCTTTTCCACTTTGAGACGAACTGCTCACAATACAGCTTGACGCCTTCAATAGATGAATGGCGGACTATGATGTCTTTGGTGTTCTCACGCAGTTTTTGTAACACCTCTTGACTAAATTTGGGCAGCTTCATTTGTTTTGACAGTTCACTATGGTCCTTTAACAGCTTGATGCAAATTCGCTTGTCAAACCCATTCTTGTACATGACAAAAAAGTATACAAGCATTTCGGCATATATGAATTGACTCCGCGAGGCTTTCTCCCATCCAAACTGTTTCCGAAAAAGTTCTTCGTTACTGAGAAATTCGGGATTTGGAAACCTTTTCAAGTCCCATAGGCCTTGCTTAAACCAATCAAACACTTTTTCTGTTTCCAGCGGTTTTTCGGACGCACGAAGTTGCATCCAGTTGTCCAGCTGCTGTCGAACAATCTTGAAGTCTTCGACAGGTACGGTTTCATAGTTGAAAAAACTAATTGCAGTGGGCTCACCCGTTGTACCCGCATTTTTGAAAGGCGGCATGGGAGTTTCTTGCTTTTTTTCCGTGTCATTCCTAATTACAAGTCGAGTGTCCACGTTTGATTTAGGTTTTTTTTCCACCGGTTTGAGAACAGTCTTTGCTCTTGCCACCGATGCTTTTAACTTAGCAAAGGCTTCCTTTTGCGCCTTAGCCTTTTCCTCTGCGACTTTGGCCTCAGCTAACTGCCGATCCTCCGCGGCTTTCTGTTGCGCCTTAGCCTTTTCCTCTGCGACTTTGGCCTCAGCTAACCGCCGATCCTCCGCGGCTTTCTGTTGCGCCTTAACCTTTTCCTCTGCGACTTTGGCCTCAGCTAACCGCCGATACTCCTCGGCTTTCTTTTGCGCCTTAGCCGTTTCCTCTGCGGCTGTCTTTTCCGCTTGTCTCTTTTTCTCTGCGTCTTTGGCCTCAGCTAATCGCCGCTCCGTCGCGGCTTTTTTTGCCGCGGCTTCGGCATCGGCTTTGGCCTTCTGTTCTGCGGTGGCTTTAGCCTTATCCGTAACAGCTTTGGCTTTGGCCTCAGCTAACCGCCGATTCTCCGCGGCTTCCTTTTGCGCCTTAGCCTGTTGCTCTGCGGCTTTGGCATCGGCTTTTGCCTTGGCATCTTCAGCGGCTTTAGCTCTTGCCACTGCGGCGTTGGCCTCGTCCATCGCTTTCTGTGCAATGGCTGCTGCTTCGGCTTTGGCCTTTTTTTCTGCGGCTGCGGCGTCAGCTTTGGCCTTTTTTTCTGCGGCTGCCGCGGCCGCTTTGGCTCTCTGTTCCACAGCCAACGCCGAGGCGTTGGCTCGTTCCGCTAAGGCTTTTGCTTTTTTTGTAGTGGCTTGGGCATCAGCTTTTGCCATAGCATCTGTAGCGGCTTTGGCATCCGCCGCTGCTTTCTTTTCCGCGGCTTCGGCATCGGCTTTGGCCTTCTTCGCCGCGGCTTCGGCATCGGCTTTGGCCTTCTGTTCTGCGGCGGCTTTAGCCCTATCCACCGCAGCTTTGGCTTCCGCTTTCAATTTTTCCTCTGCGACTTTGGCCTCAGCTTTATCCTTTTGCGCCTTAGCCTCTGCTTCGGCTATTGCCTTTTCCTCTGCATGTTTTGCTTCTGCTCTTGCCTTTTCCTCTGCGGCTTGAGCCTCTGCTATAGCCTTTTCCTTTGCGGCTTTAGCCTCTGCTATAGCCTTTTCCTCTGCGGCCTTTGCTTCTGCTCTCACCTTGTCCGCTGCGGCTTGAGCCTCTGCTGCCGCCTTATCTGCCGCAGCTTTGGCTTCCGCTTTCAACTTTTCCTCTGCGACTTTGGCCGCAGCTTTATCCTTTTGCGCCTTGGCCTCTGCTTCGGCTATTGCCTTTTCCTCTGCGTCTTTGGCATCAGCTTTATCCTTTTGCGCCTTAGCCTCTGCTTCGGCTATTGCCTTTTCCTCCGCAGCCTTTGCTTCTGCTCTCACCTTGTCCTCTGCGGCTTGAGCCTCTGCTGCCGCCTTATCTGCCGCAGCTTTTGCTTCAGCTTTGTGTTTTTCTTCGGCTGCTGCGGCGGCTGCGGCGTCTGCGGCGTCAGTTTTGTCTTTGTGTTGTTTTTGATATTCAGAGGTTACAATCGGCGATTGTCCAAATTCAGAAAACACACGTGCCGCCGTTTCATATATTTCATACGGATACGACTCAGCATCAGAATCGGGCCCTGGTTCGTCGTCGGAACTGGGTTCGTCACCGCCGTTGGACCCGGTTACATCCATTGGTACCACCCAACGGCTTTTTTTCGAGCGGACATGTACCGGTTCGGTTGGAACATGTATGAGACGCAGACCCACAGGGTAAGATTGTGTGTGATTGATGTGCCATATGTTTGGCACAGGCATGCTGCCCTTAATGTTGACTGCTGCGTCGATACGGGGAACCACTTCCCGTCCTCGTTGTTGTGTGTTAAGCTGATCAACGGACAACACCACTCCCAAAAAAGAAAACGTATCTAAAATATTCATTGGGTCTTTGACTGCGCGCAGATTCGGGTCGGTGCGAAGCAGGTAATTAAGGCCCTGCAGAGAGAACAGCTCCAGGGGTTGGCTGTTTTTGGCTTCTGTGTTATGCGCACTCATGACCGCCGAGAGGTGTTGAAGCGGATCGCGCCGGCGACTAAACACCAACTCGTTCTGTGCCAGAGATGTAACGGCAGGCTCATTGTTTTGCGGCGATCGAAATGAAGTGACGTTCATGGTGATAGGAGTGTTGGTTTTGGGTTCGCTGTTGCGGCCGAAGTTGTAGGTAGCGGCTACTCCCATCACCGTTGGAATCAAACGGCCGTCGTCGCGGTACACGGTCTGAGAAGGCATCCCACTCATGTGCATTGGTCTGGAGTCCAGCACCGCCAGAGGGTCCGGGCGCAACTGAACCCGGCTAGACAACGACATGGCGGGTGTGGGTGTGGGTGTGGGGTTCGAGTGCGGTGCGTTTGAAAGACGTTAGAACCTTATTTTTTTATATATCAAGCGCTGAAAAATTAAAAAAAAGAACAAATATGTTTCTACGAACAGTGTTTATCGCGATGCACAATTAGGTCCGCGATTGCTTTGCTGACGGTTACGTATGCCTTGACCGTCTTATTGTCAGGCGGCCCTTGCATAGTGTCAAGGTACGCGTCGTATTTGGCGGCCACTCTCTGAAGACCGGCGATGCGCGAGTGAAACACCTCTTGTTTGTTTGGATCGTGTTCGCGTATGTGCCGCTCCCACATTTCTACAGTCATGGGCTTGCCTGTTACCTTATACTGGTGCTGCATGTAAAAGTTGTTGGCCTCCGTGGCCACTAGGAACAAAGATTTTTTGGCCACCTCGGTGTCGCATAGCCTCTTCAGATAATCGTACTCGGGGCTCTTGCCCTGACTATCGGCCACTCTGCCGCGCTCGCACAGATAGCAAAAGTCTTGAGTGGGCTCTGCACGGCCAAAAAACGGGTCCATTTGATTGCGGGTTTGCTCCTCTGCAATCTTACTGTTCACCTTCTCATTGAGTTGTTTGCGCAGGTACTCCAGCTTGCGCGCGGCTTGGCCCAGGCCTCCGCTACTGTCGATGATGTCTTGGACAAGCTTTTTGTCCAACACTCCGCCGCCCCACACGTCAGACACGGATGGCGCCGGCTTGGGTGTCTGGACGGCCGGATTTGGTGCTGGGGCTGAGGCCGAGGCCGAGACACCGGCGGACGCAGCCGCGCCGGGCGCAATAAACTGGCGAATGTGATCTTGCAACACCTCACTCGTAAAGCGGTCAGCGACTTCATTTTCTTGCATTCGCTCCGTCTTTTCGTCGTCGTCATCGTCGTCATCTTCTGATGACTTTGCAAACGCAGCGTCGTCGGCTAGGTACTCAAATGAGTGCACAGTACTGTCTACTCCCGCTCCGACGCCGCCGGAGTCATGTCTGTGTTGATGCCGACGTCCCGCGGAACCGTCAAACTCTTCGGGAGATTCGTGGTCCATAAAAAATATTATGCCACCTGAAAGCGTACAAATGCCGTGTGATTGCTTTTTTCTACACGTACGTGCCATTTTCTCAAAAAATGGCGTTAATCAATAAACGACCGCTCTGTATGGTGCTGCTGCAAATGCCACCTGCAGCCGCGCAGCGCCAGGCCATGCTGCGCCACATTGACCGAGAAATCAAGTCCACCACGGCAGAAAAGATTGTAGACAACGGACCGCCACCGCCCTCACCGCCGCCGCCTCAAACCTCTGCTCTGACACACTCAAAGGAGCTGGAACCAGCGGGAGAGAGTTGCCCCGCCATGCTAAAGTACTTCACCGATCTGGACCGTAAGATTGAATCCAAAACTCGCTGCTCCCAGCGCGAGCGCGAGTACGTACTCAAATGGTTCATGCAGTTTGGGCCCGCGTTCGACGTGGTCAACCTTAGCAATATGACCACTGGGACGGGATCGGGACACATGCGCAGCTCGGTGTTTGAACTGGCTTGGGTCAAGTATGTGCAAATACACATGCAACGAGTTACACGTCAAGAGGCGGAGCAGTTTGGACAGACACTCGATTACAATGGCTTGAAAGATATGTTGTACCCCGATCGCTTCTACGGGTGTAAGTGGACCATGACTGAGCTCGAGCTGGCGGAAGTCTGTGTGTACCAGCGCGTACTTGATTACAAATCCTACGCCGAGCGCACTGACTCGTCGCGATCCGACTCGCGCTACGGTGACCAGGATATTGACCGTCTCCTCTTGAGTGACGCCGCGAACGTTTTTTACTGGCATCGACTGCGTATTCAGCTGCTAAAAATGTACCCCGAACGATCAGCCCTCAACCTTGCCACGCCCGAAGACTGCGTCAAGCTCAAAGAATTTCTTGCCAAAACACTACACGCCCCCACCAGCGGAGGCTTTGAGCAGTCCGGGCGCGAGCGCATCATCCAAGATCACATGCCAATCGGAAGCTTTTCGCGCTACAAGCGAGGCAACACAATTTACGGAGACCACTTCTCCATTCTCGACGTGATGCAAAGCCAACTCAACCTCGACAACTTACGCCGAATCAACTCGCAATCGCAGTGTAGTGTGTTTGCGCGCGACTTTAAGCGCGAAAAGAACAGACAACAAGAGGAAGCCAAGCGCAGAAACATCGTTGAGCAGATGAAACGCGCCAGGCGCGTGATGGCGCAGCGCACCGCGGGCGCCTCCTCCTCCTCTTCCTCCTCCAAAGACGCAGGAGAATTAGCAGAGGAAGATTTGGCCACCACAGCTGCTGCAAGCACCGAGAGCACCGACAACGCCCGCGTTCAGATGGACGCCTCCACTGACGATACCTGGATGTTGCATGCATTCCACAGCTGGTGGAATGCCAACTGTCACTATGATTTTTACGCAACACATTGCTTGCTGTGGTCGGATTGGGGTGGGCAGCGCAAAGAACTACAAGAGCTTGCAGACGAAAGCAACAAGCGCTTGCCCATGCTGGTGTGCCTCGGTGACAATGTGTGGTTTGTCCACTACAAGAAATCCCTCTTCTTCTACCTGGTGCCTGGCACGCGTCTTGTCATCAGTGCACTAGCTTTGTGGCTGCGCATCGTGGTGACTGACTTTGGTGGGTGCCACAAAGGAGGCAAAAAGATACCTAACATAGGTCTGCTCCTGAACATCAAATGACACTTTAACTTTTTTTCAAAAAAAAAATTGGACTTGGAGTTTTTAGGGGTCCTAGCAAATTCCTGGTCGGGAGAGGCCTTTCATTAACTTTGGATGGCATAGGCGCTAAATATGGCACCATATTTAGGTAGTCGAGTAGGTGCTAAATAGCGGAGACTATTTGTGGCGCGGTATTTAGTAAATTTAGTAGTAGCTAAATATGGTCCCATATTTAACCCTATGTTGGCCAAAGTTAATGACAGGCCTCTCCCGGCCAGGATTTGGACCCACCCCCCAGAAATTCCCAAGTGTAAAATTTTTTGACTTCAACTTTTTTTCGAGAAAAATTTAGAGCTTGCTAAAGACACGAAGCCTACTGTCATACACCCAAATTGCTTTGATGTTCAAAGTGGCCTGACTCTGTCTCTCTCTCTATCTCTCGCAACAGATGATGGAGGTGGAGAATGAGGACTTCCTGAGCGCAGACTTGCTCCACGCCGCCATCGAGGCTCAAGAGAAGAAGTTTGCTGCAAGCAAGCAGTCAGACTCCAAGCAGCTTGTACCAGCCGCCTCTTCTTCTTCTGCATCTGCAGCGGCGCCGGCCTCTGCCTCTGCCTCTGCCTCTGCCTCTGCCTCTGCATCTGCCGTCGTACCCTTTGCGTTGGCCGACCCGTTGGACGAGAAGCTGCATGCGCTGATGGACCGCATGGATGAGCAGAAGCGCGATTTTGACATGCTCGAGGACGAGCAAAAGGTCGCCCTTGATTACATTTTGCAAGGCAAATCCGTGTTTCTTACCGGTAGCGGTGGAGTGGGCAAGAGTCACTTGCTGCGTTACGTCGCCCGGTATCATGGCGAGGGACTGGTGGTTACGGCCACCACCGGTGAGAGTTGTAGTGTGTTGATGGTGCGCGGAGCAGACGGCCGCCCGCTGTTTCCAGTGTCTACTATTCACTCGTGGTCAGCGCTCGGCATCGGGGCGCGGCTGGAGAGCGAGTACCGCAAGATGTTTGCCGACCAAGCTAAAATGTTGCTGAAGAACCCGAACTGGGTTCATTTGGCTGCGTATCGCTACCAGCGCGTACGCATCAAGTGGATTGACGAGGTTGGGCTGATGGTGCCGTCATTCTTACGCAAGCTGGTGGCGGCGTTTGAGGAGGCGCGCGGTGGACTGCCCGTGTTTGTGGTGAGCGGTGATTTTCTTCAGATGGCTCCCGTAGTGGAGAAGCCTTGGAAGAGACGAGTAGGTGGTGCGCCTACTGACCCCGTGGCTCTCGAAGAATACTACGAAAACCTTCGGGCTTTGGTGACAACCAGCGCGTGGAAGAAAATCAACTTTCACTTTGTGGAACTGGTCAAAGTGAAGCGGCAGATCGACCCCGACCAGCAGGCAATCCTGCACAGTATACGAGTGGGGCAGCCGACCGACAAGGCATGGGAATTCATGCAAAAATCAGTCAGCAATCTGTCTAAGGAGTACGCAGAAATCAAGCAGATGCGTTTGACAAACCCCACGGCGATTCCCAAGACCTACATGCACGGCCGCAACGCAGATATCAACAGCTACAATGCTCAATACATGGATGATATCAAGAAGCCGCTGATCAATATTGCGGCAAGAGTGTACTACGTACAGGTTGTGAACGACATGGAGTACGGTCAGTGTATTTACGAACTGGGCCGATTTTGCCCGTCTCTGCATGACGCCAAGCACCCTCCGCCCCCGCCACCTGCGCCCAAACGTCAGACTTTGGGAAAGCAGCCCGAAGCAACAGCATCTTCCTCCTCCTCGTCTGCATCCGCCTCCGCCTCGGCCTTAGCGGCGGCGGCAGCTGATGACAAATCGGAGTCACAACCGGCCTACGTGGACATTGACGCCCCGCCGTCCTTCGTGGAGAATCTCAACACATTAGTGGACCAATCTTTTAAGCGACAACAGCTGTTGCCTATTCTCAGTCTCAAAGAGAGTTCCCCAGTGGTGTGCGTCAAAAACATCAGCCTGGAGAAGGGTGTGCAGAACGGCACACGTGGTATGCTCACCGAAATCCCGAAAGAAGTAGACGACACTGCTCGTCTGCAAAAGGGTCTCAATGTCCCCCCTCGAAAACCCTACCAAAATCGAATGCGCCTGCTTTTATTTGACCGGTCGCGAGTTATGCGAACGGATATGCTGCACACGCAGCTGTCAGGAAACAACACCTTCAAGTTCTTTGAGCACGCCGAGTTCGTGCCACTGGATCCGGCGGATGAACGCAAAGACACGCGGGAGTGGACGCGCATGATTGCCATTCTCCAGTACCCACTGCAGCCGGGCATGGGTATGGTGGTGTCCAAGATCACCGGGACCACGATTCCGCAGGGTATCATGGTGGATATGCACTCATGCTTTCAGGCGGGTAGTGTGTACACCGCGTTTTCCAGATCCACCGACCTGAAAAAGGTGAAGATCTTCAACTACGATCCGAGCCGCATTCGCGTGCGGCCATCGTGCCTGCGTTACTATCACTCACAGAACCCGCAGCGCTACCCGCTGCCGCCCAACCTTCCGCCGACCCCAGACGAGGACGACGTGGAGGGCTGGGAAGCGGACTTTGCAGGAGTGTGCATCACGGACACCTCTAAACAGGACGAACAGATGAAGTCGATCGAAATCCAAAACCTGCTTGACAAGTATCTAGGAGACTAGAGTTCCTTCTGGCTTTTAGCGGACTTTAACTATCACGCATTTTTTGTTCTTGCTAAATTTACTATTCACTTTCTCATCATGCCGGTAAAGACCAAGCTAAAACGCAAGCCGGACGAAAGCCATGCCACCGCTGCCGACGCGGAGTCTGACAAAGACACAAAAGCTGCTGCATCGCCTCCTATGAGCAAGCGTCTCCGCAGCGGCGCGAAAGAGAAAGCGGACTCGCCGACCACGGCTGCTGCCGCCGCTAACAGTGACAATAAGGAAGTGGTGCATAAAACCAAGAAGCCCAAGTCGAAGCCAGAACCAGAGTGTTGTCCGATTACGCTGGCTCCAATCGTCGATCCTGTACTTCTTGGGTGCGGGCACAAGTTTGAGTTTGCCGCGATTCAGAAGTGGACAGAGGTGAATCCCAAATGTCCTATCTGTCGGCGCACCGTCTGTGGAAGTCTGTGGAGTACATTTTTGAAGAGCCTGAATCGTGTACACAATCCGCTGCCTCATATCGGGCCGTTTTGGGTGCCCACCGGACAGTTTGTCGATGTTTTTCCGGAACGGAAGTCCCAAAGACAGGTGCTTGCGCTGTGTTCCTGTGTGATTCGTGATCCAGAGAGTAAATTGGTCAGACACCAGGAATGCCACCACTTCAAAAGCGCGTTGCCGCCGAATATCAACACTCCAATCAAAATACGTCAGTTTTTTATTGACCAGTCCGATCAAACGCTTGACATCTGCAGTATACTTATCATGGACCTGTCGGATATTGGGTATCTGGACAAGGAGACGGCTGGATCCGTCATGTTGATGGTGAAATACGACGAATTCGTCGAAGTCGAAAACCGTCAATGCGCCTGGACTTCGCACCAAAAAACCATGTCTCTGTACGATCTCTTCTACTTCTCCTTCAAATCGATTGTGCGCGAGGTCTTGTACCAAAACCGAGTCGTTTCGTTTCACGTCTGATGGCAATAAACCGACTCTCTCTTTCTCTTTCTCTGCTCGCGCCTCTCAACAACTTGCTACTCCCTCCCGTCTCTTGATTTAGATGCCGCCCAAAGTCAATCCCAAAGCGGTAAAAGCCAAAGCCGCGGCCGTTAAGGCCAAGCCGCCGCCGCCAAAGCGCAAGGCCGAGAGTGCGGACGCCAAAGAACCAAAGCAGAAAAAGCACAAACCGGAACCGGCCGAGCCAAAGAAGAAGAAGAAGATCAAAGACACAAAAGAAGCCAAAACAGAAGAAGAGGCACCGAAGAAGTGGAAGCCTATGCCCTTCCGCATGACCACGCAGTATCCGGTGGAGGGGTCTGGCGGCTCGCAGTGGTCAAAGGTGGTGTATTCCGATTCGGAAAAAATGAAATCGTTGAGCGACTTTGTGGAGAGACAAGTTGCGGCCTACGACTATATGCTGGTCACGATGGGCTGTGGCAAAGAGGCGTCCGCCAAAGCGCTGGATTGCATGAAACGAGCCCTCTTCTCTGCCAAACTCTGAAACTGACAATTTCTGTCTCTTTCTTTGAATCGGGCAAAGCAATCCTTTTTTTCCTGTGGCGTCTTGTTGGAAGCAACTCATCTTTTGATTTGAATGCCTTCTGTAGGGGGATAATGCTCTCGAACGCTCGGCGGGATCTCATCATATGTCTGTGTATCGGGACTGTCATGCAGCTGGCTTTAAACACAACGTTATGCTGGTATGTACTACCGAGTGTCATGCCGGATTCAGGATTCATGATGTGCTTAGTGGCAATCAGTTCCATGTCAATGCTGTGCGCGATTGGCGGCAAGGATGCCTGCTGCGTCGTGTTTGCCTGCTTGTTCCACTACTTTGCGACGACAAGTAGATGGACCGCATGGACTGCTGTTATATGCGATCTGATCACCTATGTTGTGGGTGTTGGATACCCGCGAGTGCGCTATCATCTCTCCCGGTGTCGGTTGCACCAAGAGATTAATAGATATCCGTATCGGAGTGAAAGCATTTTTTATGTGGGCAGCCTCATTGAGGAGAGGTATTACCAAAGGACTACCGGCGCATATGCTGGTCACGATGGGCTGTAGCAAAGAGTCGTCCACCAAAGCGCTGGATTGCATGAAACGAGCCCTCTTTTCTGACAAACTCTAAAACTGACAATTTCTGTCTCTTTCTTTGACTTGGACAAATCAAATCTTTTTTTTTCCTGTGGCGTCTTGTTGGAAGAGACTCTTGTCTTTGTGTTGTTTTATTTTTGATCTCATCATACTTGCGTTGCGTGATAAGATGGCGGATTCACATGGTACCAAACGCAGCGCGGAGGACGACGCCAAAGACAAAGACAAAGAGAGTGACGATCGGCGCGTGAAGGCGCGGTTGGAAACAGACGCCAAGAAGGAGGAACCCGTGCCACGGATCATCAATCCGCTGACGTTCATTGAGCTTTGGTGTTTTATTTCCTCTGAATACTACGGTCTCAAAAGTAAGATATCATTTTTTGCTTCTGACTGTACTGTATCTCCCTGACACGGAGTCGTTGTTTGTGCTTTGGTAGCCGAGAAGGAACAGCGCGAGACAGAGGCTCAGTTCATGAAACAGGTGACCGGTATTAACTACCGGCCCTATATGTTTTATTATATGGCCAAAGACATGGCGAAGGAGTCTCCGTCCCTACTGCGGTTCTTTGTGGAATCCAGGGGCGTTTTGGTTGAGTTCAAAAAACGTCGTAACGACAACGGCGTGACCAAATGGGATTCCATCACGCACGACACGATGGAAGACGCCCCAGTTCAAACAAGAGTGAACGAACTCATCAGCGCTTGCGATTTTACGTGGAACTATGATCACCGTCTGATCGAAGCCAAACGCGAGTGCAAGTCTCCAAAATTTCCGCTGCCATGGCCGGCTGAGGTGCATGCGCCCGTCGGCAACAAGGGTCTTGTTGCAGTTATGCGGACCGTTAATGAGATCGGCAAAGAAGTGGAAGCCGGTGTGGTTATGGGCGGCGCAGGCTATTTGCTGCCAGATCTCTTACGGATCGTCGCTCAATACATCAGTCCGTCGAAGAAGATCGAAGACTGGATCAGCCCATCGATCCCGTACCTCTTTGAACCAGAAGAGAGCTCCGACTCCGGTTCGGAGCAGGAAGAGGAAGTGGACGATGAGGAGCAAGAAGAGGAACAACAGACGATTACTATCCGACGTGTCGATAAAGCGCAGGAAGCGGAAGAGCACGTTGATGGACTCTGCTGTGATAGTTCATGCGGACTGTGTCACGTTCTGCAACAGATGTGAACACTTTTAACTTTTTTTTGTGTGTCTTCCTCCTATGTTTCTACTTCATCAGATGTCCAACCCTTCCGCATCGCCTCACAACCTTGCGGGCCGGATGCATGCGCACGGGACACTCAAACGAAAGCCTTTTGCGAAATTCAAAATTGAAGACAAGAAAAAGCGCGAGACACCGGGGCAGTGTTGTGGCGTTGCTCAATGTTCGTACTACTGTTACCCGGGGCTGACATTCTGCTCGGAGCACGCGGCAAAGGAATACACTTCTGCGGGAAAAACAAAAACCGAGTACGAACACGCACTCGTAGCGATTGGTGCGGAGCAAGCCGGCAGTCCACACAGCATTGTAAGGGCACTTGTTATGGATCAACGAGTCTGTTTCTGTTTCTCATGTGTTTGACTTTGTTTGCTGACTAGTCTGTGTTACGGAATCTCATATTGGAGTACTGTTTCCCCGCAAGCGCCACTCTCGCAAGGCTTTCACAACTACGCCTGGCGTTCGAAGACGCCAAAAAGAACTTAGACGCAAAAAAATAACTAATTCCAGTAGCAGCGTGGCAATTCAAGTCTTTTTTTGTTTAGGATAAGCAACAACGGGAGGGAGGGAAGAAGGGTCAAATAGGGCTAGATCAAAAACAAGAGCAATAGACAAAGAGTGAGCAAGTACAGGTTGAGAGTTGGTACATGCATTTGAGAGCCAGCGGACGGTTGACTGCCAGTGGAAGAGGAAGAGTTTGATGGTCCATACGGACCCGTAGACGAGGAAGAAGAAGAAGAAGGGGCGTCAGGAAACTCGCAAATTGGCTGAAGAGTGTTGGGCGGGCAGTCACATCCAATAGGCACGGTGTTGTTGTATCGACCACCGTTTTGGCAGTTTGGCACACAGTAGTAGGAGTGATTCGAGTCGAGCTGGCGAAAGCGCGCCAGCGGGCTGCAAAAGCACGCGAGCAAATCGCGCGAGGCGATACCGTACGAGCCGCAGGCGTTGCCTGTGCAGTTGCCGTCTGGCCTGAGCTCGGACACACCACCGCACACACAGGACCCATTTACTCGGATGCCGGCTGGTCCACAATACGGGTACTGACAGGCGGGCCCAATCCAGTTTGGATCACACTGACAGTAGGTGCTGTTAATCACCGTGTTTGGTGGTCTACACCCGAAAAAGTTGCAATACGGGCCATTCCAGCCCGTGTTGCACAAACACGTATTGCCATCCAACGACACCACTCCATTCTCGCAAAGGGATTCTGTGCAGTTGGCACCGGTGAACATGGCCGTACAATTACAGCCGTTGGTGATT
>JACCDR010920662.1_pt1 | contig 23464 bp, 20 predicted proteins | sample 7446431 | NCBI WGS metagenome assembly JACCDR01 (sample SAMN15323443, study PRJNA562643) | freshwater metagenome | isolation source: river surface water | place: USA:Blue River Watershed | collected 2017-08-17 | reverse complement strand
GAACTGCTTCTTCATGATGCTCTCGAGCTCTTCCATCGCCGACGGCTGCACCGCGTCGAGGCTGGCGACGCGCTGCACGACCTCGGCGCGCGACTCTTCCGGCAGGAATGACAGCACATCGGCGGCGACTTCGGATTCCAGCACCGACAGGATGATCGCGGTCACCTGCGGATGTTCGCCGCGGATCATCTCGGCGATCGCGCGCGCATCCATCCACTGCAGGATCTCCAGGCCACGGCTGGCGCGACCGGGCATGATGCGCGACAGCACCGACGACGCCTTGTCCGGCCCGAGCGCGCGCTTGAGCACGGTCTCCACGTATTCGGTGGTGCCAAGCGACAGGCTGGTCTGGCGCTTGAGCATGTCGACGAATTCGTCGAGCACGACGTTGACCGCGTCCTGCGACATGTCGGCCACGGACACCATCGCCGCGCCCAGCTCCTGCACCTCTTTCGGGTCAAGGTAGCTGATGATGTTCGACGCCAGGTCCTCGCCGAGCAGCAGCATCAGCACGGCGGCGCGCTGCACGTTGGTGATGTCGGCCAGTTCGCGCCGGAGCTCTTCCGACATCGACGGCGGGGAAACGGTTGCGTTGGAATTGTCTGCCATGGTTTGCCTCGGTTGCTGCTTGCTGTGCGGCGGTCCGCTTATTTTTTCTTCGGCGCGCCCGCGCCCTTCAACATGTTCTTGACCATCATGACCACGCGGTCCTTTTCCTTCTCCGACAGGTACTTCACCAGCACCAGCTTGTCGTCATAGCTCTTAACGTCGGACAGCATGTCGGCGGGGATGGTCGCCCTCTTCTTCGGCTTGAATTTCTTCTTCATTTCCTCGAGGGACTCGGGCGTTCCTGCGGCCTTCTGTTCTTCTGCCATGTCTTTTTCCGGTGATTTGTCTGCGTCGCCCGCATCAGTTGCGGACCATGTTCTTCAGGACCAGCGCAACGCGGCCCGATTCCTGCGCCACCAGCATGCGAATCAGCGCGACCTTGTCATCATAGCTGTTGGCGGTGTCGAGCATCTCGGCCGTGAAGGCCGGCTTCTTCGGCTTCATCGCCTGCATCCGTTCGCGCAGTTCGTCCAGGCTCTCGCCGTCTTCCATCTCCAGGTCGTCGTCCCCTTCCGCGTTGCCTTCCGCCCCTTCGAGCAGCGCCGGGCCGCCAGCCTCGGCCTCGGCGACCTTGTTCTCCAGCGCGACGCGCGCTTCCTCGGCCGCCTTCGCTTCCTGCTCGGCCTTCGCGGCCTTTTCCTCGAGCGCCTTGACCTCTTCCGGCGTCGGGCCGGTCGGCGGCATGATCTGCTGGTTGATCGTCGGGCCCTTCACCATCGGCCGCACCACCGCCAGCAGGAACACCACCAGCACGAGCGCGGCAATTCCAATCTTGATAACGTTTTGCAGGTCGCCGTCGGCGTACCAGGGCTTCGGCGGTTCGGGAGCGAGCGTCTCGAAGCGCGCCGGCGCCACCGTCACCACGTCGCCGCGCTCGGCGTTGTAGCCGACTGCGCTTCGCACCAGGTTCTGCATGCGATCCAGTTCCTGCTGCGAATACGGCACCGTGGTCGCCGCACCCGGCGCCAGCGGCTTGCCGTCGGTCGGCGGCGGCGCTTGGCGCTCGGCGACCACGACGGCGACCGTCAGGCGCGAGATCGTGCCCGGCGAGCTCTTCACATGGCGCACCTGGCGGTCCATCTCGAAGTTGCGGGTCGACTTGGTCGTGACCGTTTCGCTGCCGACCGGCTTCTGTTCGTCGGCGTTGGTGCTCTTGGTCAGGTCGGCGTCGGGCGGCGGCGAGTTCGTCATCGAGCCCGGGATGCCTTCCGGATCGACCTTCACCTTGCGCTCGGTCGTCACCGCTTCGGAGCGCGGCTTGACGCCTTTGTCCTTGTCGTCGAAGTCCTCGGTCGTGGTCTCGACTTCGGTGTAGTCCATCGTCAGGTTCACCTGCGCCTGCACCGCGGCCTCGCCGACGACCGGCGCCAGCAGCTCGACCACGCGGTTCTTGTAGGTCTCCTCGGTGCGCTGCTTGTGCTGCATTTGCGCGACCGTCAGGCCCATTGCCTGATCGACCGGATTGTCGGCCGTCAGCAGGTTGCCCTGATCGTCGACCACCGACACGTTCTCCGGCGTCAGGTAGGGCACGCTGGAAGACACCAGGTGCACGATCGCCTTCACCTGCGGCGTCGACACGCCGCGGCCGCTGTGCGGCGTCACCACCACCGAGGCCTTCGGCGTGGCGCGTTCGCGCACGAACACCGACTGCTTCGGCAGCGCGAGGTGGACACGCGCGGCCTTGATGGTGGAGATCTGCGTGATGCTGCGCGCCAGTTCCTGCTCGATCGCGGTGTTGTACTGCACCTGCTCCATGAACTGGCTGGTCGTCATCGACGACTTGTCCTTCAGCGACTCCATGCCGATCGGCTGCGCTTCCTTCGGAATGCCCTGGCCGGCGAGGAAGATGCGCGCCTCGTGGTAACGCGCCTCGGGCACCGTGATCTGGCCGCTTGAGGTGTCGATCCTCGGCTTGAAGTCGCCGGCCTTCAGCGCCTCGACCGCCGCCTGTTTGTCGTTCTCGGTCATGCCCGGCATGATCGGCCGGTACGGCACGCTCTGCGTGAACTGGAACGCGGCGGCCGCGACCGCCAGCAACAGCAGCGCGGCCATCGGCAGCGCCACGCGGCGCACGGCCGGCTGCTTCAGCGTGTTGTCGATGATGCGGCGCAGCGAGGACAGGCCGCCGGCCATTCCCTGCATCGACGCAGGCGCGCCGGCGCCCGCAGTCATCGGCAAGCCGCCGGCGCCGGCGGCGCCGGTTGCCTGCATCGGCGGCAGCTGCGGCGGCACGCCGCCCGGATTCATAGTCGCTTCGGCCATGGTCTTCTTTCAGCTTTCTCGCAGGTCGTCAGACCGGCATGTTCAGGATGTCTTCGTACGCCTTCATGATCTTGTTCCGCACTTGCAGCGTCGCCTCGAAGGCCAGTGACGACTTCTGCATCGCCAGCACGACGTCGGTCAGCGGCACGTCCTCGCCGCGGTCATACGCGGTGCGCAGCGCGGACGCCTGCTGCTGGATGTCGTTGGTGCTGCGCACCGCGGAGGCAACCGCCTCGCCGAACGTGGGCTTGCCGACTTCGGGAGTCGGCGGCGTCAGCACCTGCGGCGTGTTCTTGCCGGTCGACTCGACCTGGTGCTGGCGCAGCGTGGCCAGCATCGCGTCGATGTTGGCCTGGCTGGTAAGGCGGTTGATCATGGGTCAGGCCTCCGCCTCAGGCCGCAGCCAGCGCGGGCATGCCGCGCTCGCGGAACTGGGCCATCTTGTAACGCAGCGAACGCGGGCTGATGCCCAGTTTCTTCGCCGCCTCGTTGCGATTGCGGGTCGACTGGATCGCGGCCATGATCGCCTGGTACTCGCTGCTCTTGACCGCGCTTGACAGGTCGCCGGCCGCCTCCTGCGCCGGCTCGCGCAGCGCGAAGCCCGTGGCCATCGGCGCGCCGGCCGGCGGCAGCGCCAGCGGACGATCGTCGAGCTCGTCGAACAGCAGCTCGGCTTCGGTAATCAGGTCGCCGCTGCACAGCACCAGCGCGCGCTGGACGACGTTCTGCAGTTCGCGCACGTTGCCCGGCCAGCTGTAGCGCTGCAGGCGATCGATCGCAGCGGCAGAGAGCTGCATCTGGCGATCGGCCGGGCCGAAGTTGGCGAGGAACTGCATCACCAGCGGCAGGATGTCGCCCGGACGCTCGCGCAGCGGCAGCAGGGTCAGCTTGAAGGCGCTGATGCGGAAATACAGGTCTTCGCGGAACTCGCGGCAGGCAATCGCCTCGCGCAGGTCCTTGTTGGTCGCCGCGACCAGGCGGACGTCCAGCTCGACCGGCGCCTGGCCGCCGAGGCGGGTGATCTTGCGTTCCTGCAGCACGCGCAGCAGCTTGGTCTGCAGGTGATAAGGCATCTCGGCGATCTCGTCGAGGAAGATGGTGCCGCCGTTGGCTTGCTCGAAGAGGCCGCGGTGCTCTTTCAGCGCGCCGGTGAATGCGCCCTTCTCATGGCCGAACAGCAGGTCCTCGATCAGGTGCTCCGGCAGCGCCGCGCAGTTCAGCGCGACGAACGGGCCGTTGCGGCGCGGCGAGGCGTCGTGCAGCACGCGCGCCAGCACTTCCTTGCCGGCGCCGGTCGGGCCGACAATCAGCGCCGACACCTGCGTCTGCGCGACGCGGCGCGCCAGCTCCAGCAGGTGCTGGCTGTTCGGGTCGACGAAGACGAACTTCTGCGCGGTGGCAGCGGGACGCGCGACATCGGCGCGCTTCGGCGCCAGTGACAGCGCATTGCGCCAGCCGTCGACCGACCATTCGTCGGCCGGCATCACATGAAAGGCGCCGCCGCGCATCGCGTCAATGCCGAGCGACAGCGCGCTGCGATCGACACGGCACAGCACCGGCACATCGTGGCCGAACGACTGCGTGAGCTTCTTCACTTCCTGCAGCAGGCCGGTGTCTTCCATCAGGCGGATCACCACCAGCCGCGCCTGCGCGAGACCGCTGCGCAGGTCGTCGAGCGTGGCCACCGGCAGGAGCCGCAGCCCGGCCGCTTCCAGCGGTTCGCGCGCGGCGGCGCTGACCGCCGACGTCGGGTCCAGCCACAGCGCGGGATGAATCTGTTCGAGTTGTGCCGTCACGATGATTGCCTATGAGAACTTTTGGACGGTTCCCTTGTAGCAATCCGCGTGCCAATTATTTTTTCAAGGAAACATGCGGGTTTTCAGGCGGTGTGTCGGAATCGGCAGCGGATTGCCGGGGGCGGAAAAAGTCCTCCGGCGGCAAACGACGAATTCCCGACAGACAGGAATTGCCGGTGAGGCGGCAAGGAATTTCCGGGTTCTTTTGGGAGGAGACGGAAATGCGGACTGCTTTTCCTTGGCTACGGCAAGTACTTGCCGAAGGAGTTGTCGCGCAGCGCGGTGTTCCCGCAAGGGGAGATCGGGGTTTAACGACGCTGGATCCCGGCCTTCGCCGGGATGACGATTTGAGAGCCGACAGCCTGTAAAACGTCGTCCCGGCGCAAGCCGGGAACCATCGTCGCTGAACCCATGGCGCTAGCCCGGCGAGCGCAACGCTGGATTCCGGCCTGCGCCGGGATGACGATTTGAGAGCCGACAACCTGTAAAACGTCGTCCCGGCGCAGGCCGGGACCCAGTGTCTTCGCGCTTTATCGCCTTAACTGACTGGCCTTGGGCGCAGGCCGGTATCCAGCGCCCTTTAACGCCACGTCTCATTCAAAGGAAAAGCTATCGAGTACCAGGCTTCCCTACTCCGGACACTCCCGATACCCGCTGCGCAGGCACACCTGCGCCTGCCGGATCGCCTCGGCCTTCTGCCCGGACTTCAGCCCGGCCTCGATCTTCTGCTGCAATGAAGCGGCCTGCATCTCGCCGTTCAGCCTGGCCAGCTCGGCCCAGGTCATCGCCTTCTGCGGCTCGCGCCGCCAGCCCTCGCCGCTGTGATAGACGGACGCAGCCATCAGCTGCGCGCCCGCATGCCCCTGACGCGCGGCCTTCAGGTACCAGGACAGCGCCAGCGCGCCGTCGCGCGGCACGCCGCTGCCGCTGCGGTAGCACTCGCCGGTCATGTACTCTGCGCCCGCATGGCCGGCGCCGGCCGCGGCGGCGAACCAGGTCGCCGCCGCCTTCGGGTCGGCCGGAATGCCCTTGCCGCGCAAGAGCATCATCGCCAGGTTGAACTGCGCGACCGGCAGGCCGGCCTCGGCCGCGCGCGCATACCAGCCCAGCGCGTCGGCATCGCTGCGCGCCACGCCAAGGCCATGCTCGTACAAATAGCCGAGGTTGTTCTGCGCCAGCGGATCGCCGCGCTGCGCGGGCCGTTTCAGCGCGCGCACCGCAGTCGCATAGTGGCCGCGCTCGATCGCGCGCAAGGCCGGACCGAGCGCAGGACGTTCTGCGTCAGTGAGTGAAGACGGGGAAGGTTCGGCCGGGCCCGGCTCGCCGCGCACGGACGGCGCCAGCAGGGCGAGCAGCAGCAGCGCGGACGGCGCGGCGCGCCTCATGCGACGCGCGAGCGGCCGGCGGCAGCGGCGGGCGCCGCCTTCGGGGAAAAGCCGCGGCAGCGTTCGCCGTCGGCGCGCAGCACTTCGATGGCTGGCATCATCCGCGTCTTGATGCCCATCAGCCGACATGCATAGGGCAGCCTCGGATCCCAGCTCACCGCGAAATGGCGGCACTGCCAGCAATTCGGCGCGCCGTCGGCAGTCAGCGGATGGGGGGCGTTCATTTCTTCTCGCGCTTCTTCCGTTGGTAATCAAACCAGGCGCGCGTGCCGACCGCCGCCAGCACCAGCGCCAGCATCAGCGCGCCCAGCATGCCCTGGAAAAACTCGCCCGCGCTGGTATCCGGCGGCAGGTAGCGCTCGGGATGAAGCGCGACCATGCCGGCCGCCAGCAGCAGGGCAATCAGCAGTATCCGCGCCAGCCGGAACAGCAGGCGCTTGCCCAGGTCGTTCATGGTTACCTCGTGTGACAGTACATCGGGACGATATTCTGTCACAGCACGCCGGCCGCGTTCACGGCCAGGCACGCCACGTCATTCGGGCGATCAGCCATTCAGCAGCTTCAGCACCGTCTGCTGGCTCATGTTCGCCTGCGCCAGCACCGCCGTGCCCGCCTGCTGCATGATCTGCGAGCGCGCCAGCTCGGTGCTGGCCTTCGCATAATCAGCGTCCTCGATCTGGCTGCGCGATGCGGCCGAGTTGGTCGACACGTTGGTCAGGTTGTCCATCGCGTACTGGAGGCGGTTCATCACCGCGCCCATCACCGCGCGCGTCGCATTGATCTTGTCCATCGCGCCGTCGAGCTTCACCAGCACCGCCTGCGCGCCTTCGCGGGTGTTGATTCGGTTAGTCATCTGCTCGAGCGATTCGTCGACGTCGCCGGTGATCTCCCCGGTGATCGGGCCGTCCTTGCCGAAGTCGGCGAGGTCGATCGTGATCTCCTGCCCGGCCTTCGCACCAACCTGAAAAGTCAGGCGGCCGACGCGCGGCGGCGACATCTCGACGGACGAGCGACCGCCGAAGGTGCCCTCCTTGAAGCCGAGCTCGTCGAAGTTCGAGTTGGGGCCGAAACCATTCGTGCCGGCGGCCACCGTGAACGCCTTTTCCGACACCAGCTTCAGCGAACTGTAGACGGTCTTTGCCGCGGTCGACTTGCTGTCGCCGCCGCGGATCGCAGTGACAATGTTGTCGCCGCCGTTGTTCGGCGTGACGGTCGAGATCGCCACCGTCGCATCGGCATCGCTGGAAGCCGCGCCGGACAGCGTGAACGGCGTGCCGGCCACGGTTGAGCGCACCACGATCTTCTCGGGGCTGTTGACCGCATCGCGCGAGACCGTGACGTTGGTCAGCTGGCCGCTGCTGATCTTCGCCTGGATTGCCTCCAGCAGCTTGGCTGCGAGGTCGGCCGGCGTGGCGGCCGTCGCCGCGTCGGACGTGATCGTCTGGCCATTGATCACCACCGTCGCACGATCGTTCGTCGTGTCGACCGTGCCGCCGATCGTGATCGCGCTTTCCTGCGCGACCGTGGTGCCGGTATCGAGGCCGAAGCTGGCAGCCGACAGGCCCGGCACGTCGGCATTGAACCAGGCCGACACGTTGCGGCCGTCCGCCGAAGTCAGCGTGACGCCGCCGCCGTTGTTCGACGCAACCACGCCATGCGTGTAGGTGCGCAGGTTGATCGCATCGACCACCTTCTGCCGGCGCACGTCGAGCGGCTCGTCCTCGGTCAGCATGACCTTGACTTCGATGCCGTTGATGAACAGCGACTGCTCGCCGGTCTCCGGGTACACGCCCGGCATGCCGGTCACGGTCCGGGTGCCGGTGATGGCGGCATTGTCGAATTCGGCCTTCACGCCGGTCTTGTCGAACTGGCTGTTGATGGCCGACGCGATCGCGATCGCGCTGCTGCTGCGCTGGCTGGCCAGCACGCCATCGGTCGAACGGATGTCGTCAACGCTCTCGGATGCCGGGATCGCCACGCCGTTGATCACGAGGTCGCCGGTGTTCAGCTTGCGCACCTGCGCGGCCGCATTCTCGACCACCACCGACGGATCAATGTAGCCGGCAGCGGAATCGGTCGACACCGACAGCGTGAACTCCACGCCGGGGTTCTTCGACGTGATGAAGATCGACGACAGGTCGTCGCCATTGCTGGCGGTGGCGGTGACGCCGAGCTTGGGATCGGCATTGATCTCGGCGATCAGCTTCGAGCGCACGTCTTCCATGCCGTGCTCGGCGCTGGTCGTCTTGAAGCTCTTGGTGCGGCCGTTGATGGTAATGCTGTAGGTCTCGCCGGCGGCAATGGTGCCGGACAGCGCGACCTGGTTGACCTGCGCGACCGGCGGATTGACGGCCAGGCGGTCGTCAATCACCAGCACGGTCTCGTTGTCCACGTAATTGCCGGCGGTCAGGCCCGAGCGGCTCAGGTCGCCGGTGGCCATGGTGTCGATCCTGATCGCCGTCTCCAGCTTCGACTCCAGCGCATACACACCGGCCTGCAGGCCCTGCTTCAGGCCGGTGCTGGCGGCGAAGGTGTCGTCCGGCACATTGGTGTTGAAGAACACTTCGATGTTGCGGCCGTCGGCCGCCTTCAGCGTAATGCCCTTCAGGTCGTCATTCGTGTTGATCGCCACCACGCCGGTGCGCGCGGTCATGCGGTTGATCGCCTCGGTCACGGCCGCGCGCGTCTCGCGCGGATTGTTCTCGACAGTCGTGATCACCGGCGACGTGTAGCCGTTGATGCTGATCGTGCCGGTGACCGGGTCGCCGGCCACCATGCGGGTGCCGGTGAACACGTTCTCCTGCACCACCGCCTTCACGCCGGTCAGGTTGCTGATCTTGTTGATCGCGGTCGCCTTCGCCAGCGCGCTCGATGCGGCATTCGACGTCGATACCTTGTCATATTCGGGCAGCGACACGCTGACCGACTGGCCGTTGACGATCAGGTCGCTGTTGCGCAGCGCCTTCAGCTGCGAGAAGCTGCGGTTGACGTCAATCGTCGCCGCCGGCGCACGATAGGTAATGTCGGCCTTGTCGCCGTTCGCGTACAGCAGCGACACCGTCAGGTCGTCGGAAATCACGGTCGCGTTGTCGCCGGCATCCACATTCGCCTGCGTGGTCGCCGACGCCACATTACCGGTGCTGCCGGCGCCGCGCGAAGACACGACCGCGGTCGCGACGAAGCCCTGCCCCGGCTGCTTCGCCGTCAGCGTGATGCCGCCGTTGCGGTCCAGCGCGATCGCTACCGAGCGCGTCAGGTCCGGGTCATCCTGCATGTCCTTGACGATGTTCGTCGCCAGCACGCTGTTGGACGTGTCGGCGCTGCCGACCGTGTACTGGTAATCGTGCGAGCCGAGCTTCACCGTGATGACGTCGCCGACCGAATAGCTGCCCGACAGCGAGAGCGTGTCCACCTGCGCGACCGACTCTTTGGCGAAGCTGATCGAGCCGTCGGCGAAATTCACCTGGCCCTTCAGCATCACCGGGTCGCCGTAATCGACATTGAAGCGCGCCGTCACCGAGCCGTAAGCCTGCACCGGCACGACCGTTGCCACCACGCCGGCCGAGTTCGAGCTCGACACGGTCAGCGCGGGCGCATTTGCATCCAGCGCCGAATACGTGATCGCGAGCGTGCCGTCTTCGTTGTCGACGATCAGGCGGCCGGATGCGGAGAAATTCCAGTCCGGGTCGGCGATCAGCGCCGAGCGCACCACCGCTGCCGCCGAGGCGGCCGACATGGGTTCATTGAAGGTCACCGTCACGCCGGCGACGGTCATCGTGCCGCCGGCCGAGACCGGTCCGAGCGACAGGATTTCCTGCTTCAGCGGCGTCGGCTCGACCTCGAACGCCAGGTTGCCGGCCTTCAGGAAATTGCCGCCGTTGGCGAATTCAAAATCGGTGTCGGCAATCGCGAGGGTCTGCGCGACGCCGTTCACGCCGACGCCGGAGTCGGCCTGGAAGCTGACCAGTTCGACGTCGCCGTCCTCTTCCGGATACGTGATCCTGACCGTGCCGTCACCGCCGTCTTCGACGATGCTGCCGGAGAAGGCCGTCGCGGCAGTCAATGCCGTGGCGACTGCCGAGCCGACGTCGGATTTGCTCATGCCGGCAGTCAGGTCGACCGTCACGCCGCCGACATAGATGCTGCCCGAACCCGTGACCGAGCCGGCCGTCAGCGTGACGCCCGGATCGGTGCCGCCGGCAGCCAGCGTTGCGCTGCTCGCGTCCTTGTCGGCGTCGCGATAGACGATGGTGACCGTGCCGTCCTGGTTGTCGATCGCCTGACGGGTGATGTTGGCCGACGCGAAATCCAGGTTCAGCGCCTGCGCGACCGCCGCAGCGACCGAGGTCGCGTCGGCGCTCGAGTCGAGCGTGACGGTGGTAGTCAGCGAATCCAGCGCGCCCGCGCCCTCTGTGGTCAGCGTGAAGCTGCCCGAGCCGGCGGCCGCGCCGAAGGTCAGCAGCTGCTGCGCGGGATCGACGGCAGTGAAGCTGATCTCCTGCTGCTCGATGTCCTCGCGGGTCTCGGTCGTGACCGGGCTGTAATTGATCTGCGTGCTGAGCTCGCCGGACGAAGCGATCTTGAACACCGGCTGCGGGCCCTGCGGCACGCCGGCCGTGCCGTTCAGCACCGAGAAACCGTTCCATTCGGTGGTGTCGGCAATGCGCACGATTTCCTGCTTCAGCTGCTGGAATTCGAGATCAAGGTAGCTGCGCTGTTCGTTGGCGTTGGTGTCGTTGATCGCCTGGATCGCGAGCTCACGCATGCGCTGCATCATGTCCGTGATCGAGTTCGTCGCGCCTTCGGCCGTCTGGATCAGCGAGATTGCATCGCCGGCATTCCGCACCGCCTGGTCGAGGCTGCGAATCTGCTGCGTCATGCGCGTCGCGATCGCAAGGCCTGCCGCATCATCCTTGGCAGAGTTGATCCGCTTGCCGGTCGACAGCTGTTGCATCGCCGTGGCCTGCGCTCGCTCGGTCGACTTCAGCGCTGCCTGGCTGAAGAGTGCCTTGGTGTTGGTGTTGATGACTGACATGCTTCCTATCTCCCTCGCGAATCCAGATTCGCGCTCGGCTGATCCAATTGGAAAATGTTCCTGTGGCTAACGGTCTAGCACTAACCGTGCCAATCAATAAATCTTTGATTTTCAGGGACTTTTTTCAAAGGATCTCCCTGTGCATCCTTAAATCATCGGCGGGGCGGCAAGCTTTGTCGGAAAACCGGCAGGCGCTTGCCGCCTGCCGGTTTCAGACCGCCGACAGGCCCATCGCGGCCGCCAGCGCGTCGTATTCCTTCAGCAGTTCCGGGTGCGACGGGAAAGCGGACAGCGCATCGCGCGTCGCTTCGAAGGCGGCTGCGAATTCGAGATTGCAGCGCAGCGAGCGGATCAGCATCGCGTGCGTGAACACCGTCGCCTGCCCTGCCTGCCGCTCCATCAGTTCACGCAGCAGATCGATCGCCTGCGGCCAGTCCTGCGCCATCACCGCCAGCAGGCTGGTGATCGCGAGGATGTCCTCGCTGTCCGGATACAGCGCCAGCCCCGCATCGCCCAGCGCGTAGGCCAGCGGGATGCGGTCCTCGCCCATCAGGGCCTGGATCGCGACGCGGATGTCAGCCGGCGTGAATCGCGACACCTCCAGCATGTTCATTGCAGAACCATTCGAATCTTTAGAAATAAGTTGTTGGGCGAGAATCGACATCAAGGGCTCCTGGATAGACGGCGTTGTTTCATCAGACTGCTGTCCGGACTCGCTCAAGTCCGGCGTACGGGGTCCGATTAGCAAAAGCAATGCCAGAAGGATGCGCAGGAGAAATATTCGTTCGGCTTGCGGGTCTTCTTTCACTCGGGCAGGCAGGCAATCTGCGCGATTTCTCCCCGCTGCACACGCGCGGCGGCGTGCGTCGCGCCACCCCCGGCAAAGCTTCGCCACCCCTTTGCCGCCTGCGGCAAAAACTTGCAGTGAAGCTTCCGGCAAGGATTGCGATGCGACGTGGGGGTCGGCTTCCCGGCTTGCGCCCGGCCTTTGACCGGCCTTGGCTGAGGCGGTGGCTGAAGCGAGGGCTGGGACCCATCGTCGCTGAACCCATGGCGACAATCCGGGGGAGACACGACGCTGGATCCCGGCCGGCGCCGGGATGACGATTTGAGAGCCTGCAGCTTTTAAAACGTCGTCCCGGCCACCGCCCCAGCGAAGGCTGAGGGCAGGCCGAGACCCACCGTCGCTGAGCCCATGGCGCCAGTCCGGGAGACACGACATGGAATCCCTCCCTGCGCCGAAAGACGATTTGAAAGCCTACAGCTTTTAAAACGTCGTCCCGGCGCAGGTCGCGATGACGAGTCAAAAGGCATCGGCTCCGACATGTCCGTGCCAACGCAAAGTTGGAACCCACGGTCGCCCCCTGCGGAAGGACATGGCTTCAGCGACCATCCGCCGCCAACTCCCCTGACGTGATTCCGACAGTGGCACGCATATTGCTGAACAGAAAGCGTAAACCACCCAAAGGGGCTGAAAAATGGAACTGAAAGTTTTCGTCGGCTGGGATCCTCGCGAGGACATTGCCTGGGAAGTCTGCCGCCATTCGATCCTGTCGCGCACGGACCGCGCGCAGGTCAGCGTGATCCCGCTGGTCCAGTCCGAGCTGCGCCGGCAAGGTGCCTACCGCCGCCCGGTCGACGCCAAGGCCGCGACCGAATTCAGCCTCACCCGTTTCCTCACCCCGTGGCTGGCCAGCCGCGACGGCTACGACGGCCATGCGGTCTTCGTCGACTGCGATTTCCTGTTCGTCACCGACATCCGCGAGGTGCTGGCCGATCTCACGCCGGGCAAGGCAGTGTCGGTAGTCCAGCATGACTACCAGCCGACCGAGACTGTGAAAATGGACGGCTGCGTGCAATATCCGTATCCGCGCAAGAACTGGTCGTCTTTCATCGTGTTCGACTGCGCGCATCCGTCGGTGAAGGCGCTCACGCCCGATGTCGTCAACCAGGCCGAGCCGGCCTTCCTGCACCGCTTCCAGTGGCTGAAGGATGAAGAGATCGGCGCGCTCGACCGCGGCTGGAATTACCTCGAAGGCTGGTACGAGCCGCGCTACGACAAGCTGAAGGCCATTCATTACACGCTCGGCGGCCCGTGGTTCGCGCACAAGCGCGACTGCGACTTTGCCGAACTGTGGCTGGCCGAAGAGGCGCAGCTGAAATTCGCGCAGCCCGAACCGAAGGCGGCCTGACCATGCTCACCCGCACCCAGGCCGTGCCGCCGACAGACCCGGTGCTCGTGGCCGTCGCGAAGAAAGACTTCGCGCTCGCACGCCGCCTGCTGAAAAAATCGCCGCCGGCCGAGGTCTGGGAAGGACTGTGCCTCGAAGCCTCCATCCTGTACGCCGAAGGCCAGCGCGACGACGCCGAGCAATGCCTGCAGCGCGCACTGCGCGAGCCTGGCTGCGGCCAGCGTGCATGGCGCGACCTCGCGTCGCTGATGGTGTTGAAAGGCCGGCATGCCGACGCGCTGCCCTACGCAAAGAAAGCCCATGAGCTCGCGCCTGAGGACGTCGACGCCGGCATCATGTATGCGAACTGCCTGCTCGACCTCGCGCGCTCTGACGAGGTGCTGCCGCTGGCCGAGCACTTCCTGCAGATCGCCCCGTCGCACCGGCTGTTCCGGCTGTCGAAGGCCTCGGCGCTGCGCTCGCTCGGCCGCCCGCACGAATCCTTCCTGCTGCTCGACGAGATAGCCAAAGATCATCCGGACGATCCCGTCATCATGCGCATGCAGGCCGACATCATCGCCGAGCGCGATTCGCGCGCCGGCATCGTGCTGTACGACCACGCGCTGGCAAAGACGCAGGAAAAGAGCGGCAAGACCGACATTCCGCTGTGCTGGAACATGGCGCTGCACCTGCTGCGCACGCGCGACTTCGAACGCGGCTGGAAATACTGGGAATACGGCTTCCACAAGGAAGTCGGCACCATGGGCCGCAACCTGCCCGGCCTGCTGAAGGAAGCGCGCCGCGCCGACCTGCAGGACAAATTCGATACCGACAAGTGGACGATGGTCTGCGTCGAACAAGGCATCGGCGACCAGGTGCTGTTCCTGAGCGCGATGGACCAGGCGATCGAAGAATTCAAAAAAGTGATCTTCGTCTGCGAGAGCCGGCTGGCGCCGATCATCAAGCGTTCGTTCCCGCAGCTCGAGGTCGCGCAGCCCGGCCTGATCGAGGCCTGGAACGAGTGCGGCCTGCCCAACAACGGCTTCATACCGCTCGGCAGCATCCTGCCGCGCTACCGGCCGACGGTCGACAGCTTCGTCGAGCGCCGCCGCCCCTTCCTGCAGGTCGATGGCGACCTGTACGCGAGCTATCACAGGAAGCTGCGCGAGATCGCGCAGGGCCGGCCCATCGTCGGCATCTCGTGGAAAGGCGGCTACTGGGAAAACCAGAAGCGCAACAAGGCGCTGGCGATCGAGAACTGGCTGCCGATTTTCGAGCGCGGCGCGCTGTGCGTGAACCTGCAATACGGCGACACCACGCCCGACCAGCAATTCCTCGCCGAGCGCGGCTACGAGATGCTCAGCTTCCCCGCGCTCGATTTCAAGAAAGACCTCGATCACTGGCTGGCGATTGCCGCCGCCTGCGACGGCATCGTGTCGGTGTCGACCGCGCTGGTGCACTTTGCCGGCGCCTGCGGCCAGAAGGTCGCGGTGATCATGCCCGAGCCGCAAGGCCCGTGGATCCTCGGCACCGACGACCAGTGGTCGATCGCCTATCCCGAAGTGCTGCTGTTCCGCCGCCAGCATGACGAGCCGGTGCGCAACCTGATCGACCGCGTCGCGAAAGTGATCGTGCCATGAACTCGACCTACAAGGACCGCAACCTCCAGCTCGACGGCATCCTGCTCACGCAATTCGAGCAGGGCCGCGAAGTGCCCGCGCTGATCGAATCGCTGGCGCAGCGGCCGGGCAGCCTGACCATCCAGGAACGCATGATGATCAGCCGCATCGTCGCTGCCGTCGGCGCGCGCCGCGGCAAGCCGGTCACGGTGGCAATCGGCTCACCGTCCATCGCACTGGCTGCACCGATACTGCAATTCATCTTCGGCGCCGGCAAACACCTGAACTGCATCGCCATCGACCCGCGTCGGGCCGTGCGCGACAGCGCATTCGCTGAAGCCCTGCTCGCGCCGCTGGTATCGGCCGGCTTCGCCGCCGACGCACGCGAGGCGATCGGGCGCACGCGCAACGGCAAGGACTTCCTCGTCGCCGCGCTCGAGCACACCGACGGCAACGAGATCCGCGCCGTGATCGACCAGTTCGAGGGCGGCCGTTCCGGACTGCTGCTGGTGCGCGATTACGCGATGGTGCATGCCGCCACCCATTACGAATACGGACGCCTGAAGGGACTCCGGCTGCTTGAACTGCCCGACGGCTCGGGCGAGCTGCTGTCCCTGCCCTGCTGAACGCCGCACTGACGACCAAGGACGCATCATGCCCAATCTGTCGCAAGCACCGTCGCCCATCCCCTTCAACAAGCCCTACCTGACCGGGCGCGAACTGAGCTACATCGCCGAGGCGCACCTGAACGGCAAGCTGGCCGGCGACGGCGCGTTCACGCGGCGCTGCCAGGGCTGGCTGGAAGGCTTCGGCGCGGAAAAGGCGCTGCTGACGCACTCCTGCACCGCCGCGCTGGAGATGGCCGCGATCCTGTGCGACATCGGCCCCGGCGATGAAGTCATCCTGCCGTCTTACACCTTCGTGTCGACCGCCAACGCCTTCGTGCTGCGCGGCGCGACGCCAGTCTTCGTCGACATCCGTCCCGATACGCTCAACATCGACGAGAATCTCATCGAGGCGGCAATCACGCCGCGCACCCGTGCGATCGTCCCGGTTCACTACGCAGGCGTGGCCTGCGAGATGGACACCATCATGGCCATCGCCGACGCGCACGCCCTGCTGGTAATCGAAGACGCCGCGCAGGGCTGCATGGCCACCTACAAGGGTCGCGCACTCGGCACCATCGGACACCTCGGCTGCTACAGCTTCCACGAGACCAAGAACATCATCAGCGGCGAAGGCGGCGCACTGCTGGTCAACCATCCCGCGCTGGTCGAGCGCGCCGAGATCATCCGCGAGAAAGGCACCGACCGCAGCAAGTTCCTGCGCGGCGAGATCGACAAGTACACCTGGACCGACATCGGCTCGTCCTACCTGCCCGGCGAACTGACTGCTGCCTTCCTGTGGGCGCAAATGGAGGGCGCGGCCGACATCACGCGCCGGCGGCTGGCAACCTGGTCACGCTACGACACCGCCTTCCGCGATAGCGACGCCCGCGTCTCCACGCCGGCGATCCCGGTGGACTGCGGGCACAACGCCCACCTTTACTACCTGCTCAACCGCTCCGGCAAGCCGCGCGACGAAATCATCGCCGGCCTGAAGGCGCAGGGCATCCATGCACTGTTCCATTACGTACCGCTGCATTCGTCGCCTTACGGCCGCCGCTGCGGCGCCGGCAATGCGGCGCTGCCCGTCACCGACCGCGTCGCCGCCGAGCTGATCCGCCTGCCGCTGTACGTCGAGCTCGACGAAACGCAGCAGGCGCGCGTGATCGACGCCGTCAGCGGATTGCTGGCGGCGCCGCGGCGCCGCCCGCGTACCGCCGCGCCGGCCACGGAACGCGTCGCCGCACTGGCCGCCTGAAAGAAGCCCATCGCATGAACGCACCGACTCCCACCGACCAGGCGCTGGCACATCACATGGCCGCGATCGTCGGCTTTTTCGACCAGCTGGCGAAGTCGCCGCCGACCGACCAGGCGCATGAACAACAATTGTTCACGGACGTCTTCCTGCCCGCCTTCGCGGCCTACTGCGAGCACGGCTCACCGGCCGTCGCGCTCGACATCGAGCAGCTGGTCTACCTGAATTACGTCAAGCGCTGGGAAGCCGAGTCGCACTTCCGCGTGACCTATGACGCGCTGGTGCCGCTGCTGCGCCGCGTGGCCGAACGCGCCGCGCCGGATCTGGCGCGCGTGCGCCAGCGGCAGGTGGCCGCGCCGGCGCGCAAGGAAGGCGATCCGCCGCTGGTGTTCTTCGTGATCCATGTCGAGTCCGGCCTCGCGCACATCCAGAGCCTGCTGCGCTATCTCGAATCGATGCGCGAATTCGGCGCCGACCTGCTGCCGCTGCAACCGGTGGTGGTGACCCTCGATGGTGCCGACCCCGGCCTGCGCCAGCGGCTGAAGGCGCTGCAGGTGCCGCTGGTCGCACTCGGCGACCTTGAGCCGCGCCGCGCGAATGCCTATATCAAGCTGATCAAGTTCGCGGCGCTGTGCCACGACCACCAGCCGCAGGCGATCGTCTTCGTCAGCCTCGTGATGTGGATGGCGAGCTTCTTTGCCGCGCGCCTCGCGCAGACGCAGGTCTGGTGGGCGATGAAATACCACGCGTTCAGCAGCCCCGACATCGACGGCTACATGTGCGGCTCACCCGATGGCCAGCCACGCACGCTGGGCGGCAACCAGTGGGAAACCTCGCCGTTCGGCGGCAGCGACTGGTTCGCACCCGAGCTGCGCGCCGAAGCCGCCGCCGTGAAGCAGCGGCTGGGGCCGTGGAAGACCGTGTTCGGCAGCATCGGCCGCGAGGAAAAGCTGCGCGATCCCGCGTTCCTCGATGCCGTCTGCGGCGTGCTCGAGGCCAACCCGGAGTCCGTCTTCCTGTGGACCGGCTCCCGGCAGGACGCGGTCATCCAGTCCTTCTTCGAAGGTCGCGGACTGGAAGAGCGCACGCGCTTCATCGGCTGGGTGAACACCCGGCTGTATGCGCAAGTGATTGACGTCTACCTCGACAGCTTCCCTTTCCCCGGCGGTTACACCGTGTACGAGGCAATGGCCGCGCGCCGGCCGGTGGTGATGATGAAGCTGGCCTACCCGAGCGTCGGCCTGCAGAACAATGCGTCGCCCTATTACTTCGCGGCGGACACGGCCGATGGCGTCAGCGCCGACGTGCAGGCGCTGTTCCGGAAGACCGACGGGCCGCTCTACTACCCGGTAGCGGAAAGCCGGGACGACTACATCAGCTACGCCAGCCGTTTCGCGCGCGACCCCGCGCTGCATGCCGAGGTCGGCCGCATCAATGCGGAGTTCGTCGAGCGCTTCATGTCCAACCGCCAGGGCATGGCCGACGGCTATCACCGCGCGCTGCACAAATTCATCCGACAAACCCAGTGAGGTGAACCACCATGCTACCCGTGATATCCGTATCCCCATCGATGGGCGCCGCCGAACTGCGCGACGCGATCCAGGCTGGCCTTGCGCCGAAAAAGGCAGCGATCGTGCGCGGCTACTTCTCGGAAGCCGAAGTCGAGAACGGCCTGCAGGGGCTGCGCCGTAGCTTCGACGCCAGCCGTGACCAGGCGACCATCGGCGAGACGCCCGACCAGGTGATGACGAATTTCCAGAAGATGAACATCGGCGGCATCTTCAACACGCGGATCTACCGGCCGCGCTTCCTGCGCGCGATCTACAACCCGATCTGGGAAGAGGACATCTACGGCCTGCGCGGCCTGTTCTGCAAGTTCGCCGGGCTGCGCAACGCCATCCTCGACTATGCGCCCGGCTATGCGATCGAGACCATCGAGGAGGACGGCAGCTGGACCGCGAGCCGGCTGCAGCACTATCCGACCGGCGGCGGCTTCCTCGTCGAGCATGTCGACTCGGTGCTGGCCAGCGTGCACGACTGGGCCGGCTACAAGCAGTTCCTGCAGTTCCTGCTGCCGCTGTCCCGCAAGGGGCGCGACTTCACGCGCGGCGGCGGATATGTCTGCATCGATGGCGAAAAGATCATCATCGATGACCTGATGCAGCCGGGCGACCTCGCCATCTACTCCGGGCTGATCGCGCACGGTGTCGACGAGATCGACCCGCACAAGCCGCTGCAGCTCGGCGTCGACAGCGGCCGCGTGGTGGCGTTCGCCAACCTGTACAAGGATTTCCGCAAGAATGCGGCGATGGACCGCCGCTACCGGGAGATACCGGCATGAGCGCCGCCACCCGAGTCGACACGCGCACCACCGACTACCAGGCGGCCGAGGCCGAGCTGTACCGGCAGTTCAACGAATTCGGACGGATCGCGCCGGAGCGCGAGGTCTGCGAAAACCTCGCGCTGTTCATCACGCCGCAGCACTTCCGCCGCATGATGTTCTTCTGCGAGATGTACAAGCTGATCCTCGACAAGCCGGGCTCGATCCTGCAGTTCGGCGTGCGCTGGGGCCGCGAGCTGGCGCTGTTCGAGAACCTGCGCACGCTGTACGAGCCGTTCAACCATTCGCGCCGCATTGTCGGCTTCGACACCTTCACCGGCTATGCGGGGGTCAGCGCGCAGGACGGCGGCGGCCGCCAGCTTGTGCCCGGCAACCTGTCGGTCGCTGACGGCTACGAGGCTTACCTGCAAGCGCTGCTGCGCAACCGCGAGGCGTTCAGCCCCGTGCCGAACGCGCAGAAATTCGCGCTGGTGGCCGGCGACGTGATGCAGACGCTCGAACCCTACCTCGACGCGCATCCGCACGAGCTGGTGTCGATGCTGCACCTCGACCTGAACCTGTACCAGCCCACCCGCTATGTGCTCGACAAGATCTGGGAGCGGGTGTTCAGGGGAACCCTCGTGATCATTGACGAGATCAATTGCCCGGCCATCCCCGGGGAGACCATTGCGCTGCGCGAGTTCCTCGACCTGAAAGGCGTTGCGCTGCGGCGTCTGCCCGGATCGTCGCCGACCTGGCCGGCCTACTTTGTCATTGAATAGGAGTCGGACATGAATTCGGCACTGATGATCTACCGCGGCTCGGCGACGGAATTCGTCGATTCCGTCTGCATGGAAGCGAAGTCGCATCGCGCGCTGAAGCACGCGTACTTCGACATGTTCCGCGCGCTCGACCGCGACGAGGCGGACGAGGCGCTGCGCGACTTCATCTTCCAGTATTCGTTCTATTCGCGGCACTTTGACGCGTACAACGACGCGGTGCTGTCGACCGTGCAGCTGCCGGCCTACCGCGCCGTCATCCTCGAGAACATCGCCGACGAACAGGGCAGCGGCGAACCGGGATTTGCCGGCCTGCCGCACCGCGACATGTACCGGCAGTTCGCCGCGCGCATCGGCGTCGATGACGCTTACCGCGCCAGCCACAAGCCGCTGACCACCGCGCAGGTGTGGGGCGAACTGTTCCTGCAGAAGTGCGCGTCGCCAATCCCCGGCGTCGGTCTGTCCGCGATCTCGATCGGCACCGAATTCATCGTGCCGGATGTCTACGGCCATGTGCTGAAGCTGATCGCGCGCTCGTCCTTCCGCGACATCGAGGAAAACTATTTCTTCACGTTGCACAGCGAATGCGACGTCGAGCACAGCCGGCAGCTGATCGGGCTGCTGTACGACTTCTGCGAAGACAAGGACCACCGCGAAGCCGTGCGGTTCGGCGCGCTCAGCGCGCTGAACCTGCGCGCCGCGTTTTTTGATGTGATGGCAGCACGCCTGGAGGAAATTCAATGCAACAGCAGGGCAAGGACGCACAAGACCTTTATGACCGCACCGCAGCCGCATGGAGCCGCAACGCGCCACGCTGCCTATCCGATCTGACCGGCCGCGCGCCGCTGTTTGCGCACCTCGGCGCGCTCGACGGCAAGCGCGTGCTTGATCTCGGCTGCGGCGAAGGCTACTGCGCGCGCAATTACCTGAAAATGGGTGCGGCGGCCGTGCACGGCGTCGACATCTCGGCCGAGATGATCAGCCTCGCGCAGGCCAACACGCCGGATCCGCGCGCCAGCTTCGAGCGCGCCTCGATCGCCGAATTCGCCGCGCAGCAGGACGCGCATGCGGGCCGTTATGACGTGGTCACCGCGGTGTTCGTGTCGAACTACCTCGACAGCCGCGAGCTGGCGACCCTGGTCACTCTGGCGCACGCCTGCCTGAAAGCGGGCGGCCAGTTCGTGCTGCTGCATCCGCATCCGCACCTGCCCTACCACCGGCAGTCGGCATCGGCCGGCCTGCGCTTCGAGGTCGATGAGGGCGCATCATATTTCGATTCGATCGGCGACAGCCATGTCGGCCGCATCGTCGACCTCGAGGGCAAGACGATCGAGGTCCGGCTGGTGCACCACACGCTGGAAGAGCTGTTCGGCAACGTGATCGGCGCGGGCTTGCGGATCGACCGCTTCCGCGAACTCCGGCTGGACAAGCCGACCGCGGACGGCTGGCCGGCGCTGGCCGACGTCAGCCTGCAGACGCCGCTGCACATCATGATCAGCAGCACCCGGGACTGAGCGGCATGGCGCGTCCCTGCATCGTCGTCTTCCGCGCCAGCGAGGTCTGCTACCTCGGCGTGATCCGCAGCCTGGCCGGGCTGGATGTCGACGTCGTCAGCGTCAGCTGGCGCTGGCCGGGCGCGCCGGCGTTCTATTCGGACCAGTCGGTCTTCCGCGGCCGCACGGTGGAGATCGCCAATCCCGGCTCGGCGCCGCAGCAGGCGCGTCACGAGCTGCAATCACTGTTCGCCGCACTGGCAGAGGACTACGGCACGCCGCCGCTGCTGATGCCCACCAGCGACAGCATCCTGACCTTCCTGCTCGACTCCCCCGAGCTGTGGCCGCTTGCGCGGCTGGCAAATGCCTGGGATTTCCCGACCACGCACCACCTGCTCGACAAGTTCGCGCTGTCGCAGGCGCTGGACGGCTCGGCGATCGTGCAGCCGGACACGCGCCGCTGCGATGCCGCGGCGCTGGCGGCGATGCCGCTGCCCTTCATCGTCAAGCCGTCGGTCAAGGATCCGGTGAATTCCTTCTATGCCGAGTTCGGCGGCGCGAAGGCGATTTTCATCCGCAACGAATCCGAGCGGCAGGCCGTGATCGCCGGCGGTGTGCACACGCGCTATCCGCTGATTGCGCAGCAATACATCGATCCGGCCGAGCGCATCGACGACATGCCCGTCTATGTGGCGACCGACCGCGATGGCCGCGTGCTGCATTGCACGTCGGTCGACAAGGTGTTTGTCCATCCGGCCGGCTTTGGCACCGCGTTCATCGTGCGCGAGCAGCGGCAGGCGATGGTCAGCCGCGATGAAGTCGACGGTTTCGTGTCGGCCACCGGATTGCGCGGCATCGTGATGCTCGAATTCATCCGCGGGCGCGATGGCCGCTTCTATTTTATCGAGGCCAATCCGCGCCCCTGGCTGCTGGTCGACTACCAGCGCCTGCGCGGACGCAATTATTTCCACTTCCTCGACCCGGCGTCGGCGCCGGATTGCGCGCCGCAGCTGGACGACGCCAGCTATTACGTCGAGCTGACCGGCCTGTGCCGTTCGTTCGAGAAGCTGCAGCCGCACGATCCGCTTGCGCCGCTGCTGGCGCTGCTGGCGTCGCTGGATGGCCCCTGCCGCCTCGCCACCTTCGACCCGCAGGACAGCGCGCCGATGGACGCCGAAATGGCCGTGCTCGGCCAACGCTATGGCGCGCCTTACCTTCGCGAGCTGCGCGCCGCGCTGGGCTGCTGAGCCGGCCATCGCGTGAGCGCCTGCGGGCGCCGCCACCGGCACCCACCTGATCGCTTCTGTCCCCCCGACCTGTACGGCAATCCGGCGGGGCCACGCTTCTTCACACACCCAAGCTTTCGATACGCTCCGCCGGCCGGAACCGCGAGGCACGCTGCCCCGCGATCCCGGCCGCCGTCCATGGCCCTTACTGCTGCAGCGCCGCCGACTGATCGGTGCTGAACGCGGCGAGCTGGTCGGCGGTGAACGCGCCGACCTGGGTCGCGTCGAGCGCGACCAGCTGCTCGGTGCTGAACGCCGACGATTGCGCGGTCGACAGCGCGGCAATCTGCGTCGTCGTCAGTGCAGCGACCTGCTCGGTGCCGAAGGCCGGGATGTTCGCCGCATCGATCGCCGCCAGCTGCGCGGTGCCCAGCGCGGCCACGTCGGCCGGCTCGATCGCTGCCAGCTGGCTGGTGCCGAGCGCGGCCACCTGCTCGCTGGTCAGCGCCGCTACCTGCGCACTGCCCAGTGCCGCCACCTGCTCGGCCGTCAGCGACGGCACGCTCGCCGTGGCGAGTGCGGCAATGCGGTCGGTCGCCAGTGCGGCGATGTCGTCGGTCGGCAGTGCCGCCAGCTGGTCGCCGCTCAGCGCGCCGGCCTGGTCGACGGTGAATGCACCCGCCTGTGTCGACTGGAAGGCTGCCACCTGCTCGCTGGTCAGCGCCGCGAACTGCTCGGTCGTCAGCGCGGCGACCTGTGCCGTCGTCAGTGCACGCAGCTGATCGGTGCCCAGCGACGGTACCGCGGTCGACGTGATCGCCGCCAGCTGTTCGGTGCCGAGCGACGGCACGTCGGCCGCTTCGATCGCCACCAGCTGTGTCGTGCCGAGCACGCCGAACTGCTCGGAGG
>JACCDR010640562.1_pt1 | contig 23466 bp, 31 predicted proteins | sample 7446431 | NCBI WGS metagenome assembly JACCDR01 (sample SAMN15323443, study PRJNA562643) | freshwater metagenome | isolation source: river surface water | place: USA:Blue River Watershed | collected 2017-08-17 | reverse complement strand
GGCCAAGAAAGAGGCCCCCGAAGGGGCCGCTGCTCATAGGGTGGGGTGGCTGATGGGACTCGAACCCACGACGACCAGAATCACAACTCGTTCCACGGCCAGCACGCCCAGCAACGTCAAGCACTTGAGGCTGGCCAGCCGCAGGAAAACCGGCTGACGCTGGCACAAGTCCGGCACAAGTCGCCACACCGTGGCGCAGTACCGGCACACGGGGCTACCTCTCGGCCACCACCAGCGGCACCAGCACCGCGCGCTGCTGCACCGCATACCGATCGCGAGCTGCGGCGTCTGCGAATTCCCTCGGCGGGCTCACCCACCCGTCCGGGTGCACCACCAGGTAGGCACGGACGGAACCGGTGGCCAAGGCGTCGAGGGCCTGGCGCTGAGCCGGTGTGCACCCGTCGCGAAGATTCACGGCTTCATTTCCCCGCGCCCGATGCCGCGGGCGATGCCGTACTCGATGCCGCACTGGATGGCAGCGTCGTGGGCAGCTTGGGCGGCGGCAGCAGCTTCGCGGCCATACGTCGCCAGCCATCCGAGCACGTCGGCGTGCACCAGGACGGCAGGGCCGGCGGCGACGCCGCTGCCGAGAGGGGCGGGACGTCCACCGGCCTGGTACTCGGCGGCGAGCTGGGCAATGTGCTGGCGCAGCTGGCCAGCCACATCGTCAGCAGAACGAGCAGCAGCGTGCGCAGTGGTAAGGCGGCGGTGTGCATCGTCGAGGCTCCTGTCTCGGACCATGCGGCCCAACCGTTCGTTCTCGCGCGCTGTCTCGCTGGCCTGCCTGGCCGCCTGCTCGCCGTCGCGCTCCATCCTGGCCACCTTGGCGCCGAGCCGCCAGTGCTCGAGCGTCCAGCCGGCCGCCGCGGCGGCACTCAGTGCAGCTGCGGCCAGCGCCAGGCGCAGATAGGGCAACGGCAGCGGGATCACTTGGCCGCCTCGCGCGCGTCGACGGCGCGCTGCGCCACGTTGGCTACCGGGTAGCCGACCATGCCGGTGACCAGCACGGTGACCACGCCGTCGTCAGACAGCAGGCCCCGCGAGCGCAGCCATGCGGCCAGGGCCATGCCGAGCACGCAGACCCACAGCTTGCGCGAACTGAGGCGGGCGGCGAGGGTGTCGGTCATCGCATCACCAGCCAGGTGCAGACGACCGCAACCACCACCCACGGCCACAGGATGCGGACCATGATCCAGACCATGCCGGCAACGAGCCGAGTGCGCGGGCCGATCATCCTCGAGCCCCCAGCGCAGGCGCAGGCGCCACCTCGCGCCCTTCGCACAGCCGCCGCTCCGCAGCGCGCCGGTTTGCCAACCCTTGCCTCCGCTTGCCGCCAGCCATGACCCAGCGATCAAGCTCGGCGCAGGCGGCCAGCCACTGGCCGGCGTTGAGCTTTGCCATCAGGGTTGACTTGCACGCCGCGGCGCTCCCCACGTTGTACGCAAAGCTGACAACCGCCGCACGCACATGCACCGGCACATCCGGCCGCGTGATGCAGCGCCCGAGCTCGGCGTCGAACTGCGCCAGCCGCTGCATGAGCATGGTCGAGCATTCCGCGTCGCTGTAGCGCCGCATCTGCACGCCGCTGGTCTCGCCATAGCAGACCGTCCACACGCCCACGATGTCTTTGTACGGGTCATTCTCGCGGCCTTCCCACGGCTTCACGATAGCCGCCGCCAGCGCGACGACAGCAGCGGCACCACCTACGGCGACTTTTGGATTGACCTTCACGGCGCCGGCCCCACGCCGCCCCCAGGCGGCCCGCGGAACAGCCCGACCAGCTGCCACAGACCCACAATGCCGGCGCCCAAGCCACCGAGCCAGACAACGATGCTCCTGATCGTGCGGCCGGTGGTTTTCAGGCGCGCGATGTCTTCGGTGATGGCGGTGTTGTCGTCCACCTTGCGCTCGATCTGCGCCGCCCTGGACGCGCTGGCCTGCACATGCTCACGCAGCGCCCGGCCCATCTCGCGCATCTCGCCGGCCAGCTGGCCCATGTGCTGGTCAAGCCGGCGCTGGGTGACGGTGATCTCGGCCACCTGCGCAGCGGTGTGCCGCATGTGCGCCATAAGCACGCCGATCTGCTTGTCGCGGTAGGTGTCGGCGGTGTCGTGATCGTCCATCGGCGCGGTGATGGTCGTCGGCACGCCGGCCGTCTGCTGCTGGTCAGTCGTGCTGTGCATGCTTGCCTCAGTCGTGCTGTGAGTAGAAGACCCGCGGCGTGCCATGACGCCGGATGACGGCAACGGCGCTGGCCACATCGAAGCGCCAGCCGTCGGGGTAGCCCCATGACTCCATGAACGCTTCGCTGCACCACATGGCCCGCAGTGCGCCCTTGATGCGCCTGAACAGGAAGCCGGCCAGACCCCACAGGTCATAGCTCCAGCCCTCGCGCTCCTGCCACCAGGCCCAGACCGCAGCGCGGTCGGCGGGCACGTCCCAGCAGTCGTGCTGCGACGGCGACCAGTAGCGCCAGCCAGTGTGCACGCCATGCCACAGCGTGGCCTCGGAAATCAGCGCCTTGTCGCCATCGACCTCCCACACCACCATCAGGTGCGACCAGTCGCAGCGCTGCCACCAGGCGAGCGCGCGACTCGTCAGCCGGCCGGAGTGGCGCCCGCGGTAGGCAGCTGCGGTGATGGTGCCGCCCACGATCACGCCCAAGGCTTGAGGGGCCGCGCAAACGCCGCCGTCTGCCGCGCCCAGCCGCGTGTGAACCGCCAGCGCTGCATGTGCCCCGGCCATGCGTAGCTGCTGCCCGGCGTGGCGCCCAGCTCGAGGTTGCCGAGCGCGACGACCGCGTTGCCCGTCGGGATGATGCTGGTGGTGCTGGTGCCGACCACCGCCCCATCCTGAAACAGCCGCAGCGTCGTCAGGTCGTAGCTGACCCGGACGTGATACCAAGTGCCGGTGCTGATAGCCGAGCCGGTGATGCGGTCGCCGCCGTTGCCGGCCGTGGTCTGCGTGTAGACCGCGATTGCCCCGGCGTTGAGGTAGCAGCTCAGCCGCATCGTCGAGCTCACCGCAATCTCGCAGATGTGCGGGCTGCTGCTGGTGCTGGTGGTGTAGACCCACACGTCCCACGCCCACGGCGCAGTGGCCAGATCGAACACGCTGCTGGCGTTGCTGGTGTAGCGCTCCACCGAGGCATCGAACAGCGTGCTGGTGGTCGCGTAGCTGGCACTCACGCTGCTCACCGCCTGCGCGCTGCTGGCGGTCGGCGTGCTGGTCTTGGTCCAGGTGATGGCGGTGTTGGAGTCCACCCACGGATCAGCCTCCATCGTCACGCTGCTGACGATCAGGTCGCGCCCTGGGTCGCCCACGCCGCGCAGGCCGATCAGCGTGATGGCCAGGCCCTCGGCGCTGGTGCCGGCGCCGTCGATGTCGACCGTGAGCAGCGCATCGTCAGCGATGACCGCGCCGCCCTCCGTGAACGCATGCGCGGTGGCCGCCGTGGTGCTGGTGCGCTCGTTGGCGTCGATGGTCAGCTTGGTGCCGAGGATGGTCTGCCCGGCGTCGTTGATGTCGACCGTCACCGTGCCGCTGGTGCTCTCGCCGTACAGCGACGCGCGCACGTCGGTAAGCAGCATCGCGCACGGCGCGCGCATGTACGCCTTGTCGGTGCCGGTGGTGATGCTGGTGCTCAGGTCGGCGCTGACCGGCAGCCGGTACTCCACGCGCGCGCACTCGGCGGTGCCGAACAGCCGGCCCCAGATGCCCAGCTGTGCGAAGCGCCAGTCCTCCCAACTGCTGGGCGTGAGGGTGCCGCACGTCACCTTGTAGAGCCGCGCGTAGGTCTGCGGCGTGCACCAGTTGGCTGCGCTGGTGCTGACGCTGACGGTGAACGTGCTCAGGTGAACCACGATGTAGTTGGTGCGGCTGGCCGTGAGCGTGACGGCGCCGTCGCTCACGCTGGTGCCGTTGACAGGGCCGCCGTAGTAGCCCCACACCAGCTGGTCGGTGGTGGTCTGCCGGCGCCCGAAGGTGAGCGCAGGCGATGCCGCATCAAACAGGCCATTGATGGCCGCCTCTTTCTCGGCCTGGCTGGCGCTGATGCTGTCAAGGTGTGTGGTGCTGTTGGCCATGTGCTCAGGCTCCTGTGGTGACGCGCGCGGCGGTGCCGTTGCCGACCGTGGCGCTGATCTGCGCCACCTGCAGCACGCGCTCCTCGTAGCCGTCGGCCAGGGTGTAGCTGTTGGTGGTGGTCTCGGTGTCGAGCACCGCATCGGCCACGCCGCCCAGGCCGGCCTGCACGATGCGCAGGCTGTAGCGCTCGGTGGCCTCGCCGAGTGGTGCGTCAGCACCGTCGGCCAGCGGTGCCGCGTAGCGCGTGCGCCGCGTCCAGCGCACGGACTGGCCACCGGTGGCAATGGGCGCGAGGTTGAGGTTGATCGGCGCGAGCGGCAGCAGGCTCACGAATCGCAGCGGGTTGATGACCTGCACCGGCCCTTGCGTCACTTGGTCGCCCAGCGCCACGCAGCGGTATCGCATGGCCTTGCCGCGGTCGCCCAGCTGCTCGGGCAGGCGCACGACGGCCTCGTCGAGCAGCACGAAGCGGTCGGTCTCGGTGTGCGTGCCTTGCGCCTCCTCGGTGCCCAGCCGGCCGCGCAGGAAGCCGCTCAGCCGGTAGCGCCCGGCGCTCAGCAGCGTGGCGCGGCGGAAGTGCAGCACCTCGTCGCCGATCAGCGCGCGGTTGCCGCCCTCCAGCAGCGCGGCGGCGGTGATGGTCTCGAGCTCGCCCGACACCACGACATCCACCCAGCTGCTCACGTCGATCTGGTTGCCGCCCTCCCAGTCGCCCAGCACCGACTCGCACCGCCCCAGCGTGGCCGCTGCATTGAGTTGCGCGGCCTCGGTGTAGGTGGTGCCGCCGTCGCGGCTGCGGTAGACCACGGCGCCGCGCCAGGTGCCGATCATCGGGGCCGCTGCCACGTAGATGCCCGGGGCGTCGTCCTCCTGAGCGAGCAAGGGGATGTCCAGCGCCTCGAACTGCAGCGCGGTGACGCCGGCCATGCTGCCCGGCACCGGGCCTGCAGCGCCGTCGGCCGTGCTGGCGAGCACGCTGCCATCGTAGTCGGCCGCGCGCCAGGTGATGACGCCGCCATCCTCGGTCTTCTCCAGTAAGCGCAGGCTATAGGTCGTCATCGCTCACCGTCACAACGTCGGCCGGCTCGAGGTGCGCCCAGGCCAAGGTGGTGCTGAAGGTGCGCACGTTGCGCGCCACCCAGCCGCCGTACAGGATGATGTCGGCCAGCTGCCGGGCGTGGTCGTCGGTGAGCACCACCGGCACCTCGACGGTTGAGAGCTGGTCGGTCTCGCCACCCTGGCGCCGGGCCTCCTGCGCGCCCACCGCGTAGTCGAGCGCGTAGCTGCGGTAGAGCACGGTCACCGAGCGGGGCAGCTCCTGCTCCTGGCCGCGCTCGTGGGCCATGGCGTGCTCGGCCGCCTCGTCCACCTGCGCGCCCAGGTCGTTGACGGTCAGCGTGGCCACGCTGCTGCGCACCCGCTTGCGCCAGGCGATCTTGCCGTCGCTCTCCACGCCGTCGAACTGGTAGCACAGCCGCAGCGGCTCCAGCGCCTGCCGGGCGGCCATGCGGCTGGCGCGGCTGTAGCCGATCACCTCGTCGGTCAGCTCGGTGACGTCGATGTCGCTGGCGCTCAGGCCTGCGGCCTCGCAGATGTGCGTGACGATGGCGCTGAGCAGGACAGTGCCGTCCTGCACGCTGGTGACGTCCGGCCCGCCGTCACTCTCGGCCCAGCTGGTGACCGTGACCGGCGTGACGATGCTGGCGTCGTCGCGCAGCGTGCCGGCTGCGATGGCTGCTGTGCGGGCTGCGTCCCAGTAGGCGGTGTTCGAATAGTTCGGGTCGCCCGGCAGCAGCACGGGGCCCAGCGCGTTCTGGTACAGGCCGCCGTCGCGGTACTCCACGCCGGCCAGTTGCTTGGCGGTGCCGGTGACGATGGTCCAATTGCGGTTTGGCACCACCTGGCCATCGAACGTCACGCACCACTCGGGGTCGCTTGGCGCCTCGGCCATTCCCAACACCTGCGCTATCTGCTGATTGCGTTCGCTGTCGGCGGCGTAGCACGTCTTTAGAGGATGGATCGGCACGCGGCTGCCCTTCAATTCGAGCGCGTGGCTGACGTAGCTGATGTCGCCCGTCGGGTAGGTGTCATAGACGGCGCTGTTGACCACCGTGTACTCGCCCGGCTGCGGCCCGCTGTTGCCGATCTCGCGCCGCACGATGACCGGCGCGTCATAGGTGTAGCCCGCCACGCCGTAGTGAGGCCAGCTCAAGCGGCGGTCATAGAACGGCGTCGTGGCCGCGTACTCGTTGAGCGGAACCACATCTTTAACTGGCGCTGGGCCATAGGGCACGTCCACCAGTTTTAGGCTGTAGTAGCTATGCAGCACGCTGACAAATTCGGGGTCGTCGTTCGATCCTCCGTTCATGTACAGCTTATTCAGCGTTGCGTATGGCGAGGCGTTGCTGAAGTGGCTCCAAAAGTATCCGGTGAAGTTGTACGCACCTTTGGCGGCGCCTGGCCGCGTCAGCGTGCTCGACGCCTCATAGGCGTCGGCCTGGGCCACCGCCATCGTGCCGAACCCAACACCTGCCGACACGCTGCCGACTGTGATGGGCTCGTAGTAGGTGTCACCATAGCCGTGCTCCGGCATGCTTTGGGCGTTGTAGACCCACGGGTAGACCTTCAGCGGTTCGAGGATGTCGGCCGTCGGCGTGGTGTCTTCGGTCTCCTGTGTCAACTCGAACGATAGGCTCGGGATGCGGTTGCCGTAGTCGGCCAACGGGAGGTTCGTGAACACCACGTAACAGGTGCCGCGGTACGCCTCCACGTTGCCGCTGCCCTCGACGGCCTCAATCGTCGGGTCTGGCTCCTGGGTCTCGCTGCCGGGGTACAGCGTCCAGTACTCGCGGAACTTGGCGTTTTGCAGGGAGATGGTGTCTTCGCCACCGATGCGCGCGTCATAGACCAGCTTGGAGTCTGCCCATATGCGCCGCACGGCGCCGACCTCGCCCTCACCGATGGCCACGGCGAACGAGCACGAGTAGCTGTAGGTCGTGACCTTCGGCCCGCCCTTGCCGCCTTGCTTGTGCGCGCTCTCGACGAAATCCGCGGCCCAGATGAGCACGCCGGCCACGCGGTCGGTGCCATACGTTTTGGACAGCGGCGCCCCGTAGCTGCTGATCTGGACCTTAAGATCCTCGACCCGCGGCCCGTGCATGCGTGGCTGCGCGATTGCGCCGCCGATGATGCTGCCGGCCGCGAAGCCAATCGCCGAGCCGGTCATGCCGAACAGCACCGGCGCGGTGCCGAGCGTGGCGCCCCCGATGGCCGCGCCTGCGAATGCAATCGCCAACTGTGCCATCAGTGCACCCCCGGCATCCGGTACGCCTGCACCGTGCGCCGTTGCCAGCGCGGGTCGAGGCGATGCTCGATCACGCGGCCGATGGCCTCGTAGGCGTGGATGAGCGAGCGCCCGCCGTGGTCGCCGACGATGGCCACATGCTGCGGCTCGCGTGCAAAGCGCATCAGCAGCACGTCGCCGGGCTGCGGATCATCGGTCTGGGCCATGAAAGACTCGCACACCTGCTGCAGTGTGCCCTGCGCCGGCTGCCGGCCGTAGCCGCCCCAGCGCGGGTCGAAGGTGTCGCGCCACCAGTCGGGCGGGACGATGCCGAGCGCAACCGCTACACCGCCCACTAAGCCGCCGCAGTCGGTCCCCACGCCCTTTTCTCGGGCCTGGTGATGGAAGGGTGTGCCGACCCACTCGCGCGCCTCCCTGACGACCTCCTGCCGCGTCACGCTCATTGCGTGCTCCCGATGGCCAGCGCACGGTCGGGGCCTGGCACGAACGAGAAGCCGCGGAAGTTGTCGAGGTTGCTGAATGTGTCCTTACACGCCGTCTTGCTCTTGTTGCACCCGGCAACGGCGCTCAGCGTGTCGCCTACCTGGATGTCGTAGGGCATGGGCAGCTGCAGCACGATGACGCCCGAGCCGTTGCCCGTCTTGATGTCCATCACCAAGCCGTCGTTGTCGCCCGCGGTCCACGTCACCCGGCCATAGTCGAAGTAGCCCGCGGCCTGCGTGAGCGCGCTGGCGGTGAACTGCCGGCGCGAGCTGACAGCCGTGACCGTGGCCGCGTGCGTGAACGACGTGAGCACCTTGCCGCAGCGCGCATCACCGAGCTGTGCGTCGCACGTCGGCTTGACCTCGCGGCCAATGTTGTTCTGCAGCGCCTGCATGAGCCCGCGCATCTCGGCCACGTACAGCGGCCCGCGGCGCTGGGCCTTGCCGAGCCAGCCCTTGCGCACGATCTCGGCGCCGTCGCTCAGGCTGGCCCAGTTGACGCGGTAGATGATGATGCTCGCGCCGTCCCAGAGCCCGGCCTCGATGTCGGCCGCGGTGATGCCGTCGGCGTCTAGCAGGCCCTCCAGCTCCAGGTCATCGACGTTCAACTCTGCCCGCGTGGCCACGGCGCTGCCGCTGAACACGCTCGACGGCGTGTAGGTGGTGCCGCTGACGATGAGCGGCTCGTCATGGTCGGTGAAGCCGTAGACCGTGCCGTCGGTGCGCGTGACCTTCCAGCAGTGCGCCACGGTGAGCGCGCTGCCGGCCATGTGCGACTTGAGAGCGCTGGCGGTGCCCTTCACAGCCGCAGCTCCACCAGAGGCACGCCCTCCCATTGCTGCAGGATGCCGCGCGACGGCGTGCGCGCCAGCACGCGGGCCTGCATGTCGTCGGTGTCAAACCTGACGGGCACGTCAAACTCGCCAGACCATGTGAGGTTGGCCGCCGTGCGGCTGGTCGTCGTGGTGACGATGCCGGTGGTCGCGTCGAGCGTGTAGTCGGTGGTCAGCGTGAGCGTGGTGCCGCTGTTCTTCAGCTCGAAACCGCTGGCGATGGGCTTGACGATCTTGCGGTCGGTGGTCTGCGATCCGCTGGTGTACCGCTTGACGAGCTGAAACGTGGTGCTCGTCAGGCCGGCGACCTTGCCGTCGGTGTGCGTGGCGCTGTAGTCGGTCCAGTCCTTGAACCGGAAGCCGTGCAGCCTGCCCCTGCAGTTGATGAAAAATGCCCGCAGCGTGGCGTGATCGGCCGGCGCATTGATGCCGGCGCCAATCTCGAAGCGGTGCAGCGGGTATGCCCACTTGCCAAGCCGCGACTCGTGGCCGCTGATCGTGCGCACCACCTCGGTTTCCCAAGCGGGGCCACCCACTGCGCCCATCGCAATCATCTCGGGGAAGCGGGGGCTTTCGTAGAACGCCATGCGTGTGCCCTCAGTTGCCGCGCTGGCTGGCCATCTGGACGCCGCGCATCGCAGCGGCTGCGATCTGCTGCTGCGTGCGACGGTCCACGGGGCCGCTGATGGTGAAGTGGTTTGTGACCGACATGCCGCCAGCCGGCCGCACGGTGACGCCTGCGCGCCCGCCGAAAACGGGTTCCGGGCCGCGCTCGCCGGTCATGCCCCATTTGCCAGGCGGAATGAACCCGCCATCGGCAAAGCCGCCAGCGAACAGGCTGCCGATCCAGTTGCCGATGCTGGAGAGGAAGTTGCCGCCGCCGCCAGATCCGCCGCCACCGAGCATGCCGGTAAGCGCGTTGCCCAATGGCTCCGTGACGAGCTTGCGAGTGACGATGCGAATGATGTCGGCCTCCAGGCCCTTCAACACGTCGCGCAGGCTGTTGCCGCCGACGATGGCGTCCTCGAAAGCCGACGTGAAGCTCAGGCCCAGCTCCTCGCCGAGGCTCTTGGTCTTGCTGGCCTGGTCCTTGATGCCCGCCGCAGACTTGTCGAACCGCTCCTGCGCGTCGAGCTGGGCGCGGGTGTAGGTGTCCCAGTCAATGGCGCCGGCCTGCAACAGCTTGTTGAGCTTGTCGATCTCGGCCGCCAGTTGCTCGGCCGGCGTGCGCGTAGCCTCAAACACGCGGCGGCCTTCCTCGCTGATGGACTCGCGCAGCTTGCGCGCCGCCTCGTCGGCCTTGGCCTGAATCTGCGTCAGCAGCTTGTCGGTTTCCTCGTAATCCTTCTCGGCCTTGAGGAACGCCGACTTGTAGGACTCGCGCGCGTCGGTGATGGCGAAGGGGATTTCGACCTTGCCGGCCTTGCCTGCGGCTGCGGTAACCAGGTCGGTCGTGCGGCCAACACTCGGCCGCCCGGTGTTGCCACCCGTGCCACGTCCACCGCCAGCGCCGCCAGCGTTGACCATGCCGCGGTACAGGTCGGCCAGCTTGCCGACCTCCTCGCGGTTGGCGCGCAGCGCGTTGAGCTTGTTGCGGTCTGCCAGTTCACCCAGCGGGCCGCCGTCTGGATTGGCCTGAATGGCCTTGATCTTGCCGTCGATCTCGGTGAGCTTGGCCGAGTAGAAGTCGAGGGCCTTCTGGGGGGTGTCGAAACTCTCGCCGCGCAGCTTCTGCCCGAAGGCCGCGGCCAGCACGCCACCAAAGCCGCCGAGCTTGTCGCTGGCCAGCGTCAGCCGCTCGATGAGCTGATTGATCGGCCCGAGCAGATCGCTCGCAATGGCGCGCGCCACGTCGGTGACGTTCTTGCTGAGGCGAGCCATCGCCTTCTCAAACTTCTCGGCCTCGGCCGCCTGTTGAGCCGTCACCGTGGCATTGAGCTTGCCGCTTTCGGCCAGGTCTTTCAGCAGCGGCGCCACCTCGCGCGTGCTCTTGCCGAACAGCGCATAGATGATCCGGGCCTTGTTGCCGTTGTCCTCAAACTGCGCCAGCGCCTGCGCCGTTTTCAGCAGCGCCTCGGCCGGGTCTATCGCGGCAAGCTCCTTTGCATTCAACCCGAGCAGCTCGAACACCCGCGCAGCCTCGCTGCCGGGCTTCAATCCCTCCTGAATCTGGGCGTTGAACTTGATGAGCGCACCGCTCACGCTCTCCACGCTGCTGCCCGTGCGCCGTGCGATGTCCTCCAGTGCGCTGGCGTTCTCGACCGTGGTGCCGGTGGCGTCTGCAAAGTCGTTGAGCGCGTCGATGCCCTTGATCGTGGCCGATGCGATCTGCGTCATCGCGCCGACCACCACCGTGGCACTGATGGCCCCAAGCGCCGACGTGATCTGCCGCCCGGCAGCGGCATAGCTGCGCTCCATCTGCCCCGCGCTGCGCTCGACCAGCTTTGTGGCGCGCGACATGTCCTGTTCAAGCCGCGCCAGGCGGGCTTCCAGGTCGATTGATAGGGTGGCGGTTGCCATGCGTGTCAGCTCCCCGCAGTGTCGGGCTTGTGCATCTTGATGATCAGTAGCTGCTCGGTGAGCGTGTCCAGGTCGGCGAAGCCGTAGAACTCAGCGAACAGCGGCACGGCCTGCCAGTCGATGCCGCCCATGCCGTTGGCGCAGGCATTCCAGATCTGCACCGCGGCGCGCTCGTCGTTGCTGGCCTGTGGTGGTCCGCCCTCGTACTGGATGCCGGCCGCGACATCTAGGAGGGCTGAGAGTTTCCCCGCGTGGCCTCGCGCCGGGCAATGTGCTCGGTGATGAGCTGCGTCACATGCGCAGCGACCAGCGCGGCCCACTCGGCATGATCGGCCACGGCCTCGGCCCACACGCCCGCATCGAAGGGCACGTAGTTCTCGCTGCCACCCTCGAACAGGTCAGCCTCGGTGATGCCGTCCCATGCGACCACGCAGTCGCAGAGCTTCTCCAGCGTGGCGCCACCGCCAGCGAGTTGCCGCATGGCCAGCTCGCCCGGCCGGCGCACCTTGACGCGCTTGCCGGGCGACAACTCGCACCACGATTCGCGCGCCTGCTGGATGCGCGCGATGTAGTCCGCGGCGGTGCTCACAGGTTCGGCTTCACGGCCCAGCCCGCGCCCAGCACGTTGAACTGACCGGTGGCCAGCGCTCCGGCCTGCAGCGACTCGCCCGGCACGCTCGGGACGCCGTAGTAAACGCGCAGCACCGTCGAGCCCTGGCTGACGCGGAACAGGCACGAAGTCGAGTTGCGCGCGGCGGCCTCGATGAAGGCCATGGCAGCGGTATGCGTCACGCCGTTGCGAACATCAACGGTCATGTCCTGCGGCGCCAGCAAGCCGGCGACGTTGCGCGTCTTGACGTCAATCAACCGCGTGTCGTTCAGCGCATCGGCCGAACCGCCACCGATGGCCACGCTCGCGGCCTCGCTCAGCGTGCCCCACGTCGATGCCGGCGTGAGCGTGCCCGCGGTGTACGTCGAATACTGCGACGTGTCCAAGCCGTTCATGGTGAACGTGTTGGCCGACGTGTCCATGATGTGCACGGCCTGGCCGTCCATCTCGACCATGCCGGCGCTGATGGTCCAGTAGCCGACGTCGTTGTCGGAGAGAGTGTGGCTGGTCAGCGTGCCGACGGCCGGGTTGGCCTTGGTGCACGCGGTGGGCGACACGGGGGAGCCGAAGGTGAGGGCAACTTCAACCTTGACGTTGCGCCCGACGATGGTGGTCATGGGGAATCCCTTTCAGTGGTGGGCGCAGGCCCGATGGAGACGCGGGCCGGGTGGCCCAGTTGCACGGCCTTGCGGCCGGGTTTCGGTGATGTGCGGCGCTCAGACGATCCAGCGCTGCACGGTGAGATTGACGGCATCGAGCGCCAGCTCCTCGTCATAGCCGCCCGAGCGCGCGGTGACGAGGTAGTCGGCGTCGGTGGCCACGGCGCCCGCAACGGCATCGGCGACGGCTTCGGCGCCGGCCGCGGTGGTGGCGTAGCACTGCACCGAATGCGTGACGCTGGTGCCGTGCAAGGTGTTGTCGAGCCCGTGCTCGCTGTCGTGCTGACTCACGAACACCACGAGCGGATAGGCGCTGTCCTGCGGCACCGCGTTGGCCGCGATGCGCGTGCCGACCAGTGTCGTGAGCGCAGCATGACCGGCGAGCAGCGCGCGGAATTCGGTGTCTGCGCTCATGGTGCCGGGGCCTTCGGTTTGTTGAGCTTGGCGATGGCGAGCGGAATGCGCCGATTGAACTCAGCGAGTGCAGCGCCGAGCATCGCCGCGCCAGCCTTGAGGATGTTGCGGCCGGGTTGCTTGGGGCCTCGTGCGGGCATCCATCCGCGATCCAGCCACCGCCAGTAGAACGGGTCGCGGAAGCTCTTGGCGCCTTGCTGGGATCGCTTGGCGGGCTTGACGTTCACGAACACGCCCACATTGCCCTGACGCCGCGCCAGCTTGCTGGTCCGCACGCTGATGGCCTTCTGCACCGTGCCCGGCTTGCGGTAGCCCTTGCGATAGGCGGATGCGCTCCACTCCTTCGACAGATCGAGCACCGGCGTGGCCTTGCGCGCGGCACGCTGCACCAGGCGGGCGCCGGCCGTGAGCGCGTTGCGCAACGCTCGGACCTTGAGCTTTGGCGCCACGCCCATGAGCGCCTCGCGCACATCGGCCACGCCCTTGACTTCGGCGCGCAGTGCGTCGCTCATTGCGCATCCCTCGCCGCGGTGTTGCACATCAGCTCAAGCACCTCCATGCCGGCGCGCGTCTCGATCACGCTCACGATGTCATGCGGCACGCTGCGCCACATCACCCGCATCGTGGGCACGATGCCCTCGCGCCAGCGGATGCGGATGCGCACATCGACGGCGCTTTGCACCTCGCCCGCGGCGAAGTACTCGCGCCCGCGCAACGGCTCGACGCTCGCCCAGCAGGTGAGCGTGTCGCTCCAAGTGGTGGACTCCTGCCCCAGCGAGTCAACGCCAGACGCACGGGTCTGGATCGTGACGCGCTCGCGCAGGTCGCCTGCGTTGATCGGCATAATCGTCAGCCGCCGTAGTGCAGGGTGAACGGGTCCAGCAGGCGGTCATAGAACCGCTGCCCGAGCTGCGTGACGGACTGGCCGACCACCGTGCCGCCGCGGTGCTGGTACAGGTCAGCGATGCGCATCTTGCACCAGGTCTTGATGGCTGCCGGCACGTCGCTGGCCGACCCGTAGCCGCTGACGAATCGCACGCGCACGGCGTTGGCGGTGTCGTAGGTCGTCGGCCACTGGTAGCCGTAGGCGGGCAACACCCATCCCGGAGGCGTGGCCGCGTCTAGCACATAGGCGGCGCTGCTCAGCGTGACCTCGGTGCCGGTGGTGTCGTAGTAGTACACGCCGCTGATGCTGGCGACCTTCGGCATGCCAAGCTCAAGCTCCAGCAACGGGAAGCAATCGACCACGCGCTCCCATGTCTGCGTGATGAGCGCGCGGCCGGTCAGGTGCTCGCACCCCTGCCGTGCCGATGTGATGAGCGCGTCGATCAGGTCATCGTCCGTGGTGATGTCGGTGTCGATGCGGCAATGCAGCTTGGCCTCGGCGCGCGTGACCGGCTCGGATGCCGGCGCGGTGATCAGTCGAAGGGTCATCGTGTGCGCCTGCTGATGTTGGCCATTCGCCGCCCGAGCTGCACGCTCCGCATGCCGAGCGCCGGCCCGTGGCCGATGGGTGCGGCGGAGAGTTGCGCCGCCACCGCCTCGCCGCTGTAGGTGAGCGTGGCGTCTTGGCCCGTGAGCGTGTACGTGCCGCCCGTCGCGGTCATGATGATGGTGCGCGTCAACGTCGCGGCCTGCCCCGTCAAGCTGTACGTGCCGCTGTCGGCCGTGATGCTGTACGTCGTGCCGGCCGCGTAGTCGAGCGTCGCGTCTTGCCCGGTGAGGGTGTAGGTTCCCTGTTCTGCCGTGAGTGCGCGCTGCGCCAGCAGCGTGACGTCCTGGCCCGTGAGCGTGTAGCTGCCGACATCCGCCGTGATGCTGTACGCGCCGACCGGCGTGTAGGTGAGCGTCGCATCTTGGCCGCTGAGGCTGTAGCTGCCCTGCGCCGCGCTCATGCTGCGCGTGGCCAGCAGCCCCGAGGCCTGGCCGGTGAGCGTGTAGGCGCCCTGTTCGGCCGATAGCGTGCGGGTTGCCGATAGGCCGGCCGCCTGGCCTGTCAGTGTGTAGGTGCCGCTGCTGGCGGTGATGGTGTAGCTGCCAGTTGCAGCCGGCACCCAGATGCCTTCCTCCGGCGCCGCCAGCATCCACGGATTGACCAGCAGCTTGCACGCCTGGTCTTCCGGCAGCCAGTCGAAGGACTGGACACACAGCGCGATGTCGCCGTTCCAAGCGCCGCTGAAGTCGGTGCGCGCGATGCCGACGCCAAATGTCCTATCCGCAGAAGCGCTGGATGCGCTGGTGTTTGTGCTGGTGTTGCGCAGCGTGGCCGCATTGCCATAGTACGGCCGCGCCAGGATGTAGTAATCGCCCGTGTCTTGACGATGCGACGCTACGATGACGTACCAAACGCCAGACGTGAGCGTGACGGTTGAAAGCGTTGCGACACCGCCTTTGACCATCCCAAGGTCACCGCCGCCAATTGCCCCGCAACCCAGGCGAAACCCATTATTGGCGCCAGATGTGCCGCAAAGCTGCGGATAGTTGTTCGCCCCACCACTGACCCAGCGCGCCACGGCAATCACGGTGTACCGTGTTTGTGCCGCTGTGGGTGCACCGAGACTTTGAAACGCCCTCGTCGTGTTGCCGGTAAACGTCTTGGCAGGCCCGGCCGGAGACGACACCGCCTCAGGCACATCGAGCGCGCGAGTCCACGCGGCGTCCCGCGCCGAATCACTGAGCGGCGACGCCGCGTGCCATACCGCAGCGGGCCGCAGGCCCTCGATCCCGGGCCACGCCGTCCCTGCCGGTGGCGGCTGCCACCACTGACGAGACAGCCCGGCCAGCATCAGGTGCCCTGAGCGATCACACGTTGATACTGCAGCACATGGTTGCTGCCCGTGGCGTGAAGAGTCACGCCGGTGCCACAGTCATGAGCGACATATGGCACCCATGCCTGCGGCATCGCGCCAAACACCGAGCGGATGCTGATTGGGCCAAAATAATAATAGCGGTCTGATGTCGAATCCACCGGCAGCTGCGCCACCTGACGCACACAGCCGACCATCACATTGGCGCTTGTGAACGTCAAGGCTGCGTCCGTGGTGCCCACGGTGTCCGGGAACGTCGGGGTGCCAGACGAAACCGACAGCGCGCCGATCACGTAGATGTTGATGAAGCGCGATGCGGTCGGCGATGTGCCGATACGAATCTTCCCGCTGAAAAGATGATCAAGGTCCAGGTTTGAAGAGTTGTCGATGAAGTCGCCTTGACGCCCAGATGTGTAGACGCCAGACGACCCCGCCGCCAGACTCGCCAGCGAAATCGTGATGGCCGTCGTCGATGTGCTGGGGTACTTGGTCTTGATGTCGGTAGCCATCACATGCCTCCTTCAAGTGCACGGGCCACCTGTGCGCCGGTGACGTGATCGTCAACGCGGGCGCGCTCCAACAGAGCCGTGACGTGCGCTTCTGTCAGGCCAGGAATCTTGCTGACCATGGTCGGTAGGATCGCGCGAACGCTCGGTAGGCCGATGTCCAGCGTCCCGGCCGACAGGCGATGCCATGCCTGCCACAGCAGCGCCATTCCGTACTGCTGTTGTGTAGTCATCGCAGCCAGCGTCGTGTCGGGGAGCGATTCAGCCAGCAGCGCTTGCCGGCGCATCCACAGCATCGCGTAAGGCCCCGGGCCGCTGGCGCCGATCACGTCGCTGACCGTGCCGTCGCCGATGTAGGTTGGCTGCACCGTGCGCTTGCGGCCCGCGTTGAGGATGGCGGCCACGGCATCGTAGGCTCGTGCCGGTAGATGGCCGTCGATGGCCGTCACCTCGGCGCCGGTCAGCGCGCGGCCGACCAGGGCCTCCAGTGCGGTCTGCTGCTGCGGGCTCATGTCAACCCGTCCGCGCCGCGCGTGCGCGCTCGATGGCCGGCGCGAGGATGCGGATGTCGCGCTTCAACGCCAGCCATGCTTCGCGCCCGCGGTTGTCGTCGATCTGCGCCGCGATCTCGGCCGCGCGGATGCGCAGCGCTTCGCCGTCGGCGCAGATGCGGGCCAGCTCGGCCTCCAGCGGTGCGTTCAGGGCGTTGACGTGATCGCGCTTCGCGCACAGCTCGTCGTATTGCGTTTCCAGGCTGCTCATGCGTGCCCTCGCTCTCGTATCGTCGGGTAATGGATCAGATCCTGCATGCCGCGCGCCAGCAGGCGGGCGCCGTGTTGCACGATGGCGGGTTTGCCCATGAGGGGCGAGCCGTTGTCGTCAAGCCAGACGACGCTCAGCTCGCTGCCGTCGGTGCACACAATGCGCAGCTCGCGGCCGTTGGTGAGCACGTCGGCCACCGTCTTGCCGCGCACGCGCATGGAGATTGCGCCGTAGCTCATGGCGTCAGGCCAGCTGCCACAGGCCATTGCTGGCGTCGAAATCGATGGTGAACGACTCGCCAGACGCCAGCGTGATGCTTGAGCCGTAGTCGTAGAACGCCACGAGCGGATCGGCCGGGCTGGTGGGCGTGTCGTTGTAGATGCTGACGTAGCGCAGCGCCCCGATACTGCCGCCGCTGGCCGTGAGCACCTCGTCGGCGATGGTGACCTTGGCCGTGCCGCTGGTCTCGCTCAGCGTCACTGTGTCGAGCGTCATGCCGCCCGCGCTGTAGCCGTTGCCGGCGCTGATCTCGGTGAGGTTGGCGAACACCGTGTTTGTGTTCACCGGCGCCGTATTCGTCAACGCCGCCTTGAACGTGTGGCTGGACCAGTTGTGCACAGCCTTGTTGAGCTGCTCCACGTAGTCCTGAAATTTGGTGTACGTTGCCATGGGTGCTTTCCTGTTCGCGGCGGAAACGAAAAGGCCGCCCAGTGACGGGCGGCCCTTGATGTCTCAGCCGCTGGCGGGTGCCAGCGTGGTGAGAATCAGTCGGCGATGGCCTCGGTGGCGGTGGCGCCGCTGTAGCGCTTGCCGTAGAGGTTGTAGAGCACGACGCAGCCGCGCGAGGCGGTCGCAGCGTGGCCCGTGCCATCGACGCGGAAGCAGTCGAAGCCGTTGGCGGTGTCCAGGTCGGATGCCAGCACATCGATGATGTAGAGGCTGTCCTTGCTGTTCGTCGTCTGCGTGGTGAACGTGTTGGACGAGACGGCCGTCTCGGTCATCACCTTGCTCGCACCGTAGTCGGTGTTCGCAAGCATGCGCGTGAAGGCCAGCGCCTTCTCGCCCGTGCCGGCCACGTCGGTGGCCTGCTTGAGCGTGATGGTGCTGCCCGTGACGGTGGTGCCGTCGGCGATGCTGATGATGATCTGCGCCCGCGTGTAGCCCTTCATCGACACGTAGTCCGTGTCGCCGAGGGTTGACGTGAGCAGCAGGCCGGCAGCGGCCACCACGGTGGTGACCTGCTCGTCGAGGCGTGCATTGGTGTTCATGGTCTGGTGTCCTTCTCAGGTCAGGTCGTGGATCAGCTGCGGGTCTGCAGGCTGACGAAGTGGCTCTGCGTGCTGCTGCCGTTCTTGCGGCTGATGGCCGCCGAGAGCCACGGCTGGCCGCCCATGCGGAACACGAAGCGGAAGGCGCGAACGTTCTGGTCGAAGTAGAAGTGCATCGACTGATCCGCCTTGACGCCGCCCTTGGTGATGGCGATGTACTGCGACAGATCGGCCAGCACCAGGTCGCCCGCGGTGCCGAGCGCCGAGGCGCTCTCGATGAACAGGATCGGCCGGCCCAGCAGCGTGCTGTAGGGCGTGGTGCTCAGACCGCTGGGCGGGTAGAACACCGGCACGCCGCCGACGTTCTCCGAGCCGGCAACGTTCTTGATCTTGAAGTTCATCTGCGCCAGCTGCACCTCGACGTCGCTGTGCGCCAGCCACACCGAGCGCGCGAAGTTGCGCATCGGCATGCGGGCCTTCATCTTCAGCACGTTTTCGGCGACGACCGTCGCGGCGACCTGGCTTGATTCCTTGCTCACCGTGATGGTGCACGGTGCGTTCAGGATGCCGAGCGGCATGCCGGAGCCGGTGCCGCCGAAGATGGCGTCAGTGATCTTGAACGCCATGGTCTCGCTGGCTTCCATCTGCACCCAGGCACCCAGGGCCGCGGAGTCCTCGAGGGCCTCCTCGGTGACCGGGGCCAGGGCGGTCAGGCGGTCCAGCTTGATGCTGCCGTTCTTGAACACCGGCTTGGTAGCCGTCATCGCGTCGCCTTCGCTGTCCCAGTAGGCTTGGATGCCCGTGGTGCCGTGCGCCGTCTTCTCGCTCGCTGGGAACTTGAACTCGCTGCCGGCGACCGGGATGTTGCGCACGCGCGAGAGCAGGCTTTCCTGGCTCTCGATCAGCGCCATGATCTCGGTGCTGTACTGCGGCGGCACGAGGAAGCCGCCATCGGCGCCGGTGGTCTCGTTCGCGTAGGTCGTGGCCGCTGCGTCGATGCGCAGCCGCTCGTCCACTGCGGAGGGACGCAGCGCAGCGGTGCGCACGGCCGCGAGGTACTGGCCGAAGTGCTGGAAGCCCCGGGTCGGATCGTTCGCGGCCTGCGGGCCCACGTTCTCGATGCGCGCACCGGCAGGCAGCTCGAGAGAGCGCTCGGCGTCGATGGCGGCCTGCACCTGCTCGATGCTGGCCTGCGCCGAGTCGGCGTCGGTCTTGGCTGCGGCGAACTGCAGCGCCTGCTCGGCACTCAGGTCCTGGCCATCGGGAACGGATGCCGTGATCGTCTTCATGGTTTCGACGGCCGCGGCCTTGCGCTGCTGGAGCGCACGGAGTCGCTTGATCATGATGCTTGCCTTTCGTGCAATGCGTGCGGCCCGCACGCGGCGGGCCTGGTTGGTCTTCGGTTTGACGGGTGCGGCCGTCGGGCCGCCGTGGCAGGCGTAGGCCCACCACAGGGACTGGAGCCCGTCAGGTCTCCAGAATCGTGATCTGCCGCTGCGCTGCGGCGCTGCTCATGCCACGGCGCACGCGCAGGGCCTTGGCGATGACCTCATCGAGCGTGCCGATGCGGTCGGCCATGCCGGATGCAACGGCGTCGCTGGCCAGCCGCATGCGGCCCTCACCGAACTGCGGCCCGCGCACCACGTCAACCGGCACGCCGCGGCCCTTGGCCACCGCGCGCGTGAAGGCGTTGCCGTAGGCGTCCACCATGCTTTGCAGGTAGCCGCGCGTTTCGTCGCTGAGCGGGCCGCTCATGCCTTCGGACTTGTACTTGCCGTAGCTGATGTACTCGCGCTTGATGCCTTCGCGGGCCTGCGCCTCGCTGTCGTCGGTGTAGGGCATGCGCACGCCGATGCTGCCGACCATGCCGCTGGGAGTCACCACGATCTCGCTGGCCTGGCTGGCCACCCAGTAGGCGGCGCTGGCCGCCTCGGCATTGGCCACGGCGATGACCGGCTTGACGGCGCGCGCGGCGGCCACCACGTCGGCAAGCTCGGCGGTGCCGCTCACGCTGCCGCCCGGGCTGTCGATGTCGAGCACGATGGTGCCCACCTCGTCGCTGGCCATGGCCTGGCGGATCTGCGCGGCCACCGCCTCGGTGCTGGTCAGCGGGCGCGAGGCATTGTTCGCCGCGTAGGCGCGATGGGTCATCACGCCGTAGATGGGCACTACCTGCACGCCGCCACCGCTCGCGGCCTGCGCCTGCGCGCGGCGCTGCACGGCGGCCTCGGGCGCATCGCCCACGGCCTCGGCGATCTGCAGGGCGTCGAGGCGCACGCCGGATGACCAGCGCACGAGCACGCCCTCCATCGCGGTCCAGGCCTCGTCGGTGACAGCCCAGGGCTGCGAGTAGAAAGCGGAAAGCAGGCGCAGCATTCAGGCCCCCAGTCGGATCAATTCGGCCGAACGCGCGGCCAGGAAGTCGGATTCGGTCATCCCCGCAGCGGTTGCCGCTTCAAAGATGGCCGGCAAGCCCTCTGCGCGGGCCGTGGCGACGTTTTCGGGGACGCCCAGCACCTCGGACACCCACCGGCCATGCTCGGAGGCTGAAAACGCGGTGCCCTTGCGGCATAACGCCAGCTCTTTGCGCGCCACACGCTCGGCCGCAGCTTGCAGCAAAGCCACCCGCCGCTCGCCGCTGATCGGCGGCGGTTCCGGCAGTTGCGCTGGCGCCGCGCCAACCGGCTGCATGTTCATGGGCTGCAGCGGTGCGTCGAGCCCGTCGAGCGGGTTCAGGTTCTCCATCGAACGCGCCTCGTTGCGCGTGAGCCAGCCGTCCTGGATGCCCTTTCCGTAGGCTTCGAACCGCGTGCGGGTGTCGCCACGCAGCAGCACGTCGAGCTTGTGCTCGGCGAAGTGGATGCCGTCGTCGCCGATGCCCAGGTCGCGCAGCAGCGCCTGCTCCCATGCGATGCAGCTCGGCATGATGGTGTCTGTCGAGAAGTCAAGCTGCTGGTGCTCGATATTGCCCCAGGTCGCCCTATCCAGAATGCCGATCTTGTGCGGCGGCATGCGGAATAGGCCGGCAATGTCCACGTCGCTGTACTTGCGCAGCTCCAGAAACTGCGCATCGCTATTGTTGATCTGGATGGCGTGCAGCTCTTTGCCGTCCTCCATCACAGGCACCCGGCCGCTGTTCATGCCGCCGAAGCCCGCCGCAAAGTCGCTCGCGTACTTGCGGCGGTCTTCGGGGCTGGCGAACTTGCCAGCCATCTTGATCCACATCGGCGGCCGGGCGCTGTTCGCAAAGTAGCGGGCGCCGTAGTCGCGCGCCGCAATGGCTGCGCCGATGGCCTCGCGCTCAGCTTCGATGGGGTTCATGCCCAGGTAGCCGTTGAGCGACAACGATGCAACGTGCAGCAACTCGCCGAAGACAAACGTCCGCCGCGTGCCGTCGGCCTGCGTGTAGATGTAGCGCGGCGCACCACTTGGCATGACTTCTACCTGCATCTTGTCGGGGTTCAGCGGTAGCAGCATGTCCACACGGCCGGCGCCGTCGGTGACGATCTGCGCGTAGGCGTTACCGCGCAGGTCGAGGTGCGCCTGCATCATCGAGCGCAGCCCCATCGCGGTCATCCACGGATTTGGCTGGTCGTGCAACAGCCGGTAGGCCCAGTGATCCGTGGCGCGTTCCTTGCCGCCGTCCTCGAGTCGCCGGTAGACCATAAGCGGCAGCATGCCGATGGTCTCGGCACGCACGCGCACACACTTGTAGACCGTGCTGAGGCGCATGGCCGAATCGGACGACACCGGCACGCCGGCTGCGGTGCCCACGCCGACACTGGAAAACCAGAAGTCGTCCGCGGGGCCGCGCGCTGCGCCGATGTTCGCCGCGAGGAACATCAGCGAGCCCCAGCGGCGCGGGCGCCGAACAAGGTGACGCCCAGCACCAGCACGCCAGCGGTGATCAGCCCGGCCGGCAGGTAGACCAGGCCGGCGCCGATGCTGGCCAGGGCCACACCGGCCAGGATGGAGGCGTTGTAGACGTAGCGGTGCATCAGCGTCAGACGAAGGCGATGGAGTCTTCGGGGCCGTAGTGCTCGACCTTGGCCTCACCGGCGCCGACCATGGCGCGGCTCATGGCCAGGATGGTGGCCACGGCCGCGTCGATCTTGTTCTCGGGCTTGGCCTTGCGCGGGAAGATGTTGTCGTTGCGGTCGACCATCACTTCCACGTTGGCCAGCATCCACAACATGGCGGGGTTGCCGTCGGTGTGGAAGCGGCCGGCGTCAACCAGCGCGGCGATGAGCTTCATCGGCTCGCTCAGGTGCCGGGTGGTCATGGGCACGTCGACGACGGTGAAGCCACCGGCCTGCAGCGCGGGCGCGATCTCGCGGCTGCCCCAGGCATCCATGGCGATCTCGCGCACGACGTGGCGCTCGGACACCTGCTCGATGTGGTCCTGGATCAGCCGCAGGTCGATCATGTTGCCCTGGGTCTGCACCAGGTGGCCCTGCTGCACCCAGGCACGATAGTGCTGGTTTTCAGGACGCTGCACGGCGGCCTCGGGCAGCCAGTTTGCACTGATGGCCCAGTAGTGCCACTGGCCGTCGATCTGCCGGCGCCAGACGCGCACGGCGCTGGCGATGTCTTGCTTGCTGGCCAGGTCGGTTCCGGTCCAGCACTCCTCACCAGCGAACTCGTCGGCGGTGAGGGTGGCGTCGGCGGTGCGCTGCAGGGCCTCGAGGTTGAGCCAGGGGCTGGCGCTGTTGACCCACACGTTCAAGTGTTTGGTCTTGAAAACAGCGGCCTTGCGCGGATCGCGCACGGCTTCGGCCTGCGACGCCAGCAGGCTGTCAGCGTTGACGCTGATGCCGAAGTTGGGGTTGGCCTTGGCCAGCGCGGCCGGCTGCGTCCAGTCGTCGCCGACGTCGATGCCGTAGACGATGCCCCAGCGGCGGTCATCGGTGACCAGGCCCTCGAGCACGCGCTGCAGATCCTGCTGATGGGCGTAGCACGGCCCCCCGATGTTGCTGCCGGCGGTGGTGATGACCAGCAGCAGCGGCTGCGACCGCGCGCCCATGCCGGTGGCCATGGTGTCGTACAGCTCAGACGTGGCGTGCTCGTGGTACTCGTCGACGATGCTGCAGCTGGGGCTGGCGCCGTCGCCAGGCTTGCCGATCAGCGGCTCGAACTTGCTGTTGGTGTCCAGCACCAGCAGCTTCGAGGCGTTGGGCAGCACGCCGTAGTGCGCGCGGAACTCCGGCGAGGCCAT